>MDTE01192387.1_pt1 | contig 23894 bp, 26 predicted proteins | sample 811231 | NCBI WGS metagenome assembly MDTE01 (sample SAMN05326651, study PRJNA326480) | marine metagenome | isolation source: seawater | place: Indian Ocean: Red Sea | collected 2010 | reverse complement strand
GAGTCTTCCGATGAAGCGGAAGAAACACCGAGCGAAGAATCAGCACCTGAAGAATCCACAGATGAAGCTCCTGCAGAGGAATCAGTAGAAGATACTCCCGAAGAGGAATCGGATGACGAACCTGCTGAGGAAGCTACCGAAGAAGATGCACCTGCAGAAGAAGCCTCAGACGAATCCACTGACGAAGCTGAAACTGAAGAGGCTCCAGCGGAAGAGACCGAAGAAAGCGATGAATCTGAAGAGTCTTCCGATGAAGCGGAAGAAGCATTAACTGAAGAAGAGTCCAAAGACGTTGAAGAGGACTCAGATGATGAATCAGCTTCTGAGGAAGAGTGAAAAATTTATTAGAATTTACTATCAGTTAGAAACATGGAGGATGATATGTTAGAGTTCATTGAACAGGCAGTAAAACTCTTGGTTGATAAACCGGATGAAGTTAAAGTTGACATCGTTGAAACAGAGCAACGACTCATATATGAATTAACTGTCGGCGAAGGTGATTACGGCAAAGTGATCGGTAAGAGCGGACGGAATATTTCAGCTTTGAGAACATTAGTTTTTGCAATCAATGCAAAACAGGGTGGAAAACGTGCTCGTTTGGATGTTATTGATTAAATGAGAAACCGTGTCCATCCTATTGCGACCATTACTAAAACTTCAGGATTGATGGGAGATGTTCGTTTGAGGCCACTTACACGATATTTCGATGAATATATCGAAGAAAAAAACTTGATGTTGGGGTTTTCCCCCGATGCGTCTGAAGATATTCGTTTGGAAGTAATTAAGGGTATGGGCAAAAAAAGACGATTCAAATTTGAAGGGGTTAATTCGCTTATAGATGCTGAAAAAATCGTTGGTCAAACTATTTTTATTGAAGCGACATTGGAAGATGGAATCAATCTAATTGCAAAGGATCTGTTAGGCTATAAGATTTTCGCTCAATCTGGTGAATTGATCGGTACTTTGAAAGATGTAATGTGGTTGCCCGGTAATGATGCTTACGTGATCAAAAATGATGGAAAAGAGTACTTAATTCCTGTGATTTCTGAAGTGGTAAAAGGGATTGATCATGAAGCCGGTATCATAGTGATCACACTAATGGATGGTCTACTGGATTGACAATAATTGCTGTCATAACCCCTGTACCAGATGTTATTGACACCCTGATTCAAAACAGTATTCTTCGGAAAGCTGTAGAGAAAGATGTTGTGGAATTCCACTTGGTCAATCTCAGAGATTTTGGAAAGGGTAATTATCGACAAATCGATGATGCGCCATATGGTGGAGGTAGTGGGATGGTCATGATGGCTGGTCCTCTTTTCAAGGCTATTGAATGTGCCCTGGAATTAGTTGGCGGTCCTGGAAATGTACAGGTGATTTATCCTTCACCGCAAGGTAAAGTGTGGAATCAACAAATGGCTGAAGAAACAAGCCAGCAGCAAAAACTTATTGTCATTTGTGGACATTACAAAGGAATTGATGAGAGAGTCATCGAGAAATACGTAACTCATGAATATTCCTTGGGTGATTTTGTTATGACGAATGGAGAGATACCTGCCATGGTGATGTTAGACAGTGCAGTCAGGCTTATACCTGGGACATTGAATAATTTAGATTCAGCTTTAACTGATTCATTTTCACAAAATTTATTGGATCATCCGCATTATTCCCAACCCCGGGAATTAGATGGGATGGTTGTACCGGATATTTTAACTGGTGGTCACCATGCAAAAATTAACGCCTGGAGAAAGAAGCAAAAAGAGAATCAAACAAAACAAAAAAGACCTGATCTCTGGGAAAAATATAAAAATTTGAAAGAAATGGAGAAAAAAGAATGAATAAGGTATATGAAGCAACAAAGGAATTTTTAAAAACTGATATTCCGGAATTTGATTCTGGGGATACAGTGGGAATTGATGTCCGTGTTCGTGAAGGGAATAAGGAACGGATTCAGCGATATGAAGGGGTTGTAATTGCTCGTCATGGTGGGTCATCTTTGGACGCGTCCTTTACTGTTCGGAAAGTAACAAATGGGATTGGTGTGGAACGGATTTTTTCGCTCCATTCACCCATGATCGCTTCAATTGATGTGAAACGCCGGGGTAAGGTTCGTCGTGCAAAACTGAATTATTTAAAAAATGTTACGGGCTCTAAAGCAGCACGTATAGAAGAAAAACGATAATTTTATAAAAAATTCTTCTGAAGCCCCTCCGAAAACGATTGTTTACGGCAGGGGCTTTTTAGTGTATGAATCAAGAGAATAGAATCGTGTTCGGTATAACTGCCCTATCTCACCTGGCTTATAAGTGCACAAATTATGCTCTTCCCAGCTTTGCTATTAGTGTTTCACTACCAATTTAACTTGGGGTATAGTATTAGTTTTTTTTTAAGCTTTGTAATAGGATGGATAGCATTGGCTACCTATTATACTTTTTAAATGGTTGTTACAGTAATGGCAATCACTCTAACTCCCGGTTTAGTAGGATGGTTATTTATTCTACGTATAAATCAAACTGCTTGAATGGAACACATAATCTTTAGAACTTTACATCCCAAATGAAAACATCGACACTAAAAGATTGTCCATCAGTTCATCAAGTATTACTAGAGATAAATAGATATAACATCCATCATGAAAGTTATATAAAATATTTAATTAATAATGAATTGTCGCAAATACGGTCTAAAATCAAAGCAGGCCAACTCAACAAAACAAAGGATGAATTATTAAATTTTATCATTACTCAAGTTTTACTTCAAGCTTCACCTAAGTTGGTAAATGTAATCAATGGTACTGGTATTGTCCTTCATACTGGTTTTGGTAGAGCGCCTTTTAAGGGAACTCTGTTGAAAAAATTGGCAGATCGTTTGGACGGATACATTAATCTCGAGTTTGATTTAGAGTCTGGAAAACGAGGTGATCGGCAAATTTTTATTTCAGAACAAATTGCATCCATTTGCAACAGCGAACATGCTATAGCTGTAAATAATAATGCAGCAGCAGTCTTCTTAGCTTTAAACCAAGTGGCTGATAGTGGCGAAGTGATTTGTTCTCGAGGGCAAATGGTGGAAATTGGAGGATCATTTAGAATCCCCGATATTATTGAAAAAAGTGGAGCAGTTTTAAAAGGAGTGGGCACCACAAATCGTACTCATTTGAATGATTACGAAAATGCCATATCAAAAAAGACAAAACTGATACTTTGGGTCCATACTAGTAATTATGTTGTAAAAGGTTTTACTAAAGATGTTGATTTAGACAGGTTGGTTTATCTTGGTAAAAAGTATAAAATTCCTGTTATGGCAGATTTAGGAAGCGGTGCATTATTAGATATGAATTCTCTAGGGATTGCTGATGAAATTCCAGTAAAATATATCGTTAAAAGTGGACCCGATATAATCACATTTTCTGGTGATAAATTACTGGGAGGTCCGCAATCAGGCTTAATTGTCGGTAAGAAAAAATGGGTTGATGCGTGTAAGAAAAATCCACTATATCGTGTCATTAGATGTGATAAAATAACCATTGGATTGTTGGAAGAAACATTACGTTCTTATCGTAAGAACTCCTTTGCAAAAAATAATTTAGCTCTCTCCCTTTTGACTACATCAAGGAAGGTTTTGATAAATCGAGGAAAAAAGATCTTGAATCAATTATCCAAATCAAAAATTAAGCAATTAGGCATACATCTGACTGATTCTGAAGTTGAAGCAGGGAGTGGATCCCTACCTGAAAATAAAATTGAAAGTGCTACTTTGGCATTTTCTCCTAAAAGTGGAAAAGTAAAAGATCTTGCAACTGCTTTTCGCTGCGGTTCGATTCCAGTAGTGGGTTTTATCAAGGGCAATATATACTTCATTGATTTAAAAGCAGTGTTACCCAATCAACTCAAGCGCCTTGTAAAAGCTATTCAGGAGATCTGATAATGTCGCAGGTTGTAGTAGGGACTTCCGGACATATTGACCATGGTAAAACATCGTTGGTTAAAGCCCTTACTGGGACAAATACAGATTGTTTAGAACAAGAAAAAAAACGAGGAATGACGATTGACCTTGGATTTGCTTATCTAAACGAATCAATTACAATTATTGATGTTCCTGGACACGAAAAATTTATTCGCAATATGGCAGCTGGTGCAGCAAATATTCATTTTGGATTAATCGTTATTGCAGCAGATGATGGTATAATGCCCCAAACAATAGAGCATATAGAAATTTTAACTCTTCTTGGTGTTAACAAAGGCTGTGTCGCTCTTACGAAAATTGATTTAATAGAGGATCGAGAATGGATTGATTTGGTTGAATTAGATATTACTGAATTGTTAGAAATATATGGGTTCGATTTCACTATAGTTCATAGGATTAACAACTTAACCGGTGATGGAATTGAATCTTTAAAAATTGACATTCAAACTTTAGCTAATAAGCATAAAGCTATATCAAGATCATCACAATTTCGATTAAATGTTGACCGGTTTTTTTCAAAAACCGGATTTGGTACCGTTGTAACAGGGACTATTATAAGTGGTGAAGTGAAAAATGGAACAGATGTGGAAATTTTTCCTAATGGTCTAAAAACTAAAATTCGTGGTATTCAGACACATGGTGGTATCGTAGATAAAGCAGAAACAGGAGACCGTGCTGCATTGAATCTTGCAAATGTAAAGTCCTACGATTTAAGCCGTGGGACAGTTATTGCTACACCAAAATCCTTAAGATCAACAATAAGAATTATTGCACATATAAAAATGACAAAATCAACACAATGGGCAGTCAAAAATAAACAGCGACTCCGATTTCATTTTGGTACATCAGAAGTCTTGGGACGATGTTTCGGGGAAAAAATAGAAAGTGGACAATCAAAAAACTTTATTATTGACCTAGAATCACCTATTGCCGTTGCCATGGATGATAAATTTGTAATACGTTCTTATTCTCCCTTGGAAACAATCGCTGGTGGATTAGTTCTAGATCCAAACCCATTCGGGAAATGGTCAGAATTGAAATCCTTTGCTCAGAAATTACCATATAGTCCAAAAGAAAGATTTCTATTTCTGATTGATGATAATTGGAAAACACCAAAAATGAAAAATGACTGGGGATCTTTATTTTTTATATCAGCTGAAATATTGGCTAAATGGATTAAGGAATTGAATATTTATGAAAATGAAAATGAACTTTTGTATACAAAAAGTGGATTTGAAAAAAGTCAATCAGAACTGATTAATTTTTTTAAAATCTCATATCAGAAAAATCCATTCCGAACCATAATCAGTTCAGAAGGAATTTTAGCTAAATTGAAATGGTCAGAAGAATGGCTCAAATTTGTGATAAAAAGATTAACGAAGAGTAATAAATTGATATTAAAGCAGGGAGGCTATTCACTAAATAGCTTTAAACCTGAATTTTCAGCAAGTGATATTGAAGATTTAAAAATTATTAAATCCCTTATTACAAGATCAGGCATTGAACCTATTTTATTAAAAGATATCTCAGGAGTTTCTGGCTTCAATCCCAATCGTGTTGGAGACTTGGTTCATTTATTGCATGAAAAGAATGAAATAGAAAATCTTGGTAAGAATTTTTGGATGGATCGTTCTATTTTAGACAAATTAATTCAGGACATTCAAAATTATTTTCAGTCTAATATACATCTTTCAGTAACCGATTTTAAAGATATAACTAACTTATCCCGAAAAACTGCGATTCCTTTGTTAGAATATTTAGACAAAAAACAATTTACTGTACGAAAAGAAAATGTACGTTACAAAGGAGATGCATTTGATGGTTAAGGATAATGTAGCTCAAACTCCTGTTATGAAACAATTCTTTGAAGTGAAATCTCAATATAAGGATGCTTTGGTATTATTTCGCATGGGTGATTTCTATGAAACATTTCTGGAAGATGCTGAAATTACAGCTAAAATATTGGGCATTGTTTTAACCAAACGCGCAAATGGTAAAGCTGCTGATGTAGACCTAGCCGGTTTTCCATACCATGCCCTGGATAATTATTTACCAAAATTAGTGAAGGCAGGGCATCGTGTAGCTATATGTGAACAGGTTGAAGACCCTAAATTGGCAAAGGGTATTGTAAAACGTGAAGTTATTGAAGTGGTTACACCTGGTACCCTTACCAGTGATCAAGCACTAAGCAAAAAATCAAATCGTTATATTGGTTCTATATTTTATGAAAAAAACATCGTTGGGCTTGCATTCCTTGACCCTTCCACTGGTGAATTCCATATTGGGGAGACTTTATTAAACCAAATGAAGGACTATTTTATCAAATTTTCACCGAATGAAGTAATCTTAGGTGAAGGTGTAGTTTATTCAACTACTGAATGGTATAAGCAATTTCATCCATTTATTACACAAATTGAAGATTGGATATATGATTATGAGAGTGCTTATAGCTCTATGGCACGGCACTTTAATTTGAATTCTTTAAAAGGATTTGGATGCCATGAAATGCGTGCAGGTATTACTGCCGGTGGTGCGCTAATGCATCATATAAAAGAAAATTTAAGTTTATCCTTGGATCATGTTTCAAAATTAACTCCTATCAGAAACAAAGATACAATGGGTCTTGATGAATTTACGATCCGAAACTTAGAGGTTTTTCAATCCTTAACAAATCAGGGGACTCATGGCACACTAGTAGATTGCATTGATAAAACCCAAACGCCAGGAGGTGGTCGACTTCTTCGTCGCTGGCTTCATAACCCGTTAATAGATAAGAATAGAATCGAATCTCGACTTGATCTGGTTGAATCATTCAAAAATCATCAACGAACACTCAAAGTAATACAAAGAGACCTGTCAAAAACAGTCGATATTGAAAGAATTTTGGGAAAAGTAAATCAAGGCAAGTCTTCTCCCCGCGATTTGGTTGGGTTGGCTCTAGCATTACAGAAGATTAATGATTACCAAAAGGAACTGAAAAAAACTGGTGATCTAAACTTATCTACTTTTTCAAAATCATTTTTAGATACTAGTGAAATTGTTAAAAAGGTATTCGATACTATAAACAAAGACACGCCAATTCAGATAAAGATGGGAAATGTTATATGTGATGGCGTTGATTCAAAATTGGATGAATTAAGATCACTGCTTAAAACCGGTAAAGATTGGATTGATAATTTTCAAGAATCATTAAGAGAAGAATTAGATATCCCAAAACTCAAAGTGGGATTCAATAAAGTTTTTGGATATTATATTGAAGTGAGTAAAGTACACCAAGAAAAAGTACCTGAACATTTAATTCGAAAACAGACTTTGGTTAACTCAGAACGTTATATAACAGAAGAATTGAAGGAGTACGAAGAAAAAGTCTTGAATGCTGAAGAAAAAATATTTTCCATTGAATCTAAAATATTTTCAGAATTATGTGACTATTTATTGGATAATATAAGTCTTATTCATACAAATGCAAAATCAATCAATAGAATGGATTTACTTGCTGGATTTGCGGCTCAAGCTCTTAGTCAAAAATATTCCCGACCAAAATTGTCAAAAGAGCCCTTATTAGAAATTGAACAAGGTAGGCATCCAGTAGTGGAACAATTGCTGGCATCAACTGAAAAATTCATTCCAAATGATTTAATTATCCATTCAAAAAAAAATCAAATTCATTTGATTACCGGTCCTAACATGGCCGGGAAATCAACATATTTACGGCAAATTGGACTCATCACTTTAATGGCACAAATTGGAAGTTTTGTTCCTGCTAAATCTGCCACGATTGGACTTGTTGATCGACTGTTCACGCGTGTAGGGGCCAGTGATAATCTTGCTGGTGGAGAGAGCACTTTTCTGGTGGAGATGAATGAAGCCGCAAATATTCTGAATAATGCTACAAAAAGTAGTTTAATTCTATTGGATGAGATTGGCCGGGGAACAGCAACTTTTGATGGTTTATCTCTTGCTTGGGCTATTACCGAATATTTACATGAAATGGAAGATATGAATGCCCGTACACTCTTTGCAACCCATTACCATGAGCTCACGGATTTGGAGGGAATGTTAGATCGAGTTGAAAATCATCATGTTGAAGTGAAAGAGTTCGGTGATAAAATTATTTTTCTAAGATCGATTGCAAAAGGTTCAGGTGATAAAAGTTATGGTATTCATGTAGCCCAAATGGCTGGATTACCCATTTCTATAATCCACAGAGCAACAGAAATTTTAAATCACCATATTGAGCAATCAGCAGATAAAAGTGGAACTTTTACACCCATCCAGCAGTCCAATCAAATAACAGTTTTCCAGGAACAGGAATTTAAAATAAGAAAAAAATTAGATGAATTAGATTTGAATAATATGACACCATTGGAAGCACTTAAAGTATTAGATGGGCTTAAAAAAGAACACGATCTATAGAATAAAAAGAAATAAACAAAATTTTATTTTGTATCTTTTATTTTCTACATTTGTTTATACGGAGGGTTATTGGGCAAAATATGGTTGGGAGTTATTTGAAAATGTAATAGATGCCAGAACTGCATCATTGGGAAATGCGACGACAGCTTATAATTATGAGTGGCCAACGACTTCATTAAACAATCCAATTTTTTCATCTGCGCCTTCTCAAAGAATAACATTATCACACCAATCCAGATATGCAGGAATATTTAATAATGATTTGATTAGTTTTCCAATCAAACGCAAAGATAAAGTATTACAATTTAATATTTTGTATGAAGGAATTGGGCAAATCCCAGATACCCGTAGTATGCTACTTGATTGGGGTAATGATGGGCAGTTTGGTACAAATGATGCTGGAGAAGGAAATGGTATATTGGATGAAGGTGAAAGACTTGATGCTGACCAATTACGGTTTTTTAGTCAACATCAAATTGGCGTGCATAGCTCATTTACCAACTCTATTCAAAATATACCGGTTGGCATAGGATTTAAAATTTTATCTTATTCACTCGATAAATATTTTGCCATTGGGGTGGGGATTGATATTGGAATTATAAAACAAGTAAAAGGGACTAGTATTGGTATTGTTACTAGAAATTTACCTGCATCTGGGCTCATATGGGATAATGGTACTGTGGAAGGCACTACACCTACAGTATCAATTGGAGTTCATCGACCACTTGAATTAACCAAACTCCCACTAAAACTTCATTCCATGTTTAGTTTTGATTTCTCCACATCGAATCGTCATTTGGATTCTCAATTAGGTTTTGGGCCATTTTCATTAGATGGTTCATTTGGAATTGAAGGGATTATTAAAGATAAATTCTATATTAGAATCGGTCAAAATGAAATTGGAAACTCTACTGGAGGAATAGGTATGCATTGGACAGGTTTCGGTATTGATTATGCTTTTTTATCTTCTCAAAACAATAATTTAGGGCATCATCATTTAATAACATTAAATGTAGAAATGGATTGGATAAAAGAAAAACTCATAAAACTCCAGTAGTGCAATCAATTTATTTTTAGATTTACTGGACCTATTACTTTATTAACATCCTTGGATACTATTCTCATAAATCTTTAATTTCAAAGGCTTTACCCCTAAACTAAATAATGATTAAAAGTATGACAGGATTTGGTCGTGGATCTGCAGGTCGCGGCCCCAGCAGAATTGATGTGGAAATTCGTACTGTAAATTCACGGTTTCTTGAATTGAAAATACGTGGTTTTGGACTCGACCCAACAATCGAGAAAAAAGTACGAAATTTGGCCGAATCATCACTCCAACGAGGTAATGTGCAATTACGTATCGAGTTAAAATCTTCACAAGATTTCCCAAAGATAAGTTTTAATAAAGCTCGCTTTGAAATGATTAAGGAGATATTAAAAAAGATTCATGTTGACTACGGACAACGATTAAGTCTTAGTGATATTATTTCAACAAATGATTTATTGATTGCTGAAGAATCAGAAATTTTGAAATCAAATACAGTAGTTAAAGCTGTAGAATTAGCACTTAACCAAGTCACGCAGATGAGAGTTAAAGAAGGGAATCAGATACAGGATGACATCAAACTACGTATTGAAAAACTTCAAAAAAGTATGGAAGAAATACAAAAAATATCTGCAAAATTTAGTGCCGAAAAACAATCTATGATGCGCCAAAAAATTTCTGATCTTTTAGAAGGTGAAGATGTAGATGAATTAAGACTTATTCAGGAAGTAGCCTTTCTCAATGAACGTGTAGATGTTACAGAAGAAATTGTTCGCTGTAAAAGTCACTTCAGTCAATTATCATCTTATCTTACTGTAGAAGAGCCAGTAGGAAAAAGGATTAACTTTCTGATTCAAGAAATTGGAAGGGAAGTAAACACTATAGGTTCAAAAAGTCCACAAATAGAGGTGACTAACTGTGTGGTAGAGGTTAAAGACCAATTGGAAAAAATTCGCGAGCAGGCACAGAATATTCTATAATGAAAAATTTAATAACTATATCAGCTCCATCTGGCTCAGGGAAAACAACTCTATGTAAAGCTTTACAAGAAGTGAATTCTGAAATTGAATGGTCTGTATCCTATACAAGTCGTGAAAAAAGGTCTATAGAAATAGATGGTATTGATTATAATTTTATTTCTCCTGATAAATTCGAGAGTTTGATTTTAGAACAAGAGTTAGCGGAATGGGAAAATGTTCATGGTTTTTATTATGGTACCCCAAAAGCTTCTTTACAAAATGTAATTAATAATAACCAAACTATGTTATTGGAATTGGATGTCAAAGGAGCACTCCGGATCAAACAATTATATGATAAAAACACATATTCAATTTTCATTATTCCTCCGAGTATTTCTCATTTGCGGGAGCGTTTATTGAAACGAGGAACCGATTCAGAAAAACGAATCGAAATCCGTCTGCAGAGATTTGAGCAGGAAATGGGTTATAAAGATCGCTTTGATCATATAATGATTAATGAAGACATAAAGCTTGCTACCGAAGAATTAATCAATATTGTAAATAACTTAAACAAAGGAGTATTTAATGGGTCTTAAAACCATTCCATTTAGAGAAGTGGAAGAACATGCAGAAAATATGTATGAAGCAGTTGCTGTCATGTCAGGCCAAGCAAAATCAGAATTACAAGAACGTATTTTGAGCAGGACAATTCAAGAGCACCAAAATGATGAAATGGATGTTTTTGATGAAGTAGAAGAAACTTCTCCTGACAACTACGAAGAAAAGGAAAAAGCCACCACTGTTGCCATTAAAAAATTTCTTGATGGCGATATTACATGGAGAAAAACAAAACTAGATTAAGTGAATGGCAACGAAAGCATTAAAGCATAGATATCTCGAGCAACAAAAACAATTGTTTGGGAGTGAATTGTATCTTTCTCAGAATACTGGAATTCCTACGAATTCTGAATCAAAAACAGAATTAGTTGGTATTAGTCAAGAATTAAAGGATTACAATAAACAAATTTGTGTTTGTCAAGAATGCTCACTGGGGTCTTCAAGAACAAATTTTGTTTTTGGAGTTGGTGATCCAAATGCAGATTTATTTCTTGTTGGGGAAGCACCAGGTGAACAGGAAGACTTAAAAGGTGAACCTTTTATTGGCAGGGCGGGTAAACTCTTAGATGATATTCTAAAAGCAATCAATAAAAAAAGGGGAGATGGTGTATATATTGCCAATGTCTTAAAATGCCGCCCACCTAATAACCGTGACCCATTACCTTCAGAAGTAGAAAAATGTGAACCATTTTTAAAGAAGCAAATAAGTTTAATCCAACCTAAATTGATCGTTGCTTTAGGACGAGTAGCCGGTAAAACATTATTAAAATTAGATGTACCATTAAAAGAGATGAGAGAAAAAACATTTGATTATAATGGCACTCCCTTAAGGGTTACATACCATCCTGCTGCTCTACTTAGAAATTCAAACTTTAAAAAACCAGCTTGGGTTGATTTTCAATGGGTTCAAGCCTACTTGCAAACAGCTTAACTAGACATGGATGATAATAAGCAAATTCTAAATGTCCAACCACATTCTCTTGAAGCAGAAGAAGCAGTATTGGGATCAATGCTTTCTGCTAAGGAAGCTGTGAGTAAAACTCTACAGTGGTTAACACCTGAAAATTTTTACAAAGATGGTAATAGTAAAATATTTTCATCCATGATAAAACTATTTGATTCTGGAGAACCAATCGATACCGTTTCGGTGATAGACTTACTAAAGAAGAATAAAGAATTGGAATTAGTTGGTGGTGCTTATTACATTACTGGTCTTGTAGAGTCCGTTCCAACGGCAGCTCATGTTGAACGATATTCAAAGATTGTTCTTGAAAAATCTCTGCTAAGGAATTTGATTAATCTATCCCATAATATTGCTAAAGAAGCATATGATGATACCCAAGATGTTGGAGAAATTCTAGATACCGTTGAGCAATCAATTTTCAGCATAACACAAAATCGCTTAAAGGGTGGATTTACTCATATTGACCCAATCCTTGTAGAAGCCTTTGAGCGCTTGGAGCATATAAATGCTCAACCGGGTAATGTAATCGGTGTACCATCTGGTTTATTGGATCTGGATGATATTACATCTGGATTTCAGGACGGAGATTTGGTAATTGTAGCAGGACGTCCAGGGATGGGGAAAACAGCATTGGCATTATCCATGTTAAGGAATGCAGCATTGGAAGGAAATATCGGTGTTGGTATGTTCAGTCTAGAGATGGCCAATCACCAGTTAGCAATGAGATTGCTATGCGCTGAAGCTCGAGTTGACAGTCATTTTGTCCGAACAGGAAATTTGCCAAACACACATTGGAAAAATTTAAGTATTGCAGTTGGCTCTTTAGCAGAAGCCCCAATATACTTAGATGATACGCCTGCTCTAACTGTTTTAGAGCTTAGAGCAAAGGCAAGGCGTTTAAAAGTGGAGAAAAATATTGGCATGGTTGTTGTAGACTATCTCCAATTAATGCAGGGCCCCAAAGGAATCGAAAGTCGCCAACAGGAGATTTCAGTTATCTCTAGGTCCTTGAAAGCGTTGGCAAAGGAATTAAATATACCTGTAGTGGCCCTATCTCAGTTATCTAGAGCGGTGGAGCAAAGAGCTGACAAACAGCCTCAGTTGTCTGATTTACGTGAAAGTGGTGCAATTGAACAGGATGCAGACGTGGTGATTTTTCTTTATCGTCCATGGGTTTACAGTCAGGAAGATGAGGATGAGGGGAAGGCAAAAATCATTGTTGCAAAGCAGCGGAATGGACCTACTGGTGCCATTGAAGCGTCTTTTATCAGTAAGTATGCACGCTATGAAAACCTTTCGCAGATTGAAACACCATTTTAATGGATAACCCACTTTCAAGATTAGCCCCACAATTATTCGGAGAATATCCAAAGCCTTTTATTAAACTAGTCGAATCAATTTCTAATGGATATGGTGAAAATAAGAATGAATTAACATCCATTCTTTGGAAAGCATATGATTTTGGAAATCGGCATCATGAAGGACAAAAGAGACGTTCCGGAAAACCTTACTTCAGTCATTGTATTGCTGTAGCTCAAACTTTAGCTTCTTGGAAAATGGACATTACTACAGTAATGGGCGGCTTATTGCATGATACAGTTGAGGATACAGATGCAACTATTAAAATGCTTCGTCAGGAATTTGGAGATGATTTGGCTAATCTCGTTGATGGTGTTACTAAAGTTGGCGGGATCAAGTTCTCATCTCGGAAAGAAAAACAAGCTGGGAATTTCATGAAAATGCTCCTATCTGTAGCAAAGGATTTAAGGGTTATTATTATCAAGTTTGCTGATCGAATTCATAATATGGAAACTATAAAGCACATGCCTAAAATTAAACAACATCGCATTGCTGTAGAGACCCGTGATGTTTATGTCCCCTTGGCTCACCGCCTAGGTATGTCGACAGTCAAAGCGCAACTAGAAGATCTTGCATTTAGTGTTTTAGATCCTTCTGGATTTAAAACACTTGATGGAAAAATTAAATCTACAAAAAAACATCGGAAAAAATTCATCAAGGAAATTATTGACCCTGTAGAAAATGAACTTAAAACGTATGACATTATACCGGTTGTTTATGGAAGAGCAAAATCCTATTCATCAATACATGGAAAAATGATATCTAGAAATAAATCTTTTGAAGAAATTTATGATCTTTATGCAATTCGAATTATTGTCGAAAAAATTGAACAATGTTATTTAGCTCTGGGGATCGTACATAGTGTCTATTCACCTATACAGGATCGATTTAAAGATTTTATTGCTACTCCAAAATCTAATGGGTACCAGTCTGTCCACACAACTGTTGTTGGTCCAAATGGACAATTGGTTGAAATTCAAATTCGTACATTGGAGATGGATGAAACTGCGGAAATAGGTGTAGCAGCGCATTGGATATACAAGGATGGAGATTCTTTAGGAATTGATCAGAATGTGAAATGGCTACGTGAACTATTAGAAATATTGCAAGATGAATCAGCTGACCCGGCAGAATTTATGGATTTATTAAAAATTGATCTTTACAATGAAGAAATTTTTGTATTTACTCCTGCTGGTGATTTAATACAATTACCTATTGGTTCAACACCTGTAGATTTTGCGTTTCAGGTACACACACAGGTAGGTATGCATTGTATGGGGGCAAAAATAAATCATTCCGTAGTCCCCCTGAATACAAAGTTGAAAAATGGAGATATGGTTGAAATTATTACCAGTAAAAACCAAATGCCCAGTTACGGGTGGCAAAAATTTATTGTTACCACAAAGGCACGAAATCAGGTCAATCGGTATTTAAAAAAGATTCGTGATCAGGAAAGTATTAAACTGGGAGAGGAATTATTAGAAAAAACCTTGAGACGAATGAAAATGTTGAAAGACAAGGATGAATTTCAGGAAAGTTTCAGCCGATTTGGTTATTCAGATATCAATTCATTATTAAGTGCTCTTGGGTCCGGTGTTATTACTGTAAGAGATATTTTTGCAAAATTACGTCCCATGGAAGAAGTTGAGATAGAAAAGAATGAAGAAGAGGAATCTAACCGATTTTTTGATTTTGCCCGTTCAAAAACTAAGGGAATCATTTTAGATGGAATTGATAATTTGATGGTTAATTTTGGTAAATGTTGTAATCCAATCCCCGGTGATGAATTAATTGGTTTTGTAACAAGAGGGCGGGGTGTTACTGTTCATCAAAGTGCATGTAAAAGTTTGCCATTATTGTCTCATGAATCTGATCGATTAATACCAGTAAATTGGAATGTGAAATCTTCTGATAATTTCAATGTAAGGTTGAAAGTTGTTGGTCAAGATTACAAAGGCTGGTTAAAGGATATGTCTGAATGTATTTCAAAGCAGAATGTGAATATTACAAGTGTAGATATTAAAGTAATTGAATCTGTTGCCACAGCACATTTTATTGTCCAAATTAATAATAATAGACAATTAAATCGTCTCATACGAAAAATAACTAATCTTAAAAAAATTGATTATGTGGAAAGAGTAGTGCGATAATGGGAACTAAAACATATACAAAAAAAGATATCGCAAAAGAATTCGCAGTCAGAAAAGGAAAAAGCGTAAGAATATCTATAGAATTGGTGGATGATTTTTTTGAAATCATTCGTGATTTTTTAATAGAAGATAATCCCTATACTCGAATCGAAATTCGAAATTTCGGTGTTTTTGAATCTAAGCCCACCAAGGCAAAACCCAGAGCTAGGAACCCAAAAACTAATGAAGAGATCTATGTCCCAGCTCATAAGAAAACAAGATTCAAACCAGGAAAAATCCTAAAAGAACACCTACGTAAACCTATCTAGTTTATGGGCCGTATCCTCGGAGTCGACTACGGTGATCGACGAATCGGATTAGCATTATCCGATCTAGAAAAAATAATTGCTTCACCATTTAAAACTATCCAAAACAAAGACAGTTTGAATAGTCTAGCCACGATTATTGATGAACAAGATGTGGAATCAATCGTGATAGGTCTTCCAATAGGATTAAAAGGGCAAGATACTATACAAACTCTTAAAGTACGAGAATATGTTAAAAAACTAGAATCTTTTAATTGTCCAATTTATTTAGAGGATGAGCGACTAACATCAGTCGCAGCCCAGAAATCTTTAATTGAACAAAACCTCAAAACGGGGCATAATAAATCAATAATTGATAAAAGGGCGGCGTCTATCTTGTTACAGCAATTCTTAGATAAGCAAAAAAGATGAACTCATTTTTTAATAAACCACCTTGGCAGCTAGCCATCATTAGTGGCTTGATAACAGGAATTGCCTACCAACCATGGCATCTAGGTATTCTAGCCTTCATAGGTTTTGTTCCACTTTTGCATATTTTATTTCTTCAAGATGCTGATGATAATTTTCGTCTAGGTTACATTTTTGGTATTACCCATAATTTCATTTCATTTTATTGGATTGGCTTTAATTCCGGAGCCAGTTTTTGGGTTGTGTTCTTATCTCTTATTGCAGCAGTTCTATATCTTGGCCTTTTTTGGGCAATTGCTGGCTGGGTATTTGGGCAGGTAAAAACTCAAACTAATAGATTGATACTTTTCCCATTTTTGATTGTTTCTATGGAATGGATACGCAGTTTTGGACCAATGGGATTTCCATGGGGAAACTTAGCTTTAAGCCAATTAGATTTCTTACCATTAATACAAATAATAGAAATTACAGGAACCTATGGCGTAACCTTATATATATTATTATATAATGTTATACTTTATATACTATTAAGAGAATTTAATTTAAATAAATATCTCGCAATTTTTGCTTTTATTTTTATGTTTGGATTATGGATAACGGGACATTACAGAATGAAACAGTTCAATAATTCTTCCCAAAATATTAATATTGCAATACTGCAGCCTAATATTGATCCGAATACAAAGTGGGAATATGATAAGAAAAAGGAAACTATTGCCTATATGGATTCGCTGCATTCAATCGCCATTGAATTAGACCCTGATTTGATTCTTTTCCCTGAAACAGCTTTGCCAGCCTATTTACGGTTAAATCATAGAGTAAGAAATATGATCCAGAAGAAAGTAGACACATCTGGTATTCCTGTATTGACAGGGACAGTCGATTTAAAAATATCACCAGATAGGGGAAAAAAGTATTTTAATAGTGCCATGTTCCTTAAACCATATCATGACTACATTATTTACGATAAAATACATTTAGTTCCATTTGCAGAATATATTCCAATGTCCGAAGTATTTCCATTACTTAAGAAATTAAATTTTGGTCAGGGGAACTTTAATCGTGGTACAGAGTATACAATGTTTGAGTGGCAAAATGTAAGATTTTCCAATTTAATCTGTTATGAATCAAGTATTCCAAATGTTGTACGTAAATTTGTAGAAAATGGTGCTGATATGATAACAATTCAAACCAATGATGGATGGTTAGGGAAATCTGCTGGACCCTACCAGCATTATGACATAGCAAGGCTCCGCGCTATTGAAAATCGTATTCCAATTGTTCGCTGTGCAAATACTGGTATTTCTGGCTTGATTCTTGCCAATGGAAGATCAGTGCATGAACAGTCACTGGAAAAATCATCAGTATTTATGGTCTCGGTACCTTTGAATTCTTCTGGTAGTTTTTATAGCGAATATGGTGATGTCTTTGCATTAATCTGTTTCGTAATTTTTCTATATATTGGACCATTTAAATGTTTAAAAAGACAATATTAGTATTCACGATCAGCGCTTGTAATATTTTTGCAAATAATCCTAGCATTCACCCAATAGTAAAGTCTGCAATATTGCCAGGGTGGGGGGAAGCAGAAAAAAAATATACCCAACGTTCACGATTTTTTTTGATGACTGAAGTTGTATTATGGAGCTCTTGTATAAGTGCATATACCTATTCTGCACATAAAGAAAAGCAATTCAAAGCATTCGCCGTCAAACATGCAGGTATAGATGCCCGTGGAAAGAATCGTGAATACTGGGTTGACATTGGTAATTATCAGAATATGATGAGCCACAATGAAGAACATCTACGATTCAGGGAAATTGAAGCACTTTACCTTGATAGGCAAGGATGGGACTGGTCTTGGGATTCCAGGCAAAATAGAGATGAATATGAAAATATGAGGATAAGTAGTGATCAATTTGCCCTTGTTGGGAAATTTATTGTTGGTGGTATTGTACTAAATCATATTATTTCTGCAATAGATTCTCTTTATCTTACACGGTTGGAGAATATTGACTCGATTTCATTAACCCCCACTATTGGATATAATAAGGATCCAAATTTATCTTTGCGATTGGAATTTAATTTTTAGAATGAATCCTCTTATTCGTCTCAGCCTTTACTTAGTATTTTCTATATCAACCTTATTATCTAAAGAGATCACTTTATTATTTTTACATATTCTTGCAGGTTTAATTATTTTATTTATTGAAAGGCATCATTGGGATGAATGGAAAAAGAAATCTGCACCTTATTGGAAATATTTTCCAATAACTGGGGCAATATTCTTTTTGATTTCATTTTTGTTTTCCGAAAAGGCCCTTAATGAAATTTTATTTGATATAACTTCTGCAACCGTCCGATTAATTATTATGGTAAGTATGATGACAATATATATAGTAAAAGCAAGATCATATGATATAATTAATTCGGTACGAAGTCTATGTTATAAAATCAATATAAAATGGAGATGGGTTGATGATTTTTTGCTCTTTGTTGAAATGACAATTCGATTTTACACTACAATTCAAGATGAGTGGCGTAAATGCGAGAGGTCACAAATGGCTATTTCTTCAGAAGCACCCAAGAGTATGATGAAAAAAGCGATAAGGATTGCACATTTTATACCAGATTTTATTGTATTGAATTTGATAAAAGCTGAGACAATTACATCAGTAATGATTATGCGAGGTTATGGAAGATCTGTACCAAGAAGTATCTATCCTTTAATTGGTTTTTCCATTTTAGATTTATTATGGTTTATTTTGGGAACTAGTATATTGTGTGGGGTGCATATCTTTGTCAAGATATAAATTAATTCTTCAGTATGATGGATCAGCTTTCTTTGGGTGGCAACTTCAAGCGAAAGAAAGAACAATCCAAGGAGAAATTGAAAAAGCTCTTCAGAAAATTTCCAGGTCAAAAGTAAGAATTCCTATTCATGGTGCTGGTAGAACGGATACAGGTGTGCATGCTTTTAGACAAACTGCCCATGTAGATTTAGATACAAATTTGTGCGAAAATGAACTAAAAAATGCCATTAATGGTAATTTACCACCTGATTGTCGCTTGGGAGATATAGAAAAAGTACATAAAAATTTCCATGCTAGATTTGATGCAAAAATGCGACATTATCGATATCAATGCTATACTGGTGAATCAATTTTATATGAAAATCAAACATGGATAGTACCTTATTTGGATATTAGACGTTTAAATAAATTGGCGAATAAAATTATTGGAAATCATGATTTTCTTTCATTTAGTAAACATGGAGCAAATATAAAGCACACTAATTGCATCATTAATAAATCTGAATGGATGTCAGATGGAAAAATGCTAATTTTTAGTATTGTAGGTAATCGTTTTCTACATCATATGGTTCGTTATCTCGTAGGAACGATGGTTGCAGTAGTAGAAGAACGCTTCTTGGAAAAGGATTTTTTAGCTTTATTAAAAAATCCACAAAAAAATGTTCAAATTTTGAAAGCACCAGCGAAAGGATTAATCCTTGAGAAAGTTGAATATGATTAGAATACTTTCAATTTTATTAATTTTATTTTCAAGACTCTTGTCAGGTGGTGATATTGATGCATCTAGACAAAGTGCTATTACTAGAGCAATTGAAAAAGTTGGACCAGCGGTAGCTAGCATAAATGTGGAACAACATATTTCTTCCGTTACTTTTGATCCGTTTTTCGGATTTATGTACCCCAGAGAAATTTATCCAATGAAAAGTTCTGGCAGCGGTGTAGTAATAAGCCCGGACGGGTTTGTAATGACGAATCATCATGTAATAGAGCATGCAGATAAAGTGACAGTTACTTTAGCTGGTGGGGATGAATATGAAGCTGAAATAATTGGAACTGATGAAACTTCAGATTTAGCATTATTAAAATTGAATGGAAACAATTTTCCCTATGCAAATTTAGGTAGTTCTGAGGACCTTATAATAGGTGAATGGGTGATTGCATTAGGAAATCCATTTCAGCTTTTTTCTATCAGTAATAAACCATCTGCTAGTGTGGGGATTATTTCAGCAACTCATATGGATTTTGGTAAGCAAAAGAGCGGAAAAGTTTTTCAAGATATGATCCAGACTGATGCTGCAATAAATCCCGGGAACTCAGGTGGGCCTTTGGTAAATACTTTGGGTGAAGTTATCGGTATTAATACTTTTATTTTTACTGGTTCAGATTTCGCTCAGGGATCAGTCGGAATAGGATTTGCGATTCCAATTAATTCAGCAAAGCGAATTGCGAAAGAACTACGAGAAACAGGTCATGTTGACCGGGGTTATTCTACTGGCTTAGTCGTACAACCGGTAAATCGAAGTTTTTCCCGCTATTTGAATATACCATTTACCAAAGGTGTTATTATTGTTGAGGTAAGTACAGGAAGTGTTGCCGATAGGGCAGGCCTAAAAGTGGGAGATGTTATTTTAACAGTAAATGAACAAACAGTCAATCGTCCAAGTCAAATTCGAAACATTATTTCAGAATATGACCTTCGGCCTGGAGATAAACTTCTGCTAAAAATATATCGTGAAGGAGAATATAAAATAATTAAAATGAAATTGGGGAAATCTAGAAAGGGAAAATAGATGAGGCTTGCACCTGAAGGACGGATAATTGTACTGCCTTTGATGGTATTTAATGCTTTAGCGATTTGGCAGGCGAATGAATTGGAAATCCCCATGATAATCCCTTGGATTCTAATTATATTATTGGTATTCTGCCTAAATTTTTTTAGAGACCCGATTCGAAATATTCCTGAAGGAGATGATTTGGTTTTAGCACCAGCAGATGGTAAAATTGTAAAAATTGAAAAAATTCAAGATCAGGATCTAGGAGAATCACAATTGGTTTCAATTTTTTTAAATGTATTTAATGTGCATGCAAATCGGATGCCTATCCATGGCACATTCTCTAAAGTAGAATATGAAAAAGGAAAATTTTTGGCAGCATTTGATCACAAAGCATCAGATGAGAATGAACGAACTGAAATTTTACTTAATTCAAAATTTGGAATGATTAAAATCAAACAAATTGCTGGTTTGATTGCAAGGCGGATTTTATGTTATGCAAAAAAAGGTGAGACCATGGATGCGGGAGAAAGGCTAGGGTTTATCCGTTTTGGATCTAGGACAGATTTAATACTCCCAATTCATGTAAATTTATCCGTAGAATTAGGGCAAAAAGTTATAGGGAATACCACTATTATTGGTACATTCGAATGAAACTTAAATATATAAAAAAACCACCTCGATCTCGTCATTTTATTCCAAATATTCTGACTTTAATCAATATGTTTTTGGGATTTTTGGCCATAGGTCTTATCTTTAATGGAGAACCTATAAAAGCAGGTGTATTTATTATTATTGCTGGTCTATTTGATGTCTTTGATGGTAAAATTGCCAGAATGCTTGGAATTTCATCTCGTTTTGGTGTAGAATTTGATTCCATGGCAGATACAGTATCTTTTTGTGTGGTACCATCAATTTTAGTCTATTCTCTTTATGTCGATGGTCTACCTTCTTTATTAGGTGCATTTATATCCTTTACACCACTCATGTTTGGTACAATTCGATTAGCTAAATTCAACTTAGATGAGGATCCAGGAAAACCAAAATCTTATACGGTTGGTCTCACCACACCTATTGCTACAATTACATTATTTTCCTATCTCTTTTTCAATCATCAAGTGGATGGGGATTTTGGAGATCCAAGAACTGCTCTAATGCTCGTAGCTACTTTGGGATTCTTAATGGTAAGTCCAATTCATTTTGCAAAATTCCCTTTACTTTCTTTTAAGTCAGGACGTGCAAATTCTTTGCTGTTATTAAGTTTCATTTTTTCATTGATTTTTATAGCCATATGGCAGGAGTATATTTTGTTACCTCTGGTATCACTTTATATTATATGGAATATTATCCATTGGCTTATTAATCCCCATCGTTTAGAAGAACCATCAACAATTGATACATGAATAAGCGAAACATTTCATTAATTATTGTTGGATTATTTCTCGGTGCAATAATTGGCGGAGTTATTGGAAATATCTTTGGCTGGATGTTACCAGAAGGTGTAGTGAAGGATTTTTTCCTGACATCTCTCTCTCTGGACATTGGAGGATTAGCATCGAATGAATTAGGTGTACTTATATTAGATTTAAAGATTATTACCTTGAAATTTGGTTTAGCAATGAAATTTAATTTTACAAGTATTATTGGCCTGGCTTCTGGATATTACATCCTAAGGTATTTTCGTTAAAATTTTGGAAGACAACATAACAAATGTTGATGTAAACTATGGTATGTTCAATTTAGGTACAGGCGAACTTATTCTTATCTTTTTGGTGATTCTGTTGCTTTTCGGAGCTAAACGTTTACCAGAATTGGCACGTGGTCTTGGTAAAGGAATCAATGAATTTAAGGATGCAGTAGAAACATCTAAAAAAGAGATTTTGGATGCCAAGGAAAAAGCAGATAACCCGATTGGGGAAGAGGGTTCACAAGAATAGCAATTCAGTTGGAGATCGTCCGATCTCAACCCAAAAATATTTTAGAAACATTTTTACGCTAAATTCGTACGGAAATTATGCAGAACTTTGGTACGAAATAAATCAACAAACTAAAGTGATTATTTAAACCATATTCTTTTTAATCATACATATTTATAATATTGATAGAAAATTATTAAGGCATAGAGAATATTCATGGATTTTCAACATCCATCTTACCTAATACTTTTATTACTCATTCCAATATTATTTGGCTGGTACAAAAGTAACGGACAAAAAAATGAAGGTACAATACGGATTTCTTCAAGCAGTTTTATTTCAAAAGAATTCAAAACAATAGGTAAACGAAAAAACATGGTTTTTAGGATGGCTTATTTGCTTATCCTTTTCTTCGTGATTCTAGGCTTGGCTCGACCTAGATTAATTGATAATCTCCAGGAATCTTCCGTTAGTGTTATTGATATGCTACTTATACTAGATATCAGTTCCAGCATGTTAGCTGATGATTTTCCACCAAATCGATTAGAAGCTGTGAAAAAAACTGCTGGTGAATTCATAGCAGGACGGAAAGAAGATCGAATCGGTATTCTAGTATTTGCAGGCGAATCATTTATACAATGCCCTTTGACCGTTGATAAAAGTGTTTTGCAATCATTAATTAAAGAAATTAGTATTGCATCTAAAGAGTATGATGGCACTGCCATTGGCATGGCTATTACAAATGGTGTAAATAGGTTAAGAAACAGCGATGTCTTAAGTAAAGTTATGATTTTATTATCTGATGGCAGTAATAATACAGGTGAAATTGATCCAAAAACAGCAGCTGAATTAGCTGCAGAATATAATATAAAAATTTATACTATTGGTGCAGGAACAAATCAATCTTATACCAGAATTCCTGGTAGAGGACTTATTCGGAATGAAATAGATGAAGAGACATTAAAACATATTGCAAATGTTACAGGAGGAAAATTTTTTCGGGCCACAGATGTGAAAGCGCTAAATAGGATATATTCGGAGATAAATCAATTGGAAAAGTCCGAGATTGAAATAAAAGAATTCACGCAATACAAAGAATTATATGGCTGGTTTTTAATTCCAGCTTTTCTCTTAGGATTAGGCATGGAAACCACACGGAGATCTATTTTCAGGAGCAGAACCTAATGTCATTTCGTTTCAGTT
>MDTE01149497.1_pt1 | contig 23895 bp, 16 predicted proteins | sample 811231 | NCBI WGS metagenome assembly MDTE01 (sample SAMN05326651, study PRJNA326480) | marine metagenome | isolation source: seawater | place: Indian Ocean: Red Sea | collected 2010 | reverse complement strand
GGGAACTTGTTCAGCCCAGAAAATATGATAGACCCTTACCCTCTTTACAAGCAATTGAGAGACGAGGAGCCCGTGCATTATTTGGAGGAAATGAACCTTCACGTTGTCACGCGTTATGATCTCCTTAGGGACGTTATAAAGCGCACTGATGACTTTTCCTCAAAGTACGACCAATTCATGGGTGGAGCACAGATGGAGATGTTCAATACATTATCCGATCAGCAAAAAGCGGAGGCTTTCAAAATTGCCCAGGGCATGATTGATATTCCACCCACAATGCTTACCCTAGATGAGCCCGAGCACACTAAGTATCGGTCCTTAGTTTCAAAGCTTTTCACTGGAGGCCAAGTAAAAAAAAGCGAAGCAGATGTAAGAGCAGTAATTGGAAAAAATATTTTGGAAATGAAAGATCGGGGAAAGGTTGATTTTATGGAGGTGTTTGCTTTTCCCGTCCCCCTAGAGATTATTTCAGACCGTTTGGGTATTCCTAGAGACACAGAGAGCAGAAAATTTTTCTACGAGGCAGCGACATCGGCAGCATCAGCCTTAAAGATGGCGCCCGTCCCTCCAGAGCAAATTCTTGGCCGGATGCAGACAGCTGTTGATCTTCAAAAATTCCTGATCGAGTTGGTTGAGGCCTGTCGACGTGCTCCTCAAGACAATATGATATCTATTCTTTCGAACTCAAAGCTTACTGAAGAGGATGGAGAGAGAGAACTGACCCATGGAGAAATTCTCTCAGTTCTAAATCAATTTCTGGTTGCGGGGCATGAGACTACTGCCAGTACTTTTGGTTGGGCGATGCTCGTGCTTTGTGATAACCCTGAATTGGAAGACCAGCTGCGAGGTGACGAAGGAAGGATAAAAACCTTTGTCGAAGAAGTCCTGCGTTTTGAGGCTCCCGTTCAAGGTTTGCCAAGAGTAGTGGCCAGAGATACGGAATTAGGTGGTTACACTCTCAAAAAGGGAGATGTGATGATGCTCAGGTATGGAGCTGCCAACAGAGACGAGAGACAATTTTCAGAGCCCGATAAAATCAATATTCATCGAGAGAAAGCAGGAATGCAGATGGCCTTTGGCTCTGGTGTGCATTTCTGTATCGGCGCTCCACTCGCAAGGCAAGAACTGAACATAGGCTTTTATGAATTGTTGCAGAACTATAAAAATTTTCGATTGGATCCTGATTGGGGCAGGCCTGTCGCAGATCCAAGTTTTATCTTGAGAGCCTTGCCTGAGCTAAGAATTACATATCAATCCGTTTAGCCTTGCCCGAGAAAATTTGGTGGCCGCCCAATGATTCATACTTCTTCTATTAAGAACCATTTGACGGACCACTTGTTTTTGTAATTATCCCCCCGCATTCATTGATTGCGATATTACGGAGAAACCCTCGGTAGCCTCGAGCCTCTTGTGCACAACCGCTTGATACTCAGGGCTGTTGTACCAGGTTTTTGCTTTTTCGGTGCTATCAAATTTTATTATCACTGTTTGTGGGCCAGGGGGGGTACCCTCTATGGTCTCAGCACCCACATCAAATGCCACCAGTTCCGCGCCGTATTGTGCGAGGGTGGGTCCGGCGCCTGCAGAGTAGTCAGCGTAGAGATCAGAATTGTTAACGGTGTATTGTGCTATGAAATAAGCGGCCATTTTTTCTCCTTGTTATAAAAAAATTCTTTTTCCATTCTTGGAAATTATCTCGAAAAGAAATGTGTGATGTCACGCTGATCACTTTTTCGAAAACTTTGTGCCTTTTGCGTAATAACGGTGATGCCATATCCCGGTTTCGTCTTCGTCTTTGTAAGGCATTCTCCAGCTCTTTGCGTTTTTTTGTGTTACTGGCACGCTGAAAAGCGCACGTTCTTGATCAATAGTATTGTCCACGTATGCTCTTGCGAATTCTTGATCAATGTAGCGTTCAGCCATTTCAGTGTAAAGATCTCTCCAAAGGTCGTCCTCTCCCAAGTTATGAACCATCTTAGCTCTGTCTTCAACGATTATTTTTCGGTACGGCAGGTTTTCCTCGTCAATGCAGAGGGCTACTCGAGCGTCTGCCTTGAGGCAACCGAACCACTCTGACTCTGCCCTGGGAGTGAAATATATGGCAGCGTCCTTATAAATAAACCAAACTGGGGTGACTAACGGCGAGTGATCTGCACGTACACAGGCGATCCTCATTAGGACTCCTCTTTCGTTCAGAAATTTCAATTTCTCTTCGTCGCTCAGGAAGGGCATTGGTTTTCCTTAATCACTTCGTTCGAGTTATGATCATAGCTCCATTCACTCTGAAACATAAATGAAATGATTTCCAGCAATCCAGTATACGAAAAATTCATAGATGATCATCGTTGGGCGGTGATTACTACTCTGCGAAAATCAGGTTCCCCGGTTTCGTCGGTAGTAGCATACGCTCGCCACTTGGATAAGCTAGTAGTGAGCACGCCGGGAGCTACTTTTAAGCGAGCATCTTTGGAGAGGGACTCTAGAGTAAACCTTTGTATCGTTTCCAACTCCGAGCCTTTCAACTTTGTTGCAGTAGAAGGAAGCGCAGAGGTCACAAAAAAAGATCTCGTCCAAAAGACCAAACTTGTGTTTAAAAAAATAACCGATATGTATGAAGAGCCAAATCCAATAGAAAAATGGTTGGATGAACAAGATAGGGTGATCATAGAGATCTCTGCTTCCAGAGTGAGTGGAGTTATTAGGTAATCGAGAAAAGCGAGCTGTATATAGGGCCGCAAAGTGACGTGGGACTGTAAACTGTTTTGAAAAAAAACTTGATCAAATTTAGGAAAAATTATGACTTCTAGCTCGTTAGAGCAAGGACTTGACAAATTACTCGAGAAAGTGGGGCAACTTGTGTCAAAGTCTCACTGGTTTGAGGTGACCCAAGTTCTTATCAATCAATATGCTGACGTGTCGAGAGATCACCAGTGGATCCATGTTGATGCAGAGAGAGCGAAAAGGGAAAGTCCTTATGGGGACGCGATTGCGCACGGGAATTTGACGCTTGCATTAATCGGCCATCTGCCTGAGATCGAGGGCTACGGCATGCCAGTTCTTGAGGGGAAAAAGCTTGGGATTAATTATGGGTTTAACCGGATACGTTTTCCTGCACCAGTTCCTGTTGGTAGTTTTATTCGTAGCGAAGGTCTTCTTAAGAGCGCAGTTGTAAAGGGCGATATGATTGAAACGGTCACAGAAATCACCGTAGAGGTAAAAGGCAATCAAAAGCCCGCTTGTGTTGCTGAGAAAGTCGGCCGAATAGTTTTTTAACCATTTTTATGCCTAGCCATTGGGAAGTCCTAACAGTATAGTAGTGAAAGGCGATATGTTTTTGAGACAAAACGTCCTTATTGAGGTCTTGCAGCGGCTGAAGTGAGAATGGAACAGCCGCGTTGGAAGACATGAAAGCAGTTCAACAAGGGATCACGTGTGTCGGACGAGCAATTTGAAATAATCATCATTGGCGCTGGGCCGGGGGGTCTCAGCGCGGCAAGCAGAGCTGCAGAGTCTGACGTCTCTCATGTTCTGTTAGAGAGTTCTCCAAAAATAGCGAACACCATCCAAAAATATCAAAAGGGCAAACATGTTATGGCAACTCCAGACATTCTGCCTTTGAGAAGTCCTATTGATTTTCAGGCAGGTAAAAGGGAGGCGATTCTTGAAGCTTGGGAAAAAGGCATCGCCTCTCACGATACAAATGTGCGCTACGGGGCTGAAGTTAAAAAGATTGAAGGGAGTAAAGGTAATTTCTCTGTTGAATGCTCAAATGGCAAAGTTTATCGCGGCAATCACATTATTTTGGGAATCGGCATGCAGGGAAACCCACGACAACTTGGGGTCCCTGGTGATCAAGCTGAATTTGTCCAATACCAGTTGGATGATCCAGACGAATACTCGAACGAATCAATCGTAATAGTGGGCGCAGGCGATGCCGCCATTGAGAACGCGGTTGCGCTTTCAGAAAATAATAAAGTCTACATCGTCAATAGGAAAGATGAGTTCGCTAGGGCAAAGGAGGGAAACCTCAATTTAATTTTGGCCGCGATCGAAAGCGAGAGTATCGAATGTTTTTACGGCACAACACCGAATAAAGTCGAAGAGACGCCTGAGGCGGAGCGGGCGGGCATCTTTGTCCTAAACACTCCCTCTGGTGAGGCTCAGGTTCCCGTCGATAGAATTATTGCTCGACTTGGCGCGATTGCGCCCAGAGGCCTTGTAGAATCTTTTGGAATACAGTTCCCAAATGAAGACCCTAATGCAATTCCTGCGCTTTCTAGTCAGTACGAGAGCAACGTCGAGGGCATGTATGTTATCGGAGCATTGGGTGGTTATCCGCTCATAAAGCAGGCGATGAACCAAGGGTACGAGGTTGTCGAGTACATTCAAGGTAATGAGGTGAAGCCTGCAGACCATGAATTGATCGCGGCTAAGTTTGAGGTTCTACCCGGAGATATGGAGGTAGACGATGTCTTAAGCTTAATGCAGGAGCGAATCCCCGTCTTTGAGCATGTTAATGCCCTTCAATTCCGTGAAATCATTCTCGACAGTAACGTGCACCTCTTTAAAAAAGGCGACCTCATTTTCCAGAGAAACGATTATACCAATAGTTTTTATACTGTTTATGAAGGTGATGTTGAAATAGAGGCTGCAAAGGATTTAAGGATTCTTTCAAAACAAGGCAGTTTCTTTGGAGAAATGAGCCTTCTCTCCGGGCGCAGGAGATCCGCAACGGTTTTCGCGGGAGATAATTGCATAGTGATTGAAACCCCCCGACGGACCATGAATAAATTAATTTCTTCAGTTGATGCAGTGAAGCGTGTCCTAGACCAAACATTCATTGTTCGAACCATTCAACAAAAGTTTGCCCCCGATAACTCAATAGAAGAGCTTATGCCAGTGGCAGAGAATACAGTCATTAACGAGTTCAAGCCGGGCGAGGTAATTTTCGCCGAGGGCGATGAGGGCGACACTCTGCACTTCATCAGGAGCGGTTCAGTTACTATTTCTTCGTCACAACAGGGCAAAGACGTCATCATGAGTTATGTCCCTGCTAATCAAGCGGTTGGTGAAATGGCGCTTTTGGGGGATACCGTTCGGAGTGCCACCGCTACCGCAACCGTTAAGACAGAGACGCTTTCCATTAATCGAGAGTCTTTCGATATTCTCATGGATACGGCAGTTGGCCTGCGAGATCGAATGGAAAAGATCGCTGAAGAGAGAAACCGCCAAAACGTTGCCAAGCAAAGCCGAGCGGCAGATAGCAGCGAATTGGTCTCGTTTCTTATGGGCCAAGGGTTGGGAGAGGCAACAGATGTTTTGTTGATCGATGAAGAAAAATGTGTCGCATGCGATTTTTGCGAACAAGCGTGTGCCGCCACCCACGACGGCACATCTAGACTCAACAGAAAGGCCGGGCCAACTTACGCTCACATCCATATTCCGACCTCTTGTAGGCACTGCGAGGATCCCAGCTGCATGAAAGACTGTCCGCCTGATGCTATTCAGAGGGGCGGAGTAGGCGGTGAAGTTTTTATCGGAGATAATTGTATTGGTTGCGGGAATTGCGAGCAGAATTGTCCTTACGGAGTTATTCAGATGGCATACAAGTCTAAGGCTCCCGACAGCTATTGGCGTTGGATGCTGTTCGGCCTTGGAGAAAAGCCGGGAAAATCTGACAAGTCAAAGTCAGAAAACCCAGACGCTATCAAACAGGCCGTCAAGTGTGACATGTGCAAAGACATTGATGGTGGGCCTGCTTGTGTGAGAGCTTGTCCCACTGGGGCAGCACTGCGGCTGAGCCCCGAAGAGTTTGCGGGTTGGTAGATTTATGATACACACCTCCTTTCTCTCTCATGATCGATTCAAATTTCTTTGGGTCGCCTTAGGTTTAGGTTTTTTATCAGGACTTCTTTACATTTTTCATGATCCCAAGGAGCCCCCAAATGGAGGAACTTGGTTAGGGTATGGCTTGGGAACGGTAGGTGCGGTCTTGATTCTTTGGCTGACCTATCTTGGGAGGAGGAAGAGGAACTTCCTCAAAGGATCTGGAACGGTCAAGGGGTGGGTTTCAGCTCATGTTTATCTTGGAGCAGCCTTGCTCATCGTGGGGACATTGCACACAGGTTTTCAGTTTGGTTGGAATATTCATACTCTGGCATATCTGCTTATGTGCATAGTTATTTTTAGCGGGTTTTATGGGATCTATGCATACACTGCGTTGCCCTCTGCTAGAAACGATCTTAAAGGAAGCCAGACATTAGAAGAGATTTTTGTTCAGGTTGAAGATCGTGATATCCAGATATTAAAGTTGGTGGAGGGAGTCAGTTCTGAAGTCGGTAGTGCAATAAAGAGCGCGCTTGATAGAACCGTCATTGGTGGCGGCTACCGAGAGCAGCTCTTTGGTGTGGATAAGTCTCTCGCGATGATTAATGGGCGTTTGCTCAGTAATTCAGGACAGGCTGCGATTTTGGATTATTTAATAGAAACTCTAAACAAGGAAAAGGGAGAGGCCCGAGAGCGGTTAGGTCAGCTAATGAATGCTCTGGCAGAGAGGAAAAAACTACTTGATATCATTCGCAACGATATCAAGGCTCAAGCAAGGACCAGTGCATGGCTTTTGGTGCATGTGCCAGTAACTTTTGGATTGATCGCTAGTTTGATAGCTCATGTTGTCTCCGTGTTTGTTTATTGGTAGTTCATAAAATTAGGGGCTGATAATTTGCGGCTAATAGTTAGGCGAGTAAAGAAAAAGGGAGCAAGCCGAGAAGTATCTCAGGAAGTTATCTCCGGCGACCTGATTGGTATCGGTCGTGGGTCAGATCAATCGATCCAGATAGCTGATAAGCGCATACCTTTATCTCACTCTCAGCTAATTTATCGAAATGATAGTCTTTTCATTCAGACCAATAGCGGAAATTCGGTATTAGTAAATAACGAGGCAGTTCGCTCTAGTCCGCTTTTGGCAGATGATTTGCTCGAGATAGCTGGTTACGAAATCAAGCTTTTGCAGGGTGATGACGGCGCGGATTTTATTTTAGAGATAAATCTAGATGCGCAGGAAGTACAACCTCTTCAAGAGAGGTTCAATCTTAAGCTGGCCGATTTGAAATTCCCTCAGAGGAGGTTGAGTTGGTTTTTTTTCATAACAATATTGTTTGTGGGTCTGGGTTCGCCATTACTTGGTTATTTGGTGGGCTTTGATGCGCTTAGAGAGTCTCCCTTGCCGGATGATGGTGTATGGATGTCCGGTGACCTGCATCCGGCTCACGCTTTTACCGGAGAGAACTGCCAGTACTGTCATCAAACTGCTTTTGTTTCAGTAACCGATGAGGCCTGCCTATCCTGTCATCAGTCTACAGGCCATCACTTTGATCAGGTGCTGGTTGGTAACAGCTACATAACAGGCAGCGCTTGTCAAGATTGCCATGGAGGGCATGCGGGAGAGGATATTACTAGAGAAGATCAGGAGCTATGCGCGACCTGTCACCAGGACATGCACGGTGCCGGTTATACAAAAACTGAACTGAGAGCTGCAACCGATTTCTTGAAAAATCATCCCTCTTTTAAGGTTGCTGTAAATGAATATAGAGATGAAGAGGGGTGGTCCACAGTGCGTTGGGATCAAGCTGCTGAAGAACCTGCTATTGACGGATCAAACCTTATTTTCCCGCATGATGTTCACGTTCAGCAGGACGGAATAAATGGTCCATACGGAAAAGAGGTTCTAGGTTGCGACAGTTGTCATCAGGTTGAACCGGGCGGGGGTAATATGCTGGATGTCAGCATGGAAAAACATTGTGCCAGCTGTCACGAGCTTACTTTCGACCCCTTGTCACCCGATAGATATGTGCCTCATGGTGAGCCTAAAGAACTTATCGAATTGCTCGAGGGGTATTATGCATTCGAGTATCTCCAGGAATTGGTTGGTGCCGGATCCTCGGCGCCTGACACCGGCGCCGCGCGAAGGCCAGTGCGACGGCCAGGCTCAGCATCTACATTGAGCCTTTCGAATTATCCAGTCGGCTCAAATTTTCAGGGACTGAGTCAGGAGGCAATTGAATATGTAAGTTTGAGGGTCACTGAGGCCGCTTCGAACTTGTTTGAGCGTCAGACATGTGTGATATGTCATGAGATAACCCTTGATCCAGCGGAAAATGAGATCCCTTGGAGTGTCGCCCCTGTAAAACTGACCGATACCTGGATGCCGAAGGCTGTTTTTAGTCATGAGCGGCACGAGAATATGTCATGTAGCGATTGTCATGAGGCCGAAACTTCTTCTGTTGCGACAGATGTTTTGATGCCCGAAATTGACTCCTGTCAGATGTGTCACGGAGGTGAGCACGCGCAAAATCTTCTACAGAGTAATTGTTTGACCTGTCATGAATTCCACTATGTGGACCAGCCAAAGATGATTGATTCTTTCGTTTTTGGATCGGAGGCTAGCGTTCCTGACTCGATCGCTGACTTCATACAACGAGCAAGCGCTAAATGACAAAGCCGTCATCTTTCTTTCTTCTGTTTTTGATTGGTCTCGGCGGTTGTGGCGGTGGCGATGGCGAGGCAATTATACTCGCGGAGGCCGAGGCAGTTTTTGATCAAGCAAGTACAGATAACGCAAACCAGAGTTGCAGCCCAGATTGTGCCTTAAGTGCAGCGGATGTTGAGAGGATCATCGGGCAGGCGGTAGCCGAGGCAGAGCTCTTGCAAGTTGGAGCAACCATTTCTGTGTCTGACAGGGTGGGGAATATTTTGGGGGTCTACCAGATGGCCTCGGCCGACCCTTTCGTCACAGTCACATCGACTAAAGATTTTGGTGCCCCGATAGTGGGCGGTTTAGAGAACCTCAATTTTATACCGGCTTCACTTGCCGCGATAGCAAAATCAATTACTGGTGCCTACCTCTCCACCAGCGGGAATGCGTTCACGACCAGAACAGCGAGCCAGATCGTTCAAGAGAACTTTAACCCAGGGGAGGCTGACGTGCCGTCGGGACCTCTCTTTGGGGTGCAGTTCAGCCAGCTTCCTTGCAGTGACTTTTCGTCTAGATTCTCAGGAAGTAATAACTCTCCCGGCCCCCACAGATCGCCTCTCGGCCTTGCAGCGGACCCAGGCGGAATGCCGCTCTATAAAGATGGCATAAATGTTGGTGGAGTGGGCGTGAGCGCAGACGGAATATATGGGCTCGATAAGTTCATTGGTGATTTCGATATTGACATTGATGAGATTATAGCCACCGCGGCAACGGTCGGCTTCGCCGCGCCACTCGATATTCGGGCAGATCAAATTACATTAGTCGGTAAGACAGCGCGATATAGCGACACCTTTGTTTCTGACTTACAGAGCTCCCCGGAGGATAGAAAAAATCTGAGTCAGCTTACGTTACAGGGAGTCGGCTCGCTTGTTTCAGTTCCAGGTTATTTCGATGGAGGAAATGTTAAGGGCGGCACGGTCTTTGGTCTAGCAAATTCTGGTATTCGGCCAGCGGATCCCTCCATTTTTAAAGACGAGGCTGGTGAGAGCCTAGACGCGTTTATTTTTGTGGATGAACAGAATCGAAACCGATATGCCGCGAGGGACGGCTCTGACCGTCCAGGGGGAATCGAAGGCAACCGACTGACGAGTGAAGAAGTTCAGACATTGCTGAACGAGGCTATCGGCATAGCGAATAAAAGTAGGGCCCAGATTAGGGTTCCTGTGGGGACGCCTGCCCGGGTGACCGTTACGGTTGTCGATACGAACGGGGCGATTGTTGGCATGGCTCGAACGAGGGATGGTCCCGTTTTCGGTGCAGATGTCTCCATTCAAAAGGCGCGGACTGCTACCTTTTTCTCCGGGAGTGGAAGGAAAGACGGAGGGGCACCAGCAGAAATATTAAGAGCACTTCCAGATCCGACTTACTTGGAACCAATTCAAGGGGAGATAGCCATCTCAAAGTTAGGGGTTTTGGAGACTCCGGCGCCAAAGTTGGAAGATTATATCTTAGCGGTTCAGAACTTTTTAGGAGATCCGTTAGCGCTTGAGAGAGATGGACAAGTTGTTGCGTTCGCGGATCGCTCCGGAGGGAATCTCTCTCGCCCGAACTATCCCGACGGCCCAAAAGATGGTCCCCCTGGACCGCTTAGCAAACCTCCGGGCGAGTGGAGCGTTTTCAGTGTGGGATTGCAATTAGATTTGGTCTACAACGCGATAATTAACCATGTCGCCTCCATTTTGGGAGCGGCGCCTGAGGGGCCTCAAGTGTGTACCGGAAACACTGGCTTTTCAGCCTCGGAACCTTTTCAGCAGCCGAATTCCTTTCAAAATATTGCTAACGGTATTCAAATCTTCCCTGGAAGCGTGCCCATATTTAGAGGGGATACCTTGATTGGTGGCATAGGTGTTTCAGGAGATGGCGTAGATCAAGATGATATGATTTCGTTCTTAGGAGTCCACCAAGCTGGACTCAGGGTAGGCAATGGACTTGGAAACGCCCCGCCTGAACTCCGAGCAGATCGGTTAGAGATTCCCGGACAGCAAGTTCGTCTTCGCTATGTCAATTGTCCCCAAGTGCCTTTTATAGGCAGTGCTGAGACGGAGGTTTGTAATGGACTATAGTCGGGTTATTGCTTTCCTAAGTCTGGCCGTTTCAGCACTTTTTGTCTCAGGACATAATTTCGCTGAGGTTTTGCCAGAAGTTGAAAAAATGTGTGTTGACGAGGAACCAAAAGCAGATTCTGTTCGACGGCGTCCCGGTGTTCCGGTCGAGCAATACAAATTTCCTATATGCTCAAAAGAGTTAAAAGACAGTAAGAGGGTGGCTCCGTACGAGGCGCCAATAAGCCTTGGTCCGCCAATTCCCGATCGATGGCGGATAGTCAGAGCCGTCGGAGTGGAGTCAAACTTGTGGGACCCATACAACGGCCAGAACGTTCTAAAGGGGGACGTTCCTGCATGGGGCAAAGATTGGTTTTACAGCATTATAGCAATCTCTGACACCATCGCAGAGCCGAGAAGGTTCCCTATACCAGTTGGCGTTTCGACGACTGCCCGATCGGATAGCTTGGATACCATTGGATTGGGTGATACCACTATTTTGGCTCAGACCTTCATAATCGAGAATGTGGTCTACAAGGGAAACACTACTTTCAAGCCACCCGATTGGGAATTTCGATTTACCCCAGCCTTTCAGATTAATAAAGTTCACGCCGACGAGGTGATGGTTCTAGACATCGCGCCAAATGATGGTGGCAGAGACGGCAGAAGGAGAAAAGATACGTTTATGGGCGTGCAGGCACTCTTCATAGACAAGCACCTAAGCAACATAGGCGAGAGGTACGATTTTGATAGCATCAGATTCGGCATCCAGCCTTTTTCAAGCGACTGGAGAGGATTTCTTTTCCAAGACAATCAGCTGGGCGTTCGACTCTTTGGAACGAGAGACAACAACATATATCAGTACAACCTTGCGTGGTTTAGGCGTTTAGAGAAAGACACTAATTCGGGCTTGAATGACCTAACTCAGGCACCTCGAAAAGATGATGTTTTTGTTGCTAATCTTTACAAACAAGATTTTCCGGTGAAAGGTTACTTCTCCCAAGCAACTGTGCTACATAATAGAAACAGAGAGAGCAGCAGAAGATTTGAGTTCGATAAGAACGGGTTTATCCAGCGCCCCTCGTCGTTGCTAGAGGAGCGCTCCGCGAGAGATTATGACATCACTTATCTCGGCTATAACGGTGACGGCCATTTTGATCGGTTGAATATTACTACTTCTTGGTACCTTGCTTTGGGGGAGCAAGACAGCTCAAGACTCCCTGGTGTTGAAGAGGAGGTGTTGGCCTGGTTTACCGCTACGGAGCTGTCTGTTGATTTTGATTGGTTTAGACCAAAGTTCTCTTTCTTGTACGCCTCTGGTGACGATGATACTTTTGATTTGAAGGCAAAGGGGTTTGATGCGGTATTTGAGAATCCCCAATTTGCGGGAGCGGATACCAGTTTCTGGATAAGACAAAACGTTCCTTTTATAGGCGGGGGCGGAGTTTCCCTGGCTGGGCGAAACGGAGTTCTGCCCTCGCTGCGGCCGAGTAAAGAGCAAGGACAGTCTAACTTTATTAACCCTGGAATCATTCTAATCGGCCTCGGTGCAGATTTAGATTTGCTGCCCGAATTGAGGCTCTCTGCAAACATTAATCATCTAATGTTTGACAAGGTGCAAACTTTAGAGCGATTTAGGCAGCAGTCAAATATAGATGAGGTCTTAGGGCAAGACATTTCGGTCTCAGTGATATGGAGACCCTTTATGACTCAAAATATTGTTGCGAGATTTTCTGGCGCGGCCTTGATTCCCGGGGATGGTTTCGACGATTTGTTTGGAGAAGAGTCCGCCACACCCTACTCCGTTCTGTTTAATTTGACGTTAACTTATTGATGGATATGTATAAAAGAATGCTGTTGTTGATTTTTCTTTTCGTAATGGGTTTTTCTCATTCGGGTTTTGGTGCCGATTATTCTCGCTATGTTGAAAGGGTATACGAGGAAATGGTGCCTGCTCCTCGTGCTCAATCTTATGCGGCAGCAATAGGAAAAAGTGCGGGCTGTCAGTCCTGTCACAGCAAGACCGATTCAATGACAATGCATGAAAATCCTGCAGTAATATTGGGTTGCACTGATTGTCACGGTGGAAATGCAAGCGTGTTCGCCTTGGAGGGCGATTCACACAACAAAAATTTAATGGAACGCGCCCACGTTTTGCCGAGCTATCCTGATGACTGGCATTACCCTCACAGCGCTAACCCTAAAGACAGCTACGCTTTGCTTAACAAGGAGGCCAAAGAATTTGTAAGGTTTGTTAATCCTTCTGATCTGCGAGTAGCAGAGGAAGCATGCGGCGCTTGTCACCTGCCAATAGTTCAAGCAGCGAAGCGGAGCATTATGGCAACAGGGGCGATGCTTTTTGGTGGCGCGACCTATGCCAACGGTATACTGCCATACAAAAAGTATTTGCTTGGTGAGGCCTACACTCCCGATGGCAAGCCCAGTGCCATTGTCGGCCCACCGCTAGATGATCCCGAGTCGGCATGGAAGAATCATGGGGTGATTGAACAGCTTTACCCGATCCCTGCTTGGGAAACCGTGCCACCGGGTGACGTTTTTCGGGTCTTTGAGAGGGGTGGTCGGAATATTTCTAACCTCTTTCCCGAAACCGGTTTACCAAATGCCCTTGGCCTGTTGCAAAGAATAGAGGAGCCCGGTAGACCAGACTTTCGTCAATCAAACAGAGGGCCGGGGACTGGCCAAAGGATATCTGTGCCCGTGCTCAATGTTCATAAGACCCGTCTAAATGACCCGTTAATGTGGTTTTTAGGAACTAATGACAACCCGGGAGATTTTCGAACATCGGGTTGCGGAGCTTGTCATGTTGTTTATGCGAACGATCGCGATCCTAAACACTCCGGGCCTTACGCGAAATTTGGGCACACAGGGAAAACTCAGACTGTCGACCCAATGATAAGCAAGAGTGAAGAGGGACACCCTTTGGAGCATAAATTCACTAGTGCTATTCCAACCGCAAGTTGTATGTCATGTCACATGCACCAACCCAATATGTTTGTTAACACCTATTTGGGTTACACCATGTGGGATTATGAATCTGACGCTGAATCGATGTTCCCTAAAAAGCAAAAGTATCCCTCCTCAGCGGAGATTAGAAAATCCAATAAGACTAACCCAGAGGCTGCGGCGGTGCTTGGGTTATGGTCTGATCAGGATTTCCTGAGAGACGTCTCAGATCTCAACCCAACTTTGAAAAATACTCAGTTTGCTGACTACCACGGTCACGGCTGGAACTTCAGGGCAGTTTTCAAGAAGGATCGTAAAGGGAATTTATTAGACAAAGATGGTGCCATTGTTGAACCAGATGATCCTGAGAAATTTGACAAAGCGGTTCATATGTCCAGCATCCATGCCGACGTTGGAATGCACTGCGTTGATTGTCACTTCGCCCAGGACAGTCACGGTAATGGGCACATTTACGGTGAGGTTGCTGCTGCAGTAGAGATCGATTGTGTGGATTGTCATGGAACAGCTGAGAAGTATCCGACCCTCAGAACGTCCGGCCCTGCTGCTCCCCCCGGAGGCACAGATTTATCTTTGCTCAGAAATCCAGATGGTGAAAAACGATTCGAGTGGCGAGATGGGAAACTGTTCCAGCGAAGCCTTTTGTGGCCCGAGAAAGAGTGGGAGATGAGTCTCGTCAAGGATAGCGTCAATGAGAATCATGCAGGATATAACAAGAAAGCTGCTCGAGCAAAGATGATGTCGAAAGATTCAGAAACTCAGGCCTGGGGCAGTCAAGTTGCGAGTGATCAGAGGGCCCATGATTATGACACTATCGAGTGTTATACCTGTCATCAATCTTGGACGACCAGTTGTGGTGGGTGCCATCTTCCGATAGAAGCTAACTGGAAGACAAAAAGAAATCATTATGAGGGCGGCATAACTAGGAATTACGCGACCTACAATCCTCAGGTTGTTCGGGATCAGATCTTTATGTTGGGCAGAAGAAACGAACTAAATGGTGGACGGATAGCACCTCTTAGATCAACATCCGCGTTAATACTTTCGTCGACTAATTCAAACCGAGAAAAAATCTATGTTCAGCAACCTCCGATTTCAGCGAGCGGGTACAGTTCGCAGGTTATAAACCCTCACTTTGCACATACTGTTCGCAAGACGGAGACCAGGGTTTGTTCCGATTGTCACCTATCTAAAGATTCAGATAACAACGCTATCATGGCGCAAACGCTTGGTTACGGCACGGATTTCATCGACTTTGTCGGCTATCACGCGTGGGTCGGCACCGATCAGTCGGTTGAGGCGGTACAGGTTACAGAGTGGTCCGAGCCCCAGACCGTTATTGGGAGCCACTTACACCGCATTGTTTACCCGGACTTTTACGAGAAGCACCAACAAAAATCTAAACAATTAGAGACAGGCCACAGTCACCGTTCTGGGAAGGTGAGCTGCCTGCAGCTCCGTGGCGAATATTTGTTCGCCGCTGCGGGTGAGAAAGGAATGATTGTCTATGATGTAGCTGGCATCGCTAATAAAGGAATCAGTCAGAGAATTATCACCGCGCCGTCGTCTAAGAGGGGGCACAACACAACTATCGATAGTGAAAATGCGACGTGCCTGTCTCTCATTACTACCCAGCCAATAGCGCCAGAGAGGAATCAGGGTGAATTGATGAGAGTGATTAATGAGGAGAAGCCCTTCCATCCAATATACAACTACGCGGTAATTACCGATTCGGTCGAGGGAATAATTCTCACCGACATAGGGACCCTGGCTGACGGGGAGCCGAGAAATAACTTCTTGACGCGGGCGCTGACTTGGAACGAGGGTGGTGTGTTAGATGGTGCGAGGGACATTGCCGTAGGCGGCCGATACGCTTACATAATTGCTGACGCAGGCTTGGTTGTCCTAAATTTGGACGATCCTTTAAATCCTCAGCATCTAGCAACAGTGCCCCTTGTCTCTGGTCGGGCGGTAGTTCAGCAATTCAGGTACCTCTTTGTAACGGATTCGGAGGGTCTGAAGACAATTGATATAACTAATCCCGAAAAGCCTCGGTTAGTTCTAGATTCGAAACTCGCTTTAGCGAATGCTAACAAGGTTTTTCTCGCTAGGACATATGCATACGTCGCTGCTGGCTCAGACGGCTTGATAATCGCAGATATAGAAGACCCCGAAAATATAAGGCTTTACAAGCAATTCAACGCGGGCATCGTTGACGCTCAGGATGTCGTGGTCGCAAGCACTAACGCGAGTCTTTATGCTTATGTAGCCGATGGCGTTGACGGTTTGAAGGTTATCCAGCTGACCTCACCAGATTCTCAGCCCAGGTACTATGGCTTCAGTCCTGAGCCGATGCCGGAGCTGATTGCGAGTTTTCCAATGAAAGGTAGAGCGTTGGGATTGTCTAGGGGTTTAGAGAGAGATAGAGCAGTCGATGAGACTGGTGGTCAAGTTGCTCTTTTCAACAGGATAGGGTCTGGACCGCTTTCAGAGAGCGATATGCGAGGGCTTTATCTAGACAAAAAAGGCAAGCCTTGGTTCGTCGAGGATGATCCAACGCAAAAACTTACAGCTGAAACCCAAAGGGCGGAGATCGAATGAAACTAGTACACATGTTCTTCATATCGATTTGTTTTTTTATTCATTTACCAGCTTTCAGTAGCGAAATCCCGCAATATGCGGAAAAGATGCACATGGGAGTAGCTACTTGCGCCTCGGGAGTTTGTCATGGTTCGATCCGCCCGAGGTCCACTACCAATGTGCTTCAAAACGAATTTGTAACCTGGAGCAGGCTAGATCCCCACAGCAACGCTTATAATCTTCTATTCAACGAAGACTCAAAGCGAATAGCGCGAAACTTGGGACTTCCCAATGCGCACGAAGCGGGCGTATGTTTAGACTGTCATGCTGACAATGTGCCTATCGAAAGAAGGGGTCCCAAGTTCCAGCTGTCTGATGGTGTTGGTTGTGAAAGTTGTCATGGTGGATCGGAGTCTTATCTTTCATCGCACACTGACCCTTACCAGAGCCACGCGCAAAACATTGAAGATGGTTTGTATCCAACTGATGATGTGGTGGCTCGAGCGAACCTTTGTTTTTCATGCCACATGGGTGACCAGAACAAGATAGCGAGTCACCAGATTATGGGGGCAGGCCATCCGAGACTCTCAATAGAACTTGATACATTTACCGCCCTCGAACCTCCACATTATTTGGTTGATTCTGATTACAGGGACAGAAAATGGAGTGAGGACAGTGTTGTCGTATGGGCGGTCGGACAACTTCAGGCCGCAAGACAGACGGTTTTGCTGATTGAAGAGCACTTGAACAAAAGTGATACCCGATTCCCGGAACTATCTCTGTTTGACTGTCACGCTTGTCATCATCCAATGTCTGATATTAAGTGGCAGCAGAGCAAAACCGTTGGTCTTCCTCCTGGTTCGGTTCGATTAAACGATGCTGGCCTGAGTATGATTTTCCCCATAGTGGAAGTGTTAATGCCAAAGGAGAGTAGAAGCTTTGAGAGGTTATCCAGAAACCTTCATTTGGCTTCGAGTAAAACTGTTGGGCTCACGAGATCTCTAGAGGAGCTTTCGGTTTTTCTGGACGGTTTAGAAGAAAAACTCAGTCTGATACCCGAGCGCTCCGAGGATGTAATGCTTGAAATATTAAAGATGGGTCAAGAAGGAAAATTCAGGGACTACGTCGCGGCGGAGCAGGCCGTCATGGCACTGGACCTTCTTCTTGAGGCTAATGGGACAAGAGGCCGATCAGAAGCTTGGCTTAATGAACTATATGAAACGGTCGAGAACCAAGATCGTTACAATCCTCGTGCTTTGCAGAAGGCAATGCGAGGTAGCGTCGGCTTATTATAATCTCGACCTTGTATATCCGTTAAAGCAAATCTTATGAGCTAGTGAGGGTGGGAGCGAATTACTAAATTCCGTATTTCGGTCATGTCCTCTATCGCAAACTTTACGCCTTCTCGTCCGATTCCCGAATCCTTAACGCCGCCATACGGCATGTTATCAACTCTATAAGACGGAACATCTCCGACTACTACTCCTCCCACTTCCATTTTATCCCACGCCCTTTGAACTTTGTAAAAGTCTCTTGTAAATATTCCCGCATGAATTCCAAACTTACTATTGTTAACTAGATCGATTGCTTCATCCCAATCGCTGAACTTAGTAAGCAACGCCATAGGACCAAATGCCTCCTCTCGAGACGCGTCAGCATCAACGGGAACATTTTCTAAAAGTGTGGCTTCCAGCATATTCTCATTGAGAGCCCCGCCGCATAGAAGCGTGGCCCCATCGGTTACCGCGCTATCGATCCAGCCCTTTAGTCTGGTCGCCTCTCCTACCGAGATCATTGGCCCTATAAAAGTATCTGGGTCTTGAGGATTACCGGATTTCAATTTTTTCGTTGCATCTACAAGCTTGCTCTTGAAGTGATCATAAATCTCTTCATGAATGATAATTCTCTGAACTCCAATGCAACTTTGCCCAGATTGATAAAAAGCTCCAAAGATTATTCTCTCTATCGCGTCATCGATATCCTGGGTGTCCGAATCGACCACAACAGCAGCATTGCCCCCAAGCTCTAGAACTACTTTTTTCTTACCGCATTTCGCTTTTAAGTCCCAGCCGACTCCTGGTGATCCAGTGAAGCTGAGAAGTTTTAATCTTTCGTCTACTGTAAAAAGATCTGCGCCATCTCTAGAGCAGGGGAGAATAGAGAAAGCTCCTTTCGGTAAGCTGGTTTCTGCTAGCACCTCTCCCATAATTATTGCACCGAGCGGTGTTCTTGAGGCTGGTTTCATAACGAATGGGCAGCCAGCTGCTATTGCCGGTGCGACTTTGTGTGCTGCTAAATTTAAGGGGAAGTTAAAAGGGGAAATGAAAGAACATGGTCCGATCGGCACTCGCTTCCACATTCCTCGGTAGCCCTTTGCTCTTGGTGATATGTCAAGAGTCTGCAGCTCTCCGGGAATTCGCACTGACTCCTCTGCTGCAATTTTGAATGTATCAATAAGTCGACTGACCTCGCCTTTGCTGTCCTTGATGGGCTTTCCAGCCTCAATACATAGTGCGTACGCAAGTTCATCCGACCTCTCTCGAAATCTCGTGACGCAATGCTCGAGGATCTGTTGCCTTTCGAAAGAGGGCATGTCCTCCATTTCAGGTGCTGCTAAAACAGAAGCAGCTATTCCTTGGTCAATGGCTTTTGAATCAGCTAACGCCACTCGAGTTGCTGGCTTGTTCGTATACTTATCTGTAACGACGAGGTCATCATTTGCATAGACAGCCTCATTCGCCAAAAAGTAAGGATATTTCTCTCTCAGTGCCACTTTTTTAAATCTCCTCGTTAAATCTCTGCGCTTAGTTTCTTAATATTGACGTTAAGGATTTCGTCATTCTCAGAGTAATCCACCGGACAATCAATTAAATGAACCCCGGGAGTATCCAGAGAGTGCTTTAAAATGTCCGATAATGAATCTGAGCTCTCAACTCTGTGACCAAATGCTCCGTAGCTCTCTGCATATTTCACGAAATCAGGATTCCCATATTCTAGTCCCCAATCTTTTAGGCCCATGTTCGCTTGCTTCCAACGAATCATCCCGTAAGCACTATCATTTAAGATTAAAACTGTAAGGTTTAGCTTAAGTCTAACTGCTGTTTCAAGCTCTTGAGAGTTCATCATAAAACCGCCGTCCCCGCAGACCGCCATAATTTTTTTGTTGGGATGGACCAGGTTCGCTGCCATAGCCGATGGCAAGCCCGCACCCATTGTGGCTAACGCATTATCTAGCAATACGGTGTTTGGCAGATAGGCCGGGTAATTTCGAGCGAACCAGATTTTATAGACGCCGTTATCAAGACATATAATCCCATCGTCAGGCATCGCGTCACGCACTTCTTTCACTAGTCTTTGAGGGTAGATTGGAAACCGGGGATCGTCCTCTCCCTCACTAAGATTTTCGCTTTGTTTGGCTTTCACAAATGCCATTCTGGAGAAATCCCAATGGCTTTGTTTAGAGAGTTTTTCCTTGATTTGCCAAAGCGCATTTCCAATGTCTCCTACGATTTCAATTTGAGGGAAATATACTGGGTCTACTTCCGCACGGTTGAATGACACATGAATTACGGTTGGTCCCCCGTCGCGCATAAAAAAAGGCGGTTTTTCAATAACGTCATGGCCAACATTTATGATGAGGTCAGATGCCTCGATAGCTCGATGAACATAATCTCCGGCGCTTAGAGCCGCGTTACCCATGAAAAGAGGGTGCCTCTCGTCGACAACTCCTTTCCCCAGTTGAGTTGTCACAAACGGGATGCCGAAATCTTCAACTAGGGCAGTAAGCATGTTGCCAGTAACTTTCCTGTTGGCGCCAGCCCCGACAACTAAAAGCGGTGCGGTTGCTGCTTCGATGCTCTCTACTGCCGATCTAATTGCTTTTTCCTCCGCGATGGCTCGTCTAGCAGGTCGCGGGATCATGGGTTGCTCATCTGTTTGCTCATCCGCGATATCTTCCGGAAGTTCGAGGTGAACCGCGCCCGGTTTTTCGTCTTCCGCTAATCTGAATGCCTCCCTGGTTTTGCTGGGAATATTATCGCTGGCCACTATCTGATGGGTGTACTTTGTGATTGGACCCATCATGTCGACAACGTCAAGAATCTGGAAGCGTCCCTGCTTGGATTTTTTAACTGGCTTTTGGCCTGTGATCATCATCATGGGCATCCCACCAAGTTGAGCGTAAGCGGCCGATGTTACAAAATTTGTTGCGCCTGGGCCTAGGGTAGATAAGCAAACACCTGCTTTACCAGTAAATCTTCCGTAAGTGGCAGCCATAAACCCAGCGGCTTGCTCGTGTCGGGTCAGAATGAGTTTTATCTTTTCTGAGCGAGATAGACTGTCGAGAAAATCTAAATTCTCTTCTCCAGGAATTCCAAAGATATATTCAACTCCTTCCTCTTCTAATGTTTTTATAAACAAATCGGACGCTTTTGCCATTTTCTCGTTACTCCCCTTTTTAAAAACCCAACTTAGATACTAAACTTCCGAAGCCGTGGTTGCTAATAAAATTTCGGATAAGACCCTCTAAGCTAAAAAACCGTTATCCCCTTATCGTTTTGGTTAATCGTTGGCGCGAAAAAATGTTTTTGGTACCACAAAATGATCTGTTAGAGTGATTCTGAGGGGCGTTGATAAGTGTGTTGAAGAATAATCGGAACTTTTTAGGAGAGAGATTATGAAATTAAAACTTGCGGTTTTGGCTCTAGCGGGCGTTTTCTTGTCCTCGTGCGATAACGCTGTTGACGTGGATGAGGTGTCGGTTGAGGCAGAGGTCGAGCCTACTCCCGTTGCTTACTATGAATATCTTTGGTGTAAGAGAGGCGAGAATTGGACGATGGAATCGGCTCAGAGTTTCGTCGCTGACTGGAATGCGGAGCTAGACGGGATGGAAAACACCCTTGATAGCGCGTTTGTGTATGTTCCAAAGAATTCAGAAAATCAAAACTTCGATACGGTTTGGGTTCTTCGATTCCCTGACAAAGCTGCCATGGAAAAAGGTTGGTCAACGTATCAAGAATCTGGTGCAGACGATCGGTTGCAAAGCATGCACCCTGGGGTGGTTGAATGCGGAAATGAGGTAGCTGAAAATCGGTTTGGCTTCGATATGTATTCTGCTGTAAGCACACCAGATGGATTTGGTGATGAAGAGCCTTATCTTGTTCAAGGCCAGTTTTGTAATTTCAACGACGGAAAGGGTCCTGAGGATCTAACCCGCGTCATTCGCGATCACTTTGTGCCAGAAATAGAGGCAGGAAGAGCAAATGGAAGCTACCCAAGCTACTGGTTCATGGTCGGCGCTCCTGATTTCGAGCGTGAGGACCGCCCTGACTTCATCTGGATGGATTATTTCGCAAATTCTGAGGCGATGGAAAAAGAAACCGGCATCTATTTCGGCAGCGAGTCGGGTAATTCCATACAAGCCATGTTCGACGAGGTTTCCGAATGCACAGATCAGAACCAGTCCGATGGCTTCTTTTTACGAAGACCTGAGTCGTTGTAACTCATTCAAAGCCTAGCAGATGGAGTTTGCGCTTTTTTGCAAACTCTCGCTTCGCGGCTGAATTGGAATTAAAGAAGGAGAATAGAATGTTAAGACTATTGATTATAATTTTTGGCGGTTTCCTGATTTCCGCGTGCAATAAGTCTGGTGATACGGAGGTCGCTGGAGAGTCGGTCACGGTCGAAAGCACGAACCCTGAGCCGGTAGCATATTACGAATATCTTTGGTGCAAGCAAGGCGCAAACTGGAGCGAAGATACATCGGCGGCGTTTGTTGCTGATTGGAACAAGGAAATAGATGCGATGTCGGACAACTTGGACGGAGCTGCGGGGTATGTGCCCAGAGGGTGGACGGATGAGCGTTACGACGGGCTTTGGGTGCTTAGGTGGGCTGATAAAGCAGCCAGTGATAGAGGTTGGGCTGAGTATGCGGCATCAGGAGCGCAGGAGCGGTTAGAGGAGAAATATCCTGACAGATTAGATTGCGGCAATACTCCGGGAACCGATCGTTTTGGCTTTGAAATGTACGCTCCAATGGCAACCCCGGATGGCTTTGCTAGCGATTCTAGCTATTTTCTTAGAAACCAGTTTTGTAACTTCAAAGAAGGGAAATCCGTAGACGATCTTCGCCCTGTTGTCAGGGACCAGTTTGTCCCGGCTATACAAGCAGGAAAGGCAGAAGGTTCGTACCCTTCTTTCTGGTTTATGATAGGCGTGCCCGATTACGAGGGCGAGGATGTCCGAGATTTCAATTGGATTGAGTTCACGGAAACTGCAGAAGAAACTGAAAAAAATGAATCGATGTTTCGCGCTTCTGAGGAAGGGCAGGCTATCGTGGAAAATTTCTATGGTGTAGTAGAGTGCACGGATTTTCAGGGTTGGGATGGCCGCATTCTTAGGCGTCCAGAATCTCTTTAGAAAAACTTCAAGAGTAGAAAAAAAGGCGAGAGTATCTCGCCTTTTTTGTTGTTCTTTGGGTTTAAATGCTTAAGATGATGCCGCGTGGGGCTTTTAACAGGGAGAAATAAACGATGATCTTGAGGCTAGCAGCAATATTTTTTACGGGGATTTTTTTGTCCGCTTGTGACAACACAAATCAGTCCGCGAAGGTTGGAGTCGTTTTGGATGAGAAAACGCTGCAGGCCGCTACAACACCAGCGGCTTACTACGAGTATTTGTGGTGCAAACGAGGCGAGAATTGGACCCAAGAGGCTTCGATGGAATTTGTGGCAGACTGGAACGCTGAAATAGAAAAGCTTGAAAATACTGTAGAGGGCGCATTTGGTTATCAGCCTAGAGGAGAGGCAGATGATCGTTTCGACGGTCTTTGGGCCTTGCGTTGGGCTGACGAAGAGACTATGACAGCGGGATGGGAAGAATATGAAAAAGCGGGAATAAATGATCGGCTTCAGGAGAAATATCCCGATCATCTGAGCTGCGGTAATACAGTAGGGCAAGATCGCTACGGCTTTGTAACGTATCAGCCGCTAGACGCCCCCGAGGGTTTTGCGAGCGAGTCGCCCTATTACCTTGAAAACAATTTCTGTAGCTACAAGGAGGGAAGGTCTATTGATGACTTCCGCCCATTTATGCTGGAGCAATTTATTCCGTACATTCAGGCGAGTAAGGCCCAGGGTTTATATCAGGGCTACTGGTTTCTAGTCGGTGTTCCGGTTGATGTTTCACCAGAGCCTGGAGACTTTAACTGGATTCACTTTAGCACAAGTGCTGAAGAGTCTGCTCGAGACAACATGATCTTTGAAAACTCAAAAGGAGGACAGGAGCTGCAAGCTAAGATGCTTGAGATTCTTAAATGTTCTGAACCCAGAAAATGGGATGGCTACGTCATCCGTTAGTGTATAATCTCCTGTGTTTTAATTCGATTTAAAAAAAGCGGGGCCTCGTCTCCGCTTTTTTTTTGGCGCTATGACGGCCCGAAAATTTTTCCTCATCTTCGCTTTAGCGATATCTGAGGTTTTTCAGGTTGGTTGAAGAAGTTCAGCTTATTCAGCCTGTTTTGTGTTGTTTGAAAGGGCAACTATATGGTGCTTCGGCTATTGTCTTGTAACTTGTAAAATCTCTCGCTCCTGGGTGCTTTCCAAAATTATAGTTAATCGAAGCGCTGATAGTGAGTCGACGGACAATCGATTATCGGCAGCGGTTATTTTTATCCCGAAGGCCAAGACATCACGACTTTAGTACTGCGGTTCCTGCACAACTCTGTTGGCGTTTGTGCGGCAAGAATTTAAAGCATGGCTT
>MDTE01071785.1_pt1 | contig 23896 bp, 21 predicted proteins | sample 811231 | NCBI WGS metagenome assembly MDTE01 (sample SAMN05326651, study PRJNA326480) | marine metagenome | isolation source: seawater | place: Indian Ocean: Red Sea | collected 2010 | reverse complement strand
CTCTCGGAAGCTTCGATCGAGATGAAATTCGGACGGAGATTGCAGGACGGCGATCGTTTTGCCTACGACCTGGCTCGAGAGACCGAGTTCCAGGTGGAAAGTTATTTGCACCACCAGGGCAAGCGATTTGTCGAGCGGTTTGATGCCAACAGTTACCTGTACCTGACCCGGGCGATGGACTATTTCGACCTGGCCGCCACTCATGAATCGCTCCCCGCGGCGCTGGGAAATACGGATGCGAGATTCCTCGTGGTCAGTTACAGCACCGACTGGTTGTTCCCGACCAGCCAGAGCCGGGAGATGGTCAGTGCGATGGTCGAGGCCGAGCGGGACGTGACGATGGTCGAGTTTGAGAGTCCTTATGGACATGACGCGTTCTTGATCGAACACGAACAGTTGTCCGGGGTGGTGGCTCCGTTCCTGGAGCAGACGCACGGAGCCGATCGGAGGCCGTCATGAGCGCGACCCGATTCAGTATGCCCGGCCCCGACATCAGTCTGATTGATGAGTTGCTGTTGGAGCACGTTGACGACGGGTCACGGGTGATTGACCTGGGCTGCGGCGACGGTCGGTTGCTCGAACGATTGCGGTCGGAGCGAGGATGTCGCGTCCTGGGAGTCGAGTTGGGCGAGGCGGAGGTGACCGCAGTGATTGGCCGTGGATTGCCGGTGATTCGTGGTGACCTTGACCAGGGACTGGGTGACATTCCCACCGACAGTTTCGATACGGCGGTCCTCAGCCAAACACTCCAGCAGGTTCAACGTCCCACGACGGTGTTGCGAGAGATGTTGAGAGTCGCGCAACGAGCCCTCGTCGTGGTTCCCAATTTCGGTCACTGGCGAGTTCGGTTGAAGGTGATCCAGCAAGGACGGGCACCGGTGACTGATTCGTTGCCCTACGAGTGGTATGACACGCCCAATCTGCATGTCTGTTCGATGCACGACATCCGTGATCTTGTTGAGCAACTGGGGATGCGGGTCGTTCGTGAAATCCCGATTATCGGAGGCCGCCCGGCCGAGCGGGCCTGGTGGGCCAACCTGCGGGCCAACAGCGCGTTGTACGTCCTGGAACGCTCGGTCCAGCAAGCCTAGGTAATGGACCGGTACTGGGTTCCGGCGTCAATTCGCTGGAAGCCACAACTGGTCAGCAATCCCGTCAGCGCGACGTCGGACTCGATGGCGTGGGACTCGACCAGGCTGACGGTCTCCTGCTTGAGTCTCCGGAGCGTTTCGGTGATCAGCAGTCGGCCGAGGCCTTGTCGCCGGCGAGTTTCGGCGACATGGATATCGGCCAGCCCGATTGCCCGGGAGTTCCACTTGGGAACGAACTGGTCCAGCCCGATAAGAGTGAGCGAGGCCAGCACCTCGTCGTTCTCTTTTTGGAGCAGCCGGAAACGGACGTAATCGAGCCGACCGAATCGGTTGTTCCACCACCAGTCCCCATCGTTGTTCTGGGCCGAGATCTCGATCCGCACCTGCCGTTTCCACTGGACACTGCGGAAATCCACCGCTTCACCGGCTTCGAGTTCCAGTGGTCTCTGGTAGATGGCAAACCGTTCGGTTGCCTCAAATCCACAGGAGGCCAAGAACACGGCGGCGTCCTCGTCGGTTGCCAGGAAACCGGCCGACTCGCTGCCACCGTACAATCCACAGTAAAATGGGTCACGGCCGGGACCCGGTCCGGCGTGGATCGTGGTTGACCCCTGTTCCTGAAGGTACTGAATTGCCCGGTCCATCAAGGCACGGCCGATGCCCTGGCGACGTCTTTCAGGATGAACCAGAAGCTGGCAGATCACACCATCGAGTGGATTGAGATCGGTGCGATGGTCGTTGCAGCCGAATCCGGCGTGGACCATTCCGACCAAACGGTCGTCCTCACAGGCCAGGATGAGGCCGCGCCTGTCAAAATACGGTTGCGCGAAGAGCAACTGGTCGAGCAAATCGTGGGGAATCCCAGTCGCTCCGCCCCTGGCCAATCCTGACTGATTCCACAGGGTCAAGATCTGGGGAGGATCGCTATTGCGGTAATGCCGATACTCGATCACGCCGAGCTATCCCAAGTTCACGAGTTCGCTTTGACGCTACGAGCCGCTTCGACAATCCGGTCTGCGGTCAGTCCATACTTTTCGAGCAGGCCGTCGGGGTCACCGCTTTCTGCATAACAGTCACCGGTGTTGACGTAGGAAATGGGCACCGGCGTGGTCTTGCTGGCGGCGACAGCGACGGCACTGCCAAGTCCACCGTTGGCCGAGTGTTCCTCGGCCACGACGATCGCCTGGGTCTCCCTGGCCGCAGCCGCAATGGCGGGTTCGTCGATCGGTTTGACCGTGTGCATGTCGAGGACTCGAGCCGAGACACCCTGGTCGGCGAGTTCTGCGGCGGCATCAAGTGCCACGGCCACCATCAGGCCGTTGGCAATGATGGTCAGATCGTCGCCGTCTCGCAGTTGATTGGCTCGGCCAATGACGAACTCCGCGTCGTCCTCGTAAATGCGGGGCACGGCGGGTCGGCCGAGCCTCAAGTAGACAGGGCCATCTCGTTGGATCATTTCCTCGGTGGCCTTGGTTGTCGAGGTCTCATCGCACGGGACGATCACGGTCATTCCCGGCAGTGAACAGGCCAGGGCCACGTCCTCGATCCCCATCTGGCTCGGTCCGTCTTCGCCGATCGAGATTCCCGAGTGAGACCCAACCAGCTTGACGTTTTGAGCCGGGAAGGTGACCGACATGCGGATCTGGTCGTAGGCGTTGCACAAGAGAAACGCGGCAAAGCTGGCAACCACGGGGGTCTTGCCACAGGAGGCCAATCCTCCCGCCACGCTCACCATGTTCGCCTCGGCGATGCCCACGTTGAAGGCCCGGTCCGGAAATGCCTTGGCAAAGGCCTCGGTTCGTGTCGAGTTGCCAACGTCACCGTCGACCACCACCACCTCGGAAAACCGTTCTCCAAGTTGCTCCAGGGCCTTGCCGAACGCGTCGCGAGTTGCGCCGCCGGGTGCCAGGCCACTTTTTTCTCCAATCGCCATCGTCACGGTTCCGTCAGAAAGGAATGTGTAAGCTGGAGCCCTCGAAAGGGCTGCCCTGGACTGTTACCCCAGGTGAGCCAGGGCCTTTTCGGCCACTTCGGCTGATAGGGCCTGTCCGTGGAAGTTCAGGTCTCCGGCCTCTTCGAGTACTGGCAGGATTCCGAACCCCTTTTGTGTTTCGGCCACGATTGCTGTCGGTCGGTCCGTGACTCCCACGGCCGTCTCGAGTGCTGAGACAACAGAGGCCATGTCGTTGCCATTGATGGTCTGGACGTGCCAGCCGAACGATTCGATCTTGGGAGCAAATGGCGTGAGGTCCAGGACATCCGAGGTGGCGCCGGTCTGCTGGTAGCCATTCTGGTCGATGATCGCCGTCAGGTTACCAACCTGGTACTTGTGGGCCGTGGCGATCGCCTCCCAGACTTGCCCCTCGCCCATTTCGCCGTCTCCGAGAACGACAAAGACCCTAGAGTCGAGGCCGTTGACCCGGCAACCCAGGGCCTGGCCAAGCCCGACGGAAAGTCCCTGGCCGAGTGAACCGGTGGAGGCCTCGATTCCAGCCAACCGTCGCACGTTGGGGTGCCCTTCGAGTGGGCTGCCGAGTTTCCGGAGCGTGGCCAGGTCCTCGACGGGGAAGTATCCCGCCTCGGCCATTGCCGCGTACAGTGCCGGAACGGCGTGCCCCTTGCTCATGATGAACCGGTCGCGTTCATTCCAGTCGGGCTCGTCAGCACGGTAGTTCAGGAACCCTCCGAAGTAGATTGCCGTGACAACCTCGGTGGCTGACAGGCTGCTGGTCGGGTGTCCACTGCCCGCAGCGGTTGTCATCTCGATAATATGGCGTCGCAGGACACGAGCCTTGGATTCGAGTTCCTCGGTCGAAAGACGGTCGTTCTCAAGGGACACAAGTGGACCCCTTATAAAATGGTTGAGTGATTCCCCATCTTGCGGGGATTGTTCGGCCGCCGCGAGAAATGGGGACGACACCGCTGGCGACGGCCGCGAGACCGGTCTGGTTCGCGGCCGGAACACCCCATTTTACTGACCCTCGAAAATCCCTGCAAGCAGTCTGTCCTGATGGTGGGAGGCCAACTCGCCTCGCGGATGCACGCGCCGGTGGCCTTGGGTATGCTGATTCGGAGATTCTGCATTTGGTCACGGACAGAACCCATGAAACGAACACTGCTGGCCCGCTTTCTTGATCAACTCGATTGCCGAGCGCCCGGACCGGTCAATCGGCGTCGTTTTCTGTCGACGGTAGGCGGATCGGCCGCGTCGGCCGTAGCACTGCTTCCGGCTTACGAGTGCGGACTGGCTGCCCGCCGGCGTGCCGAGGCCGAAGCGGGTGGGCCGATTCGGGTCGAGTCGATCGTGCCACACGAGATCCATCCGAGGTACCACAAGTGGATCCACCACGAGTTGCAGCACTTTTATGGTCCCTCAAAACGTTACGTCTACGAGGTGAAGACCAACACCGGACTTGTGGGGCTGGGAGAGAGTGGTGGACTGGAATCCGAAGCGGTGAGGAAGGCCTATATCGGCACCAATCCCTTTGACCATATTGGAGACATGAGGTCGCTGGGTTTGGGGACGGCGATGTACGACCTGATGGGGCAGGCGGCCGGAGTGCCGGTGCACCGTTTGATTGGCCAGCGGCAGCGACGTTGGATCAAGGTCGGTTCCTGGACCGTCTCGGCCGATCCCAGCCACATGGCCGAAGCGGTGAAACAGTATTCGCGGCGGGGCTACACCTGGTTGAAATTTCATCTTTCTCCCTTCGAAAACGTGTTTGACCAACTCGATGCCATGCAGAAGGTGGCACCGCCTGGGTTCAAGGTCCAGTTCGATCTCACGATGGGTGGCACCGATGACCACACGCCGGATCTTCTGATCCGCATGGCCCGTTATCCGATCTGTGGTGCTTTCGAGGATCCCAAGCTGGAAAAAGACATTGACGCCTACAGGGAACTCCGCAACCGCGTCCGCGTCCCGGTTCTCTATCACCACTCCCCGCTGGGTGCGACATTCGAGGTCGTTCGTCGTGCAGCTGATGGGTACATGATGGGCCACGCCAAGATTGGTGTGGCCATTCAGAAGGCCGGCTTGTTTGGAGAACTTGATCTCCCGTTCATGTTGCAGAACGTGGGTGGTGAAATCACTCGCACCATGACCTCACACATGCACGCTGCCTTCAAGACGGCCACGTGGCACACTCACTGTGACGCGGAGACTTGGCGAGACGACGTGGTGACCAAGAAGATTGATCCCACCAACGGCTTGATCCCCGTTCCGGACAAGCCGGGATTGGGTGTGTCGCTCGACGGTGAACAACTGGAGCGACTCAAGGCACAGAAGCTTCCCACCCAGGCCAAGTGGATCATCAAGACCACCTACAAGAACGGCACGCGGATGTTCAACATCGCGGATCCGGCCGAGTCGATTTTCATGGTGCGGCCCGACCGTCGCAAGCTGCTGCCCTTCAGTTACGATGCTCCCGTATCGACCGAATGGTGGGACGACGATGGGTCCAAGATGTACAAGGAGATGTTCTCGAAAATCCAGAAACACGGGGTGGTTCTGGAGAAGCCCGGACCCAAAAACTGACCGGCTGGTGGAAGACGTGATGTTCCGATCGATTCTTGTCCTCGTGTTGCAACTCGTTCTGGCAACGACGGTGTCTGGAACTGGTGTTGCGGCTTCTCCTCTCTCTGTTGGGCAACGCACCCAGTTGCTTGTCGATGACCACGTCGTTGCGTCACGCCGGGGGCTCACCCGGCGGCTCGGACGCGTCACCAAGGTCAACGGTGGCAAGCCGATTTTCCGTGATGGCATCTTCTACGGGACGGTGCTCCACGACGGAGGCCTGTTCAAGTTGTGGTGGCGCAAGCGTGGCAAGGCCGGATACGGGTATTCCGAATCGCGAGATGGGATTCATTTCACCAAGCGAGGTGATGTCAGCGGAATCAATTTTGCCGGTGACTTCACACTGTCGGTGATGATTGATCCACACGAAACCGATCCGGCCCATCGGTACAAGGCTTCTTATGACGCTCCGGGCATGGCAGCCGGCCTGGCGTATTCGGCCGACGGGATCCGGTTCACCACCTACAACGGGGGCAAGCCGGTGACCACGCGGGCGGCCGATACCTACAACTTCCTGTCGTGGGACGGAGACGCACGGACCTACCGGTTGTTCACTCGGACCGACTTCGCCGGACCCGGGGGCGCTGACGAATGGCGGGGAACCCGGATGATGACCAATCCGGACCCCAGGCGTCATCCGACTCGATGGAAGACCGTTCGCAACTGGGTGTTTGATCGCGAGGGCAAGTCAGAGAGGACCAGGAGGCAGATCTATGCGGTCACCGATTGGATTCGGCACGGGGTGCACTTCGGGTTGTTGAGTGTCTACGAGTGGCCGGGAGATTTCAGCGAGGGTGGCCAGGACAATCACAAACGGCACGAGCGGGACGTGATGAACTACTACATCGCGACCAGTCGCGATGCCGATTCCTGGGACCTGTCCTGGGTGTATTCCGGGCAACCCCTGGTCCCCCGTGGACCCGATGGCGCCTTCGACAAGGACTTGCTCCTGCCAGCCTCGACAATCGTCACACACGCCGGCAAGCACTGGATTTACTACGGCGGTTCCAATGAGCGGCATGGTGGTCCTGGATTCGTGTTGAAACGCGAACAGGCTGTGGGATTGGCCACCATCGGCGAGGATCGGCTGGTGGGATTGGACGCCACCGGTCGCGGCACTCTGCTCACACGGCCATTTCAACTCGATGGACGTCGACTGCTTGTTAATGCCAACGTGCGGGAGGGAGGATCGGTTCGAGTTGGCGTGATCGATCGACGTGGCAAGATGCTCAAGCGGTTTTCTATCGACAGGGCTCGACCCATCGAGGACGATCAGCCGGCCGCAGTTGCCAATTGGAAAGGAAACCCGAAACTCAGCTCGCTGGGCGGTGCCGTGGTCCAGCTGCGATTTGAGGTCGAGCGGGCGACGATCTACAGTTTTGGAATTGCGAAATGACCAGGACCGTTTCCGATGATCGCGAGTGAATGGAGGGTCCGGGTGTCGCGGCGCACGAGTGGCCTGGTTGTTGCCGCGATAGTGACCGTGTTGTGGTCACCGGAGACGCCGCGAGCGTGTGGTCAGATGGTGACCGGTGGCGTGGGGTTTCACGGGGTCGGCAGCCGGTTTTACGAGCGTCACGGAATGAGTTTCGGCCTTGGTATTGGAAGATCTGGCCGTGGCGGGTGGGCCAGCGGTGGACTGCGAACCGGGTGGCCTGTTCGCCAGGGTCAATGGGCTGGCCGCCTGGGCTGTTCTTTGTTCCAGGGGTCACACCGCAGCCTTGTCAGTTCGTCGGCGATTGTCACCGGACTGCCAGGTTATCCAAAGTCGATCGTCGACACGGTCCAGGTGCCGTTCGTGGTTGGAGTTGTTCCGGTGGGGCCCGGCGGGGCATTCTGGATCGGCCCCTACGGAAACCAGTGGGGTGTTCCGGTGTCGATGGGACGTTTTCCGTATCGCTCGTGGAGTGATCCGTGGTGGTATGGGCCAACGAGACTCGGTTGGCCGGACCGGTCGTATCCGGTTGTACAGCCCGGTGAAACACTCGTGGATCGGTTCCGGGCCGCTCGTCGCCGGACGCCCCGGTCCGCATCGTCTCGGGTTCGATCGACGCCTGGTGGAGTGGTCACCTCCCCTGACGTGCGTGGACTTTCCGCGGCCGCGTTTCGTCAACTCGGCGGTCGCAGTTCGCGGCGATGACCGCTCTTGACCCATTGGAGTGAATGCGGGATAAGGCCCCCGTCCGGGCGTTTCCGTGGCATTCCTGGGTGTTTCCCATCCGGTGATTGCATGGCTGCCGGGGTGTGGCCGGCCAGGGACGGTTGGTTACGGATGTGATGTCGAGGACGACACGGATGAGTCGACGAGACGCGACGTGCCTGGCTGTTGTGCTGGGGCTGATTGCCCCTGCGGGTTGCTCGCACCTGGTCGAAACCCGGTCGGTGACCCGATTCACCGGCGCCTTTGAAGATCGCGATATCTCGGCACTCCGCGATGCCACGTCGACGGAGTTTCGTAAGAGAGCCCTGCGGGACAAGTCGGCCGTTGAGGCGATGGACCTGCTGGAGTTGCCCGAGGGGAAGGTTTCTGTGGCCGAGGTCGAAGAGGTCTCGAACAATCGCAGACGGGTGAAGGTTGAGTTCGAATCGGATGACCAGGTCAAGACGCCGATGACCTTCGAGTTGTCTCGAGAGGGGAAGTCGGGAGCCTGGCTTGTCGACGATCTGTTGCTCAAGCAATCACGACGTGGAAAGACCGTCACGCGTTCTGCGACCGACCTGATGGACCTGTTGTTGAGTGTTCATGAATTTCAACGTGCGTGGGCGAGCGGTGAGCGGCAACGGCTGCTCGCTTCGACTTCCGAGAGTTTCTCGGAAAAACTGTCGCAGATCCCGGCCCCCTACCTGACCCAGTTGGCCAACCGCGTGGCTGTTCGTGACGGGCGAACTTTCAGCAGCCGGCCCCGGGCGAGCCTGGACAAGGGGACGGCGCAGGTGAGATACAACGGCCCGGAGGGTGAAACGGTCCTGGCCCTGACGTTGGAGCCTGCCGGCTGGCGTGTGGACGATATCGTTTTTTCATCCACATCGTCCAAGCGGCGACCCGAATCGGTCCGATTGCTGGCCAGCGTCATCGCTCGAGCTGCTGGATTTCTTGATGCGTACAACACAGCCGACCGGCCGGGACTCAAGGAACACTCCTCGAGCCGGTTTTTCTCCACCTGCCTGGCGCGTGCAGATCTCTCGGAGTTGGAGTTGCCCCGGTCGGCGGCCATCGATGCCAAGGCCGAGGTGCGATTGCAGAAGACGTTCAGTGATATCCTGGTCAAGCGACCCGGCGGGATGGTGCGGCTGTCACTTGAACGGGAAGCGGTGCCTGACACCTCCAGTAAAACCGGTGATCTGGCCTCGAGTGGTTTTCGCGTGAACGAGGTCACGCTGGTTGATTTTTCCACTCAACAGGAACGCCGCGTGTCCGCGGTGTTCACCGCGCAGGCTCGGATGAGGCTCTTCCTGGCAGCTGCCCGTCAGCATGATCTGCTGGCCATCCGGCACAATTCGTCCACTGACTTCAACACCCGGGTCTGGAACCAGGTGTCGCCAACCGTGTTGCCCGAGGTTCTCGGGCTGGCCTTTTCGGAGGGACAGACGCAGGTGTCCGGGACTGTCTTCCAGGGCGCGGTGACAGAAATCACCATCACTCAGGGGAACAGGGCCCTGACATGCGTGCTCCGCGAGCAGAATGGGGTGTTGCTGGTGGACGACATCGTGGTGCCCACAACCACGCTTCCCGGTTCATTGAAGAAACAGTTCGAACGGCTTATCCCGGTGATCGGCTTCCGTCAGGCGATCCAACGAGGTGATGCATCGGAGGTGTCAGCCGTCTCGTCGGCCGATTTCAACCGGCTGGTCTGGAGCCAGGTGGATGACCGTTTTCCCGCCCAGGCTGGTCGCGTCGCCCGGTTTCTTCGTCCGATGCCGACTCAAATTCGCGTGATCGAGGACGGGCGTGAGGAGGTGACGCTGGGTGATCGGCAGTTCGGTGCCCGCGTGGCACTCGTCAAGGAATCCAGGGGATTTCGAGTCGACGATGTTGAGTTGTTGGCTGGCGCCCCGGTCGATTCCCGACCGACGATGGTGAAGCAGGTCTTGCGGCTCGAGATTGCTCGACCACAAAAACGTGACCGTCCAGCCCCCGTGACCGGGGAAGCTAGGAAACTCGACGTACCCGCTGGGCCAACTTCACGTTGACGCTTTGAAATCCGGTTGCCAGGTGGCCGGCATCGAAGAGGTCACCGCGGAGGTGTTCGACGTCATCGGCTCCGACGGCGTCGGTGAAGATGGCCCGCAGGTAGTCCTGTCCTCGCGCTGAGACTCTCCATTGCTGGCCGTCAAAGAAGGACTGGTGCACCAGTCGCGGTCGCACGGTGCCCCAGCGATCCCTGAGATCGCTGGCCGAAATGCCATCGACAGCAAAACCGTTCTCGGGTGACCATTGCAGCGTGGCGACGTGATCGGGCCGCCCCTGGTGCAGCAGATCAACGGCTTGTCCACCAAGGCGAGCAGCGTGGAAGCGATCGAAGAGGACCGGGCGACCGCCTCGTTGCGTGTGCCCGATTTTCCGGGTGAAAATTGCCGCCTCCGGTGACGCGTGGTCGGCCAGGAGGGAACGTGGCAGAGTCTCGGCGAGTCGCTGTTTGAGTGCCTCGGCCGCACCTCGAAAGAGCACGTTGCCGGCCGGGTCAACACTCGAGGAGGTCGCTCCCAGTTGCTGTCCCGATTCGTCGACGATCCCCTCGCCAATCACGGCGACAACGTGTCGCTGCTGCCGATAGATCTGGCCGACTTGTTCTGCAAACCGGTCAAATTCCAATGGCACTTCAGGGATCACGACCAGGTCGGGCTGTCCATAACTGCTTCCCAACGCGATGTAGCCAGATTGACGGCCCATCACCTCGACGATGGCCACCCGTCGATGGCTCTCGGCTGTTGTGCGAATCCGGCGGATGGCCTGGACGACGACAAATACCGCGGTGGCGAAACCCGGGGTCGCGAAGTTCACCATCCTCGAGATGTCCAGTGGGGAGCCATCCGTTTCGGTGGGAAGTGGATCGTCTTCCAGTGGAGTGGTCCAGGACACCGGTTCATCGGGTGAATTCAGGCCGAGGTCGTTGTCGATCGTCTTGGGGGCCAACACGCACGGCAGGCGTTCAGAGAGGGGCTGGAGACCGTTGAGCGTGCCGTCACCGCCGACGGCGATAAGTCCCTGGATTCCCAATTGATCAAGTCGGCCGGCGACAGCGTCGACGAGTTGAGCGTTGGATCCGTCAAGGTACGTCCGCGAGGAACCCAGGATGGTGCCACCACGGCAGGGATCGAGTTCAGGGATTGTTGCCAGCAGGGGATTGAGTGGGACGTGGGGCAGTTGATCGTCGAGCAGACCGGCGAATCCATCGAGCAGTCCAAAGACCTCGATTCCCAGTTGGTTCGCACGTGTCACGGCGCCGTGCAGGGTGGCATTCAGCGCGGGGGTGTCCCCGCCGGCCGTGAGGATGGCGAGTCGTTTCATTGGCTGATCGGTCCTTCAGGAGCCCGTTGAGGAAACGCTTGAGTGGTTCGTGATAACAACTTATACAGTCGTGCAAACGAATGTCACGAGATTGTCTGATGCCGCGAGGTGATCTGATGCGTGGGTTCCTGGCTTGTTTCGGTTCGGCCGTGCTCGGCGGATTGTTGGTGTGTGTGTCCGGTGGTGGCCCGGCCCCGGCATTTCTTCCCCGTGGAGAGTCGCAGGAAGTGGCTCCCAGGCCCGCACCGTCTCGTCCGACCGATGGTGATGACGTGTCACTCACGCCCGACGAGGCGGTCAATGTGGCGGTTTATCAACGGGTGAACCGTGCAGTGGTCAACATCACCACCCGGAGCTATCGCGCGGAGGGGTTTTTCCTGTTTGATGGGGATTCGGTTGAGGGCAATGGATCCGGATTTGTTGTCGACAAGTCGGGACACATCGTGACCAATTTTCACGTGATCGAGGACGCACGGGCCGTCTCGGTGACCCTCTACAATGGCGAGACATACACCGCAACATTCGTGGGCGCCGATCCGATTAACGATGTCGCAGTGATCAAGGTTGACGCCGATGCCAAGGTCCTTTGGCCGGTGGATCTTGGTGACGCGACAAAACTGAAGGTCGGTCGTCGTGTCTTCGCCATCGGAAACCCTTTTGGGTTGGAACGCACGCTGACAACCGGGGTGGTGTCGAGCCTGAATCGCAGCCTGCAACTGGTTCGTGGTCGAACGATCAAGTCGATAATTCAGACTGACGCCGCAATCAACCCGGGGAATTCCGGGGGCCCGTTAATGGATTCACGCGGGGACGTGATTGGCATGAACGTCGCGATCTTCAGCAAGTCAGGTCAGAGTTCCGGGGTGGGGTTCGCGATTCCGGCCAACCTGATTGGCCGGGTTGTTCCTCAGCTCCTGAAACACGGTCGGGTGATTCGGCCAGACCTGGGAATCACCCGTGTCTACCAGACCGGGAAAGGCCTGATGATTGCTGGTTTGAAACGGGGTGGCTCGGCCGAGCGCGCGGGGTTGCGGGGGCCCAGGATTGTCCGGTTGCAAAGAGGACCACTGGTTCTGCAACGGATGGACCGCACCGCGGCCGATCTTGTGGTGTCCGTCGATGGACAGCCCGTGCGAACGTTTGAAACGTTGCTGGAGCACGTCGAAAAACACAAGCCCGGCGACCGGGTCGTGCTGGAGGTGATCCGGGCCGGGCGTCGTATCAAGGTCCCGATCCGACTGGACGACGGTGAGCCGGATGGTCGTCGTTCGTGAGCGGTGGCCGCTTACTTATTCGGCGATTGCGACGTTGATCCGTCGCCCACCGCGGTCGAAGAACACGGTGCCTTCCACCAGTGAGAACAACGTGTAGTCGTTGCCCATGCCGACGTTCTGGCCCGGATGCCACTTGGTCCCACACTGGCGGATCAGGATATTGCCGGCACCGACGGATTCGCCACCGAACTTCTTGATTCCACGTCGTTGAGCATTGGAATCTCGTCCGTTGCGACTGGATCCCTGTCCCTTTTTGTGTGCCATCTCTGTGACCGTTGCTTCCGGACCTGGTTGACGAATCGGCCACCGGGACCGATTTCTGCAGCAAGCATTGCCGCGAAGCAATTATCTTATCAGCTACCTGCCGGTTTTGGCGAGTCCGGGGCAGTGTTCTTGGCTGGCGGGGCCGATTTTGCACGAACGGGAGGACCTTCAGGACGGTAGATCCAGCGGGGTTCGAACACCTCGTCGTTGGGTCCCTTCAGGAAGAACTCGGTCTCATCCTGGTCGATCGCATCGCCGGGTCGCCAGTAGCGTTGCACGAGAGTTTTGCGCCAGAGAGTTGCACGGGCAGGAGGACCACTCGCGGCGGCCTTGACCACGTAAAACCAGTTTCCGGCTTCGATGGCTTGTTTCTTCAACGCGTCGGTCTTGGACGTCTCCAGCAGATCGTGCATGTTTGTCCAGTTCTGCGTCGTGTTGCCATTCCAAACAGCCGTGGCTCGCCGCAATTGACCACCGCTGAGTGCCTGAGAAAGCGTGCCGAATGGCACCGGGCCACGGACATAGCGATACCCGTTGGAGAATCCCGACATGTAGATGGTGACGAAGTCGGTCCGGGGATCGATACCCGTCCAAGTCACCACACCATAGACGGGACTGATGTCCTGCTTGGCGTCATAGGGGGTCACTTCCGGGATCGGCCCGACGACCTGGACCGAGTTTTTCAACTGGGGCAATCGTTCGCGGATGGCAATCGCCGCCTGGGCTTCGGGAAGAATGTTGTCCGAGTAAATCTTCTGGACGTTGTTGTCATTGGCTACGAGTGTGAACTCGGGAGCGAAAAGTGACTTTCCGGGTGCCGGATCGAATTCGTTGAGCGGATCGACTCCATTCGGGTCGCCCTTGTTCGGAAGCGGGCGATTGACGGCACGATAAAGAAGATACCACACCAGCTGTTTGGATTTTTTTCCGGTCTTGGGATCGGTCAGGTTGATCGTCACCAGTCTCAGCGGCTTGAATCGAACTTCCAGCACCCAGAGATCGGTTTGCTGGTTGCGTTCTTCACCGGAGGCTTGCGACGGAACACGGATCTTGAACCCGCGCAACGGCTTGGAAGTCGCCGGGGCGACCTTGGCCTCGGTGGGCTGCTGTGCCGCGGCTACAGCCGCGAGAACAACGGTGGCCAGGGAGGCGAGAAGGATTCGGATCGGAGTGAGGGGAGAGGGACCGGTCATCGGTCGGATTCCCTGCTGGGCCTGCTGGATGAAAGAGGCTCGAGGCCTAGGCAACTATAGCCCCGTTTTTTTTGGCCGGTCAAGACGACCATCGATTCCGACGACTTCCGGGCACATCGAGTGTAGGGGTCAGTCGGGTTGTGACGGGTGTTGCCGGGTGTGTTCCGACCCGGGGCATCGAAAGGTTGCCTGGAAATTCAGCCGTGTTTCCTACTCTCACCGTCTCCTGGCTCCGTCGGAGGACCCTGTTGAGACTGGTCGTGATCGACAAGAGCACGCCGGGCAGGCAGGCGTCGCAGCATACCCGTCGGACAGTTATAGTCGAGCGAGGCTCCACGAGCATGATTCGGTTGGAGCCATCCATCCTGCCCATCTCTGCCCCTGGCATTTCAGCCGATGACGTTGCCCGACCCTGTTACCGAGGCGTCTGACGACCGTGGTGGGTCGGATGAGAAGACTCCGTTGGAGGATCCGGTGCTGATGGAGGATGACAGGGGGAGCCCCCCCCCGCCTCCCATGGTTTCGATTCCCGGTCCTGGCGTGTTCGAAGCGTTTGGCTGGCTGGTCGGGGTGATCATGTTGCACCTGGTGGCTACCGCGATCGCGATCATGCTGATCGTGTTGGGCCTGGTCATAGTGCGAAATGACCCGAAGTTATTGAGTGATCAACAGCAGTTGCAGTTGGCCATCAACGATCAGATTGGCCTGGTGATGGGTGGCGATCAGTTGCTGTTTGTGATCGCGGTGACGTTATTGGTTGGACTCCGGCTGGCGGTGCCCCCCGCACCATCGTCTGGACCCTGGACACGTTTGCTCAACCGGCTCGGGCGTCAGAAAATCCGTTGGCCGCACCTGGCGATGATCGTGGCAATCGTCATTCCGGTGTCGGTTTCGTGTGGACAACTGTTTGTGGTGGCCAACCGTGTTTGGCAACAGATGCTCAAGGCACTCCCGGGATTGCCTGATGTTCAGACTGTCCAGGAGGTGAACGTGCTGTCGAACCTCGCCGAGGGCCTTCCATTGCCGGCGCTGGTGTTTGTTCTGGCGGTGTTGCCGGCGATCGGCGAGGAACTGGTTTTTCGAGGGGTGATCGGCCGGGGGCTGGTCGCACGCACTGGTGTCGTCCGGGGAGTTTTCATGACATCCCTGCTGTTTTCCGTCGCACATCTGCATCCGGCTCACCAGTTGTCGGTCTTTCCGCTCGGGGTCCTGTTGCATGTGATCTACCTGGCCACCCGCTCCATTCTTGCGCCGATCTTGCTGCATTTCCTGGTCAATGGATGGGCGGCTGTCCTGGCCAAGGCCAGTGTGTCGATGAAGGACCAGGGCGAGGGAGCCCAACTGCTCGGTGGCGACGAACTGATGGCCTGGTATGTGCTGTTGCCCGCGGTCCTGGCATCGCTGGCAGCGGTTGTGTTTTTCTGGCGGTCCCGGATTGAATTTCAAGAAGCAGACGGAAAATGGTGGTGGCCGATTTACCGCAGCGTGGAGACGCCGCTGGGACCTGCCGTGGCCACACGGTTGAATCCGCCATTGTCGTTGGTGATGGGGCTTGTCGGGATGCTGTTGTGTTTTTATGTGGTAGCCGGCTGGGAGATCTACCGGTTGGTGGGTGGAGGTTAGAGAGATGTCCGAGACGAATGCGGGTGAATCAAAGGGCAACTATGCCTTCGTCAGCCTGGGGTGCCCCAAGAACCTCGTTGACAGCGAGAAAATGCTCGGGACCCTGGCGCTGGATGGGTACACGCTGGTTCCCGAGCCGGTTGGAACCGATTTCGTGATCGTCAACACGTGCGGTTTCATCGAGAGTGCCCGCGCCGAGTCGAAGTCGGTGATCGACGAGATGATCGATCTGAAACGGGCGGGCCAGACCGGTGGACTGATCGTGGCCGGTTGCCTGCCAGAACGAGTCGGTGGTGGTCTCCGGGAAGAACGTCCGGAAATCGACCACGTGGTAGGGGTGTTTGGTCGGGACGAGATTCACCGGGTAGCCGACCACCTGGTGGGGCGTGCTCGGGAGCAACGTGAACTGTTTCGGCCAGCCCCGATCACGGCACAGCAGGACCGGGGCCGTCTGAGGATCACGCCGAGGCACTTCGCTTACCTGAAGATTTCTGAGGGGTGTGATCGGACTTGCACCTTCTGCGCCATCCCCAGGATGCGGGGCAAGCATGTCACCAAGCCGATCGAGGAGGTCGTGCGGGAGGCCGAGGAATTGGTCGGTGACGGGGTTCGTGAACTGGTGCTCGTGGCCCAGGACACCACCTATTACGGTCTCGACCTTTACGGCGAAGTCCGCTTGACCGAACTGCTGAGACGACTGGAGCAGGTGAATGGCCTGGACTGGATCCGCCTGATGTATCTCTATCCAATCCATTTCAACGATGAACTGATTGGCGTGATTTCCGATTCGGAAAAGATCCTGCCGTATCTCGACCTGCCGCTGCAGCACATCAACAGTGCTGTCCTGAAGAGGATGCAGCGGCGCGTGGATCGCGCGGCGACCGAGCAGTTGCTGGAGAATCTGCGGGAGCGGGTGGCCAACCTTGTGCTCCGGACCACCTTCATCACAGGATTTCCCGGTGAGACCGACGAGCAGTTCGAGGAACTCAAGCGGTTTGTCGACCTCGGGCACTTCCAGCGGATGGGGGTCTTCACCTATTCGCTGGAGCCGGATACTCCGGCCGTGCGATTGGATGGTCACTTGCCCGAGGAGGTCAAGGAGGCCCGCCGGGATGAGTTGATGGCGACACAACAGGACCATGCGTTTGCCTTCGGCGAGTCGCTGGTCGGGTATGAACTAGATGTCCTGATCGACAGGGCTGCCGAAGAGCCCGGGAAATGGGTCGGCAGGTCATTTGCCGATGCGCCCGAGATTGATGGAGTCGTCGAGGTCTCTGGCGAGGGGTTGGAGATCGGGGAGATGGTTCCCGTTGAGATCCTGTCGAGGCAGGGGTACGATCTGGCCGGACTGGCCCTTGAGTAACAGGACTGGTGGGTGAGATCTCCATTGAACGCCACAGAGACAAAAACAGTGGTCGGGGAGTCAGATCAGCCAACTCACTGGCTGAACATTCCCAACCTGATCACCATCAGTCGCCTGCTGATGGCAGCAGTCTTGTTCGTGTTGATCGAGGCTGACGGATGGTGGAAGACGGCGACCGTGCTGTTTGTCATCGCGGCGGCCACCGATTTCCTGGACGGTTTCATTGCCCGTCGCTACGGGCTTGTGACTCCGCTGGGGCGAATTCTCGATCCATTTGCCGACAAGATCATCATCTGTGGCGTGTTCGTCTTTTTGCTCTCGGTGGGAGGCAGCACATCGAAGTCGGGCGTGACCGCGTGGATCGTTGTGGTCGTGCTGGCACGCGAGATGTTCGTGACCAGCTTGCGTGGATTCCTGGAGAAACAGGGCCAGGACTTTTCTGCGGCACTCTCGGGCAAGCTCAAAATGGTCCTGCAATGTGCCGCGGTGCCGTTGTGCCTGTTGTCGATGGACCAGGAGATTGTCGGACAATTCGACAGCCTGATCCGGGTTCGCGATTTCCTGTTGATGGTGATGGTCGTTGTGACCGTTTTCAGCGGGGTGGAGTATTCGATTCGCGCGACACAGATGCTTCGTCGCGGTCGGTCGTCCGAAACACCCAGCGACGACACAGCAAGTAGTTGAACATCATCCCCGCGACGACGCCGATGGGGACTGTGAGCACGATGTGATTGGCGAACAGTGGCGACAGGCGACGCAGCAGAGTGCGTGCAGTGAAACTGATCACACCGCCCAGTGAACAACTGGCACAGAAGCCCAGGTACTGTCGCCACACCGGACTGGGGACGGCGTCGGCGAAGGTGAGGCGTCGGTTCCAGAAGAAATTCCAGGTCATCGCCGTGACGATTCCGATCACGAAGGCGGCGTCAGGATGCGTTGATTGACCGGCCAGGTGGGTGGCTGCCGCGTCGACCAGGACACCACTGGCTCCCACGAAACCGAAGCGGACAAAACGGGCCACTTCGGGAAACGCGGATTCCAGGACTCGCAACCGTTCGACCAGGGCCGCAATTGGTGAACCCACCCTGTTGATTCTCCCTCGAGCACCTCCGGGGCACTCTGCTGAACTCAGGTGTGGCCAGTCTGAGAGTCCTGGTGGAAAACCGCAAGATGGTTGCCGGGACGGGGTGTCCACAAAAACGACGATCCGGATTGGTACACTGTTGCGGTTGGAGATGATCATCCGGGCGTTGCTGTGTCGGGCGGCTCAAGTCGAAGAAACCGTAACGAGTTCCGTTCCTGTTGCAGGAGCTTCAACACATGGACAATCCACTGGCCTGGCGTCCCCAGGCGATCAACACCGGCAATTGGTTGGCCGGGTACTCTCTGAATGAATTGCGAGAACGTGTCGGCACCGACCGGATCGTGTTGCCGATTTGTTCGTTGGGGACTCCGGTCGAGGAGTTGACCGGGTTGGCCCCTCTGGTGTTGCCGCCTCTTTACCATGAGGCGCTCGATGATGAGTTGCGGGTGGCCCTGGTGTCACGAATCACCGAGTGTTTTCCGTTCTATCACGAAACCTCTCGTGGTGGTGAGAGTTCCGTCGAACTGATCGAGTTGCCGGCACGGGCCCATCCTGCCTGTGGTCCGACCGGTGGAGTCGTGGCATTCAGTGTCGACACGGCAGTCGAGGAGCACGGTCCCCACCTGCCGTTGGCCACCGACACGCTACAGAGTTATGCGGTGCTTGAACGGCTGGCCAGCGAGCACCCCGGGGTGGTGCTTGCTCCGCCGGTTGACTACGGCCAGCTGACCTGGGGGCTGCCGTTTGGGATGAGTATCGATATCACCGCCCCGTTGTTGACTCGTTATGTGACCGGTTACACCAACGCGATTGCCGATTGGCTGGAACCGACGGCGGCCTATGTCGTTGATGTGCACGGTTCGATCGTGCATCGTGCGGCGATTCAGGACGGGTTGGCGGCCAGCCGAATCGGTCGCTGGTCGTTCCGGTGGCTTCACGATCCATTGGTTGCATTGTCCGGGGACCGCGGGGACCAACATGCTGGTGGGGTGGAGACGGCGTTGATCGAATTCATCAATCCGGCACTGGTGGATGCTGCGTGGTGGCCCAGTCGACGCGAGGAGTTGTTGGCCAAACAGATGTCACTGGAAGATGCCGTCCGGTTGTCGTTGGACCTGCCGACGTTCATCGAACGAGTCGAGTCCGAGAGGCTCAACGGGATCGTCGGAGGACTCGAGAACTACGATGCGATCGACGGGGCCGACCTGATGGAGCGAATCCTCGGCGTGTCTCGAACGGATCTCGCAGCGCTGCTGCCGACCGGTTGATTGCACCGCTCTTGGAATTGGTGCATCCTGTGCCCTGCCAGTTTTCCAGGACAGCCGATGGTCACTCCCGTCTCCTCGCCTTCCCAATCCGATGGGCCCCGCTCGGGTGAGAATCGCACGATCTGGGTCATCTGGCTGGTCTACGGCGCGTTCTACTTTTGCCGTACGAACATTTCGGCCGCTGTTCCGGGGCTCAGTGAAACCAGCGAAAACGGTGGCCTGGGCCTGAGCGGCGAGCAGGTTGGCTGGATTCTGGCCTCGTTGAAGATTGCCTACGGCCTGGGCCAGTTGGTCAACGGGCAGCTTTCCGAGCGAATTGCTCCACGAATCCTGTTGTCGATTGGCATGTTCTGTTCGGCGTTGCTCAACGTCGCATTTGGGCTCTCGACGGGATTCTATTTTCTGCTGTTCATCTGGGCGGCCAACGGCTACTGCCAGTCGCTGGGATGGACACCATGTGTTCGGGTGGTGGGGAACTGGATTCCCTTGTCACGGCGTGGTTGGGCGTTGGGTGTCATTGGAACGGGGTACCAGATCACCCTGGGCCTGACGTACCTGATCGCGAGTGAGTCGGCCGATCGCTGGGGGTGGCGTGGAGCCTTGTACATCCCCTCGGTGATGTTGGCGTTGTCCGGTGTGATCATGCTGGTCACCCTTCGTGAAACACCAACCGGGGGACGTATCCTGGAAGAGACGAGTGATGTGGATGGTGAGGCCGGTGAGCGGCCGGGAATCCGTGAGACACTGTACCTGACGTTCTTCAATCCCACGCTGTGGTTGCTGGGACTGTCGCTGGGCCTGCTCAATGCCTGCCGCTATGGCTTTCTGGATTGGGGACTGAAGCACCTGATGGACGTCCAGGAGACGACGATTGGCAAGGCGGGGTTGAAGTACTGCGTGATTGCTGTGGGTGCAGCAGCCGGTTCATTCCTGGCCGGAATTGCTACCGATCGGCTCTTTGGTGGCCGCCGGGCTCCAGTGATCGCGATCCTGTTGACCACCCTGGGGGTCAGCACGCTGCTGTACGAATCGGTGTCCCGGGTTTCGACAATCGGCACGGTCCTGTTGCTGGTGGTGATCGGGTTCTGCATCTATGGCCCCCAGGTCCTGCTGGTTGGCACGGCGCCGGCCGACCTGGCTCATCGCGGCACCGCAGCGGCAGCGGCGGGGTTCGTCAATTTTATCGGCTACATGGGCGCGGCAACCGGTGACGTGGTGACCGGGATCTACTCGAGCGGGTCCGAGGACTCCTGGCAGGTGACGATCTACATCTGGGCCGGCTGGGCATTTGCTGCGGCGTTGACAACAGGAGTGCTCTGGAACACCACGTCGCGAGAGGTGGGCCTGTTGCCGAGGCGTTTGCCCTGGGTGATCGCCTGTGGATCACAGGTGGCTGCCGGGAGCATGGTGTGGATGGCTGGTGGACCCGGTTGGCTGCTTGTCGGTCTCGGAGCAGCGGTGGCAGGAATCGTTTTGAGCAGGCGCAAAAAAATCCTGGCCGTGATGGCCGCTATCGTGTCGGTGGCCGGGTTGATAGTGTTGTTCGTCGTTCCTCCGGCTGCCGATGCTCTCCCGACCTGGTTCATCGTGGTCCCCCGGGTCCTGCTGGGATTGGCGGCACTGGCGTCGGTGATGGTATTCGTGGAAAGGGACTAGATGGCCAATCGGGCGATAATCATCGGGGCCGGACGAGGGTCACGGCTGATGCCGACCACCGCCGAGGCTCCCAAGTGTTTTGCAGAAGTCGCGGGTCGACGGATTCTCGACTGGACTGTTGACGCTTTGCGGGACGCGGGAATTCAACAGATTGCCTTCATCGGTGGGTACCGGATCGAGGCGGTCCAGTCGGCCTACCCGGAGTTCGAATTCCGGCACAATGTCGATTGGGCCAACAACAATATCCTGGCCTCGCTGTTCTGCGCCGAGGACCTGATGGACGAGCCGTTTGTTTGCTGTTACTCGGATTGTCTCTTCACGGCCAACCTCGTTTCGGGGATTCTCGAGACGGCCGGCGACATATCCATCTCGGTCGACGTGGGCTGGCGAGAGCGGTATGCGGGGCGGACCGAGCATCCCGCCGATGACGCCGAGAAGATCACCGCTGGTGACGGGTTGGTGACACGGATCGAGCGGGAGATTCCCGAGACGGAGGCGTACGGGGAATTCACCGGAGTGGCTCGCTTTGGAAGTGAAGGGGCCCAAGTGCTTCGTCGCGAGTTTCACCGAGTCCGGGAGTTGCACGCCGGGGGGCCATTTCGGGGAGCCCGGCTGTTTGAGAAGGCCTACCTGATTCACCTGTTGCAGGAAATGGTCGAGCGCGGAGTCGAGTTTCGGCATTCTGATACGACAGGTGAGTACATCGAGATCGACACCCAACAGGACTTCGAGTACGCCCGGGGGTGTTGGACACCCGGGGGGATTGCCAGATGAGTGAGATGCCGCTGTTTCCGACGTCGGTGGTCGGCTCGATGCCACGACCGGCATGGGTTCGCCGCCTGATCAGTGATGATGGATCGATCGACGACACCGATCGGACTCGTTGGATGGATTCCGCGATCCGCTCGGTGATTGCTCTCCAGGAGGCTGCCGGACTCGATGTGATCACCGACGGCGAATGGAGTCGCAAGAGCTACATCGGGGTGATTGCCGAATTGGCCGATGGATTCAAATTGAGCACCAGCGACGATGGACGTCCCTGGACCGTGGTGACAGGCACTCTGGCTCCCAGGCAGCCGGGTTTCATCGCCGCCGAAGCCTCACGGATCAAGTCACTGACGGATCGGGCAATCAAGTCGACACTGCCTGCGCCGGCACTGCTGGGAGAACGGATGTGGGATCCGGTCGCCTCGTCGGCTGCGTACCCGACCCGCGAGTCGTTTGTCGAGGCGTGCGTGCCGATCTTGCGTCGGGAAGTGGAATTGTTGCGAGACGAGGGCGTGTCGATCGTGCAGATCGATGATCCACACCTGTGCCTGTTTGTGGATCCGGAGGTTCGCGCCGGGTACGACAACCCGGATCGGGCGGCGGACTTTGCGGCCGAGATGACCAACCAGGTGGTTGACGGTATCGAGGGGGTACGGTTGGCGGTTCACCTGTGTCGTCGCGCCGGGGCTCGTGTTCGTGGCGAACATGCGCACGAGGGTGGTTATGCGCCGATCATCAGCCCGCTCAACCGTCTCAAGGTTCATCACCTGACAATGGAATTCACCGCACCCCAGGCCGGCGACATGGAGGTGTTCGGAGAATTGCGAGAGGATTTTGAGATCGGACTGGGATGCGTTGGTTGCCAGCCGGGACGGGTTGATACGGCCGACGAAATCGTCGAACGGGTTGAGACCGCACTGAAACACATCGACCCGGCACGGGTGACACTCAATCCCGATTGTGGATTCGCGCCCGGTTCAGCTGCGGACGTGAGCCTGGACGAGGTGTACACCAAGTTGTGTCACGAGGTCGAGGCGGCCAGGCGGCTCAGGGATCGGCATGGATGATCACCCGGCGTTGAACGGGTCGCCTTCGTATTCCATCAACTCGACAACTGCCCCGTCGTCGGTCAAGTAGAAGCCGACGTCCAGGCCCGGCAGTGGTGTAAATGGTCCCAGCAGGCAATTGAGCCCACGGGAGGCCTCCTCGAGTGAATCGACGTGGAATGCGACATGAGATTGCTCGCGGACGGGCCCACTGACCGGGCTGTCGGGCTCGAATCGCAACCACTCGATCCGGTGTGGATGCTTGGTGAAATCGGTGACCCACACCCGGGTCGCCTCGACAAACACCTCGCCGTCTTGGGGCTGATCTGTGATGAGACCGATATGGGAGAATTCCATTGGACGCTCCGGAGAAACGGTGAGGCAGTCAATCGTTGGCGCGACGGGCCCTGGAGCCTTTGCCGTCGGACGCCCTATGTGCCCGAGACGAGTTGACGGTTCGGCCCGAACCGGGTGAAGCCGCTGGTGGTGTTCGTGGCTCTGGGCTGGGAGTCGAGTTGGTGTCCAGTGGCCGTTGCTGGGGGGACGAGCTTTTCTCTGAAGCTTCCGCGGCGGGAAGTGGTTGAGACTCACCGGTCAGAAAGACGTCCTTGGTTCGAATTGCGGCACGTGGAATCTGTGAGTTCTGCTTGGCTTGCTGGATCAATTCGCGACTGTCGTCGCGGTGAGCGTACATGGCCTTGCCGGGGCTGACGTAATCATTCCAGTGTTTTTCGAACACGGCCACGTTGTCCTTGTGACCGGCAAGAATGTCCGGAACGGTATGCAGCATCGCCATGGTTCGTTCGTACTTGATGAAGAACTTGCCGACGAATTCGGGCAGGAGCCGGGACAGCGTGTTGTGTTTGGCGATGTCGATGTAACGGGGAATCACGTACCGGGGTTTGTCCAGGGGACCGAGCACCTGTCCCAGGGCGGTGCTGAAGATCTCGGAACTCTTCTCGTCAGCGTCCTTGAGGAACAACCGGGTGAAGCCCCCGGCTCGCGCGTGGGTTGAGATTTTCGCGTTTCCCGGCACCGGGATCATCTGCAACTCGGCCAACGATCTCAGCACGGCACGGGCAACGGCCTCGGAGAGTGATTCGTGGGTCCAGACCAGCGTGTGGCTTGGGAATGGAGGGAATCCGGAAACGTTTGAGTTCTTGCTGTAATTGATTTCGAGG
>MDTE01143102.1_pt1 | contig 23911 bp, 27 predicted proteins | sample 811231 | NCBI WGS metagenome assembly MDTE01 (sample SAMN05326651, study PRJNA326480) | marine metagenome | isolation source: seawater | place: Indian Ocean: Red Sea | collected 2010 | reverse complement strand
TGTTTTTGATATTTTGGTTGGTATCAATCTATTAAGAGAAGGATTAGATATACCGGAATGTGCTTTAGTTGCAATTTTGGATGCAGATAAAGAGGGTTTTTTAAGATCAGAAACCTCATTAATACAAACTATTGGTAGAGCTGCAAGAAATGTAGATGGAAAAGTAATACTTTATGCTGACAAAGTTACAAAAAGTATTGATAAAGCTATTAAAGAAACTGACAGGAGGAGAAGCAAGCAGGTCGAATACAATAAAAAAAATAATATTAGTGCGGAGTCGGTTAAAAAGGAAATAAATGATATTTTGGAATCTGTATATGAGAAGGATTACGTAAAAATAGGTGAAGGGTCTAATGTAGGAGGAAATTTAAAAAAACACCTCAAAGGCCTTAATAAAAAAATGAAAGAAGCTGCATCGAACTTAGAATTTGAAGAAGCAGCTAAGATAAGGGATGAAATTAGAAAGTTGGAGACCAATGAACTTGAGATAAATTTAAACCCGAAAATTACACAGTACAATTTAAATAAAAAAGTATATCCTAAAGGTAGATCAAAAATGGGAATGCCAGGAACAAAACCTAGAAAATCAATAAAAAAATGGAAGCCAAAAAAATAATAATAACAGGTGGTGCTACCCGAATAGGATCAGCTATAGCTAAAAGCTTAGCTGGTTACGATGTTGATTTAACAATTCATTTTAATAAATCCAGAAAATTAGCTCAAAAATTAAAAATAGAATTGGAAGACATGGGTAGTAAAGTGCATTTAATAAAAGCTGACTTAAATAATACAAATCAATTAAAGAAGATCATACCATATGCTAGTAAAAAAATGAAAGGTTTAGATTGTCTTATTAATAATGCTTCGATATTTGAAAAAGATGATCTTATAAATTTTTCTGAAAAAATTTTTTTAAAACATATAAATATTAATTTAAAAGCACCTGCATTTTTAATGAAAGATTTTAAAAAGGTTGTAAAAAAAAATAATGCAAATGTGATAAATATTATTGATCAAAGAATAAAAAAACTTACACCTTATTTTTTTTCATACACATTAAGTAAGGCTGCCTTGGGAACTCTTACTGAAACTGGAGCTATGAAATTGGCTCCTAATATTAGAGTTAATGCAGTTTCACCAGGACCTACGATTAAAAATAAAAGACAATCTGATAGACATTTTAAAGCACAATGGAAATCAACAATATTAAAAAAAAAAGAAAATTTAAGTAATATTTGTAACTTAATAAAATATTTTATAGAAAATGATAGTGTAACTGGACAAATTATAAGCGTTGATAGTGGTCAAAGTTTAGCATGGAAAACTCCAGATATTATAAGGAGCAAAGAATGAAATTAATAAAATTTAAAGAGAAAAAAAAATATAATTATAAAAGAAAAGTTTTTGTGAAAGATTTAGTATTAAAAACATTTGTTGGTATTCACTCTTTTGAGAAAAAAAAGAAACAAAGAGTAAGATTTAATCTTGATATCACATTAGAACCAAATCTTTTTTTTAATAGTAATGATATGACTAATATTGTTAATTATGAAACAGTAATTAAGAATATAGAAAATATTTCTAAAAAAAAACATTACTTACTCCTTGAAAATCTAGCTGAAGAAATTTTTTTAAAACTATTCAGAGAAAAGAAAATTAAAAAAATTAACTTAAGAATTGAAAAATTAGATATTATAAAAAATACATCCTCTGTAGGAATAGAGGTTGAGAAAAGTAGATTGAATGAGCATTAAAAAAGGCAAAGATATTATAAAAAAGAAAATTGTTAACCTCACAAATAACCCTGGTATTTATAAAATGCTAAGTGGTAAAAATGAAATTCTTTATGTGGGCAAAGCTAAAAACATACCTAATCGCTTAAAAAGTTATGTGTCCGAGAATAACCTTCCTATTAGAACAGAAAGGATGCTTTCTCTTACAAGAAAACTAGAGACTACAACAACATCTAATGAAAGCGAAGCGCTTCTATTAGAAGCTAACTTAATTAAAAAACATAAACCAAGATTTAATATTCTATTAAGAGACGATAAATCATTCCCATATATATTCATCGGTGAAAAAGATAAATGGCCGCAATTAACAAAGTTAAGAGGGAAAAAAAAACGAGATGGCTATTACTTTGGTCCATTTGCATCTGTAGGATCAGCAAATTGGACAATTAAGATTTTACAAAAGATTTTTTTACTAAGGGTTTGTGATGATACTGTTTTTAGAAATAGAGACCGTGCGTGTATTCTATATCAAATAAGAAGGTGTTCTGCTCCATGTGTAAATAAAGTTGATGAAAATAATTATAAAAATTTAGTTAAGGATGCAGTTGACTTTATTTCAGGTAAATCTCAAAGAATACAAAAAAATTTATCGGAGGAAATGGAAAAAGCAAGTAATGATCTTGATTACGAAAAAGCTGCGGTAATTAGAGATAGAATAAAAGCATTAACGCAAATTCAATCATCTCAAAAAATAAATCAAACTAATTTAAAAGAAGCAGATGTAATTTCGATATTTAAAGAATCCGGAAAAACTTGTGTGCAAGTTTTCTTTTTTAGATCTAAGCAAAACTGGGGTAATCAAGCTTATTTTCCAAAACATGATCCGGACGAAAAAGAAAGTAAAGTTTTATCATCTTTTTTAAGTCAATTTTATGAAAATAAAAGTGTGCCAAAGCTTGTTCTAGTAAACAAAAATATTGAAGATGAAAAGTTATTAGAGAAAGCTTTCTCTGAGAGAGAAAAAAAAGAGATAATTATAAAGGAAGCAAAAACTAAAGATGAAAAAATTGTCTCACAAATGGCTGAAAAAAATGCAAAACAAGCTTTAACTCAAAAAATTTTAGAAACTGAGAGCAATTCCAAATTAATAGATAAACTTTCAGATAAATTTAATCTTAAATTCAATGTTAACCTCATCGAGGTTTATGATAACAGTCATATTCAAGGCGCTGACTCGGTTGGGGCTTTAATTGCGTTTGGCAAAGACGGGTTTGAAAAAAAAAGATATAGAAAATTTAATATCAAATCGGAAAATGTAAAAGGTGATGACTATGGTATGATGAAAGAAGTTTTAAAAAGAAGATTTTCCAGGGCACTTAAAGACGAAAGTTCTTCAAAAGCTTTGCCGGATTTAGTTTTAATTGATGGTGGAAAAGGTCAATATTCAGTTAGCAGGGAAATATTAAATGACCTTGGACTACATGAGCTTCCCATAATAGCTATTGCAAAAGGAAAAAATAGAAATGCAGGTGATGAGACTTTTTTTCATGATGGAAAAGTATTTAAGTTTAAAAAGAATGATCCTACCCTTTTTTTCTTGCAAAGATTACGGGACGAATCACATAGATTTGCCATAAGTACACACAGAGCCAAAAGAAAGAAAAATTTGAGCAAGTCTCTACTTGATCAAATTTCTGGGATAGGTAGAGGTAGAAAAAGAGCCTTGCTTAATCATTTTGGTTCTGCAAAATCTGTGGAGGCAGCTAGTTTTGAAGATTTAAGGTCAGTAGACGGAATTGAGGAAAAAGTAGCAAAAAAAATTCATGATTTTTTTCATGAAGATTAATTATGAAAATTAAAATACCTAACATTCTAACTATTGGAAGAATAATAATTGTTCCCATTTTTGTTTTATCTTTTTATATTCCAGGTATAGTTGGAGACTTAGTTCCTTTTTTTCTTTTTGTGTTAGCAAGTTTTACAGATTATGTAGATGGATTATTAGCTAGATTATATAAAGAGGAGTCGAAATTAGGTGAGTTGTTAGATCCTATTGCAGATAAAATCTTGGTATCGGCTGCTCTTGTTTTGCTAGTTATGAATGGAATTATTAAAAACTATGAGGTTATTGCAGCTATAGTAATACTTACCAGGGAAATATTAATATCTGGATTAAGAGAATTTTTGGCTAAGAGAAAAGAGTCAGCTCTACCTGTTTCAAGTCTTTCAAAGTTTAAAACATTTATGCAAATGTTAGCCATCGCATTACTACTAACTGGGGATACTGGAAATAAAATCATAAACTTTCAAGACTATAACGCTCAAACAATTGGTATTATTTTGTTATGGGTTTCAGCATTTCTAACAATATATACGGGCTACGATTATTTAAGAAAAGGCATAGGTAGCGCTATAAGCGATGACGAGGATAAATCATAAGTGAAATTGACAGATACAAATTTAAGAGAAAAAGATTTTCACAATAAACTACATGGGTCTGGTGAGGCAAGATCTCAAAATAAATACTATAAAGCTTTATATAATTTATTTGAAGACTTTTTGTCGTATCTTGAAAAGAAAACTCCAAATAAGAATGTATTAGATTTTGGTTGTGGAAACGGAGTATATGCAGAAAAAGTTGTAAAATTTAACCCATCTCAAATAACGGCAATTGATATATCAGAAAAAGCAATAGAAATAGCAAAAAGTAAAAATTTAAAAAAAATAGAGTACATAGTTGAAAACTGTGAGAATACAAAACTTACTTCAAATAATTTTGATTTAATTTATGGAACTGGAATTTTGCATCATCTTAATTTAAAGAAATCTTTAACTGAAATAGAGAGGTTATTAAAAAACGGTGGTAGTCTTATTTTTATTGAACCCTTGGGTACAAATCCTTTTATAAACTTTTACAGAAAACTTACGCCTAGTGATAGATCTAAAGATGAGCATCCATTTACTTTTTCTGATATAAAATATTTCGAAAGTTTATTTGCTAAAGTTAAAGTAAGTTATTACGGTTTTTTTACTTTATTATTTTTACCGTTATACAAATCTCCAAAGAACTCAATATTATTTAACATTTTAAATAAGATGGATAAATTTTTTCTAAAAATCCCATTTTTTAAATTTTTTGCTTGGGCTGTATTAATTGAAGCCAAAAAATCTTAGGCTGCAGCTTTTTTCCTTACTAAGCTATGATAACTTTCTGATAACTCTTTAATTAAATTGCACACTTTAAAGTTATAATTATCTATTTGAGAAACTGGAGTAAGTTCCGCTGCAGTTCCGGTCAGAAAGCAACCCACAAAATTTGACATTTCCTCTGGTTTAATTTTTCTCTCTATTATTTTGATGCCTTTATTTTTTGCAATATCAATAACACATCTTCGTGTTATGCCATCTAAAAATGAGTCAGGTATAGGAGTGTGTAATGCACCTGAACTATCCTTAAAAAAGATATTTGCACCAGTTGCCTCAGCTACATTTCCCTGGTGGTCTAACATAAGTGAGTCCGTGAAACCTTTTCTTTCAGCTTCATGCTTTGATAAAGTACATATCATGTAAAGACCTGCGGCCTTAGTGTCCCAAGGTACTGAGTTAGGTGGCGGTCTCCTCCAGGATGAAATATCTAATTTTATTCCTTTTAATTTTAATTTTGGATCAAAGTAAGAACCCCACTCCCATGCTGCTATAGCTACGTGAATTTTATTTTTTTGAGCAGATATAGCCATCATTTCACTTCCTCTCCATACCACAGGGCGAACATATCCGTCTCTTACTTTTTGTACTGCTATTGTCTTCTGACACGCATCGTTAATTTCTTTTTCGCTATAGGGCATTTTAATTCCAATTCTTTTAGCTGAATGAAAAAGTCTTTTTGTATGTTCTTCTAATTTAAAAATTTCTCCATCATAAACTCTTTCACCTTCGAATACGCAGCTAGCATAGTGAAGTCCATGATTTAGCAAATGTACTTTTGCATTTTTCCATTCCACCATTTCGGAATTAAACCAAATCTTTCCAGTTCTTTTATCGTAAGGAATATTTTCCATTTAAATCAAATTAAATAATTTTTTGCTAACAAAAAAGTATATTTCTTGGTAAAATAAGTCAATATATCTGACCAAAATATGAAAGATTTACTTTATTTAAAAGACGACCAAATAAAAGATTGTATACAATTACTTCTGTATGCTTATAGAGAGACATTTTCAGATCCAAATGAAGTATTGAAAAAAAATTCTTTTGGTGCAGCACATCATAGAACATTGCACTTAATTGAAAGAAATCAAGGGATAAGTGTTAATGAACTTCTAGTAAAACTTAAAATTACAAAACAAAGTCTCAATAGAGTGCTTAAAGATTTAAAAAAAAATAAAATTATAAAACATATTAAAGATAATAATGATTCGAGACGTAAACTGCTGTATTTAGATCATGCTGGCGAAAAATTTTATAATGAAATTTTCAGAACACAAAAAAAACGTATTTTTAATGCATTAAAAAACTCAGACTCTGATGCTGTTTTGAAGTTTAAGGAGGTATTAAAAAAAATTATCAATGGAAAAAAATAATAGTCATATATTAGTAGTGGATGATGATGACAAGATAAAAGAGTTAATAAAACAATTTTTAACAGAAAAAGGATTTATTGTATCTACTGCCTCTAATGCAGATGAAGCAAAGCAAAAAATTGAAATTTTTAATTTTAACTTAATGGTTTTAGATGTGATGATGCCCGGGCAAAGCGGATACGAACTGACTAAAGAGATGAAACAATCAAGAAATGTACCTATAATTCTTCTTACAGCTAAAGGCGAAGTTGAAAATAGGATCCATGGACTTGAACTTGGAGCAGATGATTATCTGGGAAAACCTTTTGATCCAAAAGAATTGTTATTAAGAATTAAAAATATACTTAAATCAAATAGTAAACAAAATTTTTTAGAACAAACTAAGATTGGAAATGCGGAAATAAATCTAAACAAAATGACGATAAAATTAAATCAACAAATAATTAAAATAAATACAGCTGAAAAAAATGTTCTTTCCAAAATGATATCCTCCCCTGGAAAAATATTTTCAAGAAATGAAATTGGGAAAATATCAAAAATATCACAAGAGAGATCTATTGATGTTATGATTACAAGATTAAGAAAAAAAATCGAAAATGATCCAAAAAATCCGAAATTTTTACAAACAATTAGAGGTTCAGGATATGTCCTTTGGGTTAAATAGTTTTATTAAAAAAATTTTACCAAAGAGACTTTTCTATCGTGCGTTAATTATTGTAGCTGCTCCTGTAATTCTTATGCAAATAACAATATCTGTGGTTTTTTTTGATAGTATCTGGATTAAAGCAAATAAGGGTATGACAAAATCTCTTGTGAGTGAAGTTAAAACTTTATTTGATGCCTATAGATCAGAAGAGTCAAAAGACGTTAGATTTCTCACAAATTTGTATAAAAAAAACTTTGATTTTGTAATAAATATTAAAAGTGGAGAAGAAATACCTGTTACAAAATCCGATAGACGATTTAGTCCTATGGATAGATCTCTTAGAAGGGAAATGAAACCGGTTTTCGGAAATAACTATTGGTTTGATACAGTTACTTATATTGACCTTGTAGATTTAAGAATACAAAGTGACAATGAGGTTATCCAAATATTTTTTCCAAAAAGTAAAATTGCTCCATCTTCAGTTAGAATATTTGTTTTATGGATAACATTGCCATCAATAATTTTAATTTTAATAGCTATTCTTTTTTTAAGAAATCAAACCAGACCCATAGTTAAATTATCTAAAGCAGCTGAAAGATTTGGCCGAGGAGAACGGGTTGATGATTTAAGACCTTCTGGTGCCTCTGAGATAAGAAAGGCTACATTAGAATTTGATAAAATGATGAAAAGAATTAATAAACATTTAAATCAAAGATCAGAGATGCTTTCGGGAATTAGTCATGACCTGAGAACTCCTCTAACAAGATTAAAACTTCAGTTGGCGATGACTGATAAAAAGGATACTGCACAAAAAATGGCTTCTGATATTGATGAAATGGAAAAAATGTTAAATGATTATTTACAATATGCAAAATCCCAAACTGAAGAAGATTATGTTGAGATAAATATAAATGATTTAATTAATGATATACTTCAAAACTTTGACAAATCTAACTATGAGTTTTTACCATCTGATAATTTATTAATTAATGCTAGAAAAAACTTAATTCGAAGAAGCATTTCAAATGTTATTGAGAATGGTCTTTCCTACGGTAAAAAAGTTTTTATACAAGCCAAGAAATCAGTAGGAAGTGTAATAATTATCATTGAAGACGACGGTCCAGGAATTTCAAAAAAAGAATATGATAATGTTTTCAAACCTTTTTACAGAGTGGACAAAAGTAGAAGTTTAAATAGATCTGGTGTTGGATTAGGATTATCTATTGCTCAAGACATAGTTAAATCTCATGGGGGTAATATTTCCTTATCTGAAAGTAGATTTAATGGGTTAATGGTTAAGATTTCTTTGCCTTTTTGAACTTTTTGTTTTTTTTTAAATCTTTTATTTCTTTTTGTTGTTTTTCTATTATTTTTTTCAAAACAACTAATTCGTCTTTTGTCGCTAGATCTAATTTATCCACTATATTATCTCTATTGAACTTCATAGAAGTTAAAAGCTCCTTCTTCAAATCTTGAGAAGTCAATATACCTGCTTCAATAAAACTAGATATCATTTTAAGAATTTTTTGAGAATTATTCATACTTTTACTTTAAATTATAAGTAATTTATTTTCAATTGTGATAAATTTAAATCATGGTTCATAATTTTGATCCTATATTGATTGACTTTGGAATTCTACAAATTCGATGGTATTCCCTTGCATATATTTTCGGGATTCTAATCGGATGGTGGTACGGTAAAATTCTTATAAATAAACAAGCGGATAATTTGGATCAAAAAAAATACGCCGAAAACTTTGATGATTTAATTGGATTTATAATTATTGGTATAGTTGTAGGTGGAAGACTGGGGTATGTATTTTTTTATAATCCAAATTTTTATTTTGAAAATGTTTTAGAGATCTTTAAACTTTGGAAAGGTGGTATGTCTTTTCATGGAGGGTTATTAGGTGTAATTTTTGCAATTTATATTTTCTCAAAAATCAGAAATTTAAATTTTAAATTATATTTTGATACAATCTCCTGTGTTTCACCTATTGGTATTTTATTTGGAAGAATAGCAAATTTTATAAACAGTGAACTTTATGGGATACCTACGGAAAGATCTTGGGGTGTTATTTTTCCTTTGGTCGATAATTTACCTCGCCACCCCTCACAAATTTATGAGGCTTTACTAGAAGGTATTATACTATTTTTAATAATTAATTTTGTTTTATATAAAAAAACTTTAAAACATGGTGCCGTATCTTTTATTTTTTTAATATTATATGGAATTTTCAGAATTATATCAGAACAATTTAGGCAACCAGATGAACAAGTGGGTTATATATTTAACTATATAAGCATGGGTTCGATTTTGAGCGCTTTCATGATTATTCTTGGAATATTATTTTTATTAAAATCTATTTTAAATGAAAAAATTAAATAAAACTTTTGAAAAGAAAAGGTTCCTACCTTTAGATTCTTATTTAGATAAAGTTCTATATGAAAAAGATTTTGGTTATTATCAAAAACAAAATCCTTTTGGAATTGATGGAGACTATATTACAGCACCAAATATTTCCAATGTGTTTTCGGAAATGATAACTCTGTGGCTAGTAAGTTTTTGGGAAAATTTAAAAAAACCTAAAAATTTTAATTTCATAGAACTTGGACCTGGAAATGGAGATTTTTGTTTAGCGTTAATTAGAACTCTCAAAAATTTTCCCCAGACATTCAACTCTATTAATATATTTCTTTACGAAAAAAGTGTTAAACTAAAAAAAATTCAACAAAAAAGAATAACTTCGAAAAAAGTTAAATGGTTAGAAAACATTGAAAATATAGATAAAGGGCCAGTTATTTTTTTTGGAAACGAGTTTTTGGATGCATTACCTATAAAACAGTTTAAAGAGATAAAAGGAAATTTATTTGAAAAATATGCCACTTTAAATAACGATAAGGTAAATTTTATTTTTAAAAAAGCAAAAAAAAATCAAATCAGTAAACTTCAAAATTTTGACTTACTTAAAAATAGAGGGATAATAGAATACCCAGAGTCTGGTTTTAATGAGTTAAAAATAGTATGTAATAAAATAAAAAAGCTTAATGGTGGGGCCCTTTTTATTGATTATGGTTATAAAACCAAAAAAAATATAGACACATTACAATCGGTTATGAGACATAAATACAATAATATTAATGAAAATATAGGACAGGCAGATATTACCTCGTTGGTTAATTTTCAATTATATAAAAAATATTTTAAATATAATGACTTGTCTGTTGAAAACATCATTAGTCAAAGTAAATTTCTACAAAAACTCGGTATTGTAAATCGTTACATTATGGCAAGTAAGAATATGAAAAAAAAAGAGAAATCCGATTTATACTTAAGAATAAAAAGACTGATTCACCCTAAAATGATGGGAGAAAATTTTAAGGTGATATTTGCAAAAAATAAATTATGTAATTTTTCATTGGCTTTTAAATAATGTTTTATTCAAAGATTTTAAAAAATAATGATATTCAACATTGTTTCTTTTCAAGAAATAATGGTGTTTCAAAAGGAATTTATAAAAGCCTTAATTGTGGAATTGGTAGCAAAGATGATGGGTCAAATGTGGAAAAAAACCTAGATATAGTTTCTAAAAAATTTCAAATTAACAAAAGTAATTTAATCCTTATGCGACAAACACATAGTAATATTGTCAAAATTGTAGAAAACACAAACAATACAAAAAAATTTGACTGCGATTCTTTGCTTACATACGATAAATCTTTTGCTTTATGTGTTCTCACTGCTGACTGTGCTCCAATACTAATTTATGAATCAAAAAAAAAAATAGTTGGATGCATTCATGCTGGTTGGAGGGGGGCGTTTAATGGAATAATTGAAAATACTTTAGATAAAATAAAAGAGATGGGCGCTTCTTTAGAAAATATTTTAGCCTGTGTGGGGCCATGCATTGCACAGAATAATTATGAAGTAAAAGAAGATTTTTACATAAAATTTTTAAAGATATCTAAAAATAACGAGTCGTTTTTTTTGAAAAATTATAAAAAAACATACAATTTTGATTTAAGAGGTTTTGTGAATAAAAAATTAAAAAATTGTGGCGTTTCTCATATTGAGAATATAACTGTTGATACATTTGCCCAGAAGAATGAATACTTTAGCCATAGAAGGGCCAAAAAGTTAGGCGAGAATGACTACGGAAGATGCATATCGGTAATTAAAAAAACTGATACACAAAACTAATTGAAACATTATCCTATAGACTGTATAAATATATTGTCCTAATGAAAATTTTATCAGGAACAAGCAACCTCGCACTTAGTAGAAGCATCTGCAAACAACTCAAATTAAAATTAGTTAACACAAATATAAAAAATTTTGCTGATGGTGAGATATATATCGAAATTAATGAAAATATTAGAGGTAACAGTGTTTTTGTAATTCAGTCTACATCAACTCCTGCAAACGATAATCTTATGGAACTTCTTCTTTGCATAGATGCGTTAAAAAGATCATCTGCAAAAAATGTAACAGCAGTAATTCCATATTTCGGGTACGCAAGACAAGATAGAAAAGTTGTACCAAGAACGTCAATTTCTGCAAAACTTGTATCTAACCTAATAACAAATGCGGGGGCAAATAGAATTGTTACTGTTGATTTGCATGCGGGACAAATTCAGGGTTTTTTTGATATGCCAGTAGACAACTTATTCACCACACCAATTTTTGCGAGATACATAAAAAAAAATATTAAAACTAAAAATTTTATATGTGTATCTCCAGACGCTGGTGGAATTGAAAGAACAAGAGGATTGGCAAAAAAAATAAATGCTGACTTGGCTATTATAGATAAAAGAAGACCTCAAGCAGGCAAATCCCAAGTGATGAACATTATAGGTGATGTTAAAAATAAAGACTGTATAATTGTAGATGATATTATTGATAGCGGTGGAACAATTGTTAATGCAGCTGAAGCATTAGCAAAAAAAGGTGCGAAGGATATTTACGTTTTTATAACACATGCAGTATTGAGTGGAGAAGCTATAAGAAAGATAAAAAATTCTAAAATAAAAAAATTAGTAATTACTGACAGTATTGATAATTCAAAAAGAATAAAAAATATTAATAAAATCCAAGTATTATCAATTGCTCCTCTTATGGCAGAAGCTATAAAAAGGATTTCAAACTCTACTTCTGTGTCAGATCTGTTTAATTAACACTTGTTTTATTTTAAAGTTGGGTTATAAATTGCAAGCTCAAATGATAAATAATTTAAAGGCTGCAAAGAGAGAAACGAAAACCAAGGGTCAGTTAAATAACTTAAGATCTACTGGTTTCATACCAGCAGTATTATACGGTGGAAAAACACCTAATTTAAAAATAAGTATAGAAGAAAAAATTGTTAAAGATGTTTTAAAATCTGAGAACTTTTTATCAACTGTAATTGATCTAGACATTGATGGAAAAAAAGAAAAGGTCATACCTCGAGACGTTACTTACCATGTTACAACAGAAAGACCTACACATATTGATTTTATGAGAATTGTTAAGGGCTCAAAAATAATTTTGGAAATTCCGGTAAAATTTAAAAATAATGAGGAGTGTACAGGCTTAAAAAAAGGTGGTGTTTTAAATATTGTCAGAAGGAAAATAGAACTTAAATGTGAAGCAGAAAGCATCCCAGAAGACATAGAGGTAAATTTATCTGGTCTAGACATAGGTGCGAGTATAAGAATTTCATCTGTAAAACTTCCACAAAGCACTGAGCTGACAATAACTGATAGAGATTTTGTTGTAGCTACGATTGCTGCACCAACTATTGTTAAAGAACCTGAAAAACCTGCTGAAGAAACTGCTGCCGAGGGTACAGAGGGTGGAGAGGCTTCAACGGCTGAAGGTGGTGAAGCACCAGCTCCAACAAAAGAGGGTGAAGCTGCTAAAAAAGACGACAAAGGTAAAGATGGTGGTGCACCTGACAAAAAACAAGCTGGTGACAAAAAAGCAAGTTCTGAAAAAAAACCATCTGAGAAAAAATAAATAATATGCTTTTATTAGTAGGTTTAGGTAATCCTGGTCCAAATAATACAAATAATAGACACAACATTGGTTTTAAAATTATTGATGCTATTAATCAACAATTCAGCCTTTCAAAACAAAAACCAAAATTTAAGGGACTTTTAACAACAGGAAATATTGAAAATAAAAAAGTGTATGCAATTAAACCTTTAACATTTATGAATAACTCAGGTGTTTGTATTAAAGAGTTAATTGAATATTTTAAAATAAATGCAAAAGACGTTATTGTATTTCACGATGATTTAGACATTGATTTAGGAAAGATTAAAGCGAAGTTTGGTGGAAGTAGTGCTGGTCACAATGGGATTGAGTCTATAGATAAGTTCATTGGAAAGGAATATTCAAGGGTTAGGGTTGGTATAGGAAGACCCAAACAAAAAGGACAGGTTAACAAACATGTTTTAGAAGATTTTAATGAAAATGAGGAAGAAAAAATTCAGGATATAACAGAAAATATAGTAAAGTTAATACCAACTTTAATTAATAAAGAAATTGATCTTTTTTCAAGCAAAGTAAATCAAAATTTGAATGGGATTTAAGTGCGGAATAGTCGGTTTGCCAAATGTTGGCAAATCAACCCTTTTTAATGCATTAACGTCTTCGAAAAAGGCAGAGGCTGCAAATTTTCCCTTTTGTACAATAGATCCCAATATAGGTATAGTGGATGTGCCAGATAAAAGGGTTAATAAACTTTCATCTATTTCTAAATCTAAAAAAACAATAAATGCCAATATTACATTTGTAGATATTGCAGGTTTGGTAAAGGGTGCATCTAAGGGCGAAGGTCTGGGAAACAAATTCTTATCTCATATAAGAGAAGTAGACGCAATTGTTCACTTGGTTAGATGTTTTGACTCTGAAAATATACAGCATGTAAATAAAAATATTGATCCTATAAGTGACTTAGAGACTATAAAAACTGAAATACTTCTTTCTGATATTTCACAGATTGAAAAAAAACTTCAAAAAAATAATAAGAAAAAAATGAATGATAAACAGATCAAGCTACTTGAAAATCTTCTAAGCAAACTTGATAAAAATGAACCTTTGGATGAAAATTATGAAGCAGATAATAGTAAGTTTCTTAAAGAAATAGGGTTAATTTCAATTAAACCCTATATGATTGTCTGCAATGTTGATGAGAATAGCGTACAAAATGGTAATAAATATACTGAGCTTTTAAAAAAAACATACTCAGATAAAAAATTTATTTTTATTTGTGCTGATATAGAAAGCCAAATTATAGACTTAAAACCTGATGAAAGGGCAAATTATATGCAAAATATTGGTTTGGAAAAAACTGGTTTAGATAAATTAATCACTACAGGATACAATCTACTTAATTTAAATACTTTTTTTACCTCAGGTCCAGAGGAGTCTAGGGCTTGGACAATAAAGAAAAATACTGATGCTCAAAAAGCTGCTGGTGTAATACATAGTGATTTCGAAAAAAATTTTATTAGAGCTGAAGCAGTTTCTTATAAAGATTTTGAAAAATTTGGTAGTTTTGAAAAAGCGAAAGAAAACGGAAAGTTAAGAGTTGAAGGAAAGAATTACCTTGTAAAAGATGGTGATGTTTTATTCTTCAGAGTTAATCCTTGACCACAATCTTCTCATACTAAAGTAAACAAGAATTGATAAAATTGTTAGAAAAATAATTACTTTAAAACCTAATTTGTGCCTGCTTTCAAGATGTGGTTCAGCTGACCATGTCAAAAATGTAGTAACGTCTTTTGCCAATTGTGCCTGTGTTGCTTTCGTGCCATCTGAGTATGAAATTAAATCGTCAGATAAAGGATTTGACATTTTAATTTTGTTGCCGTCCATGTATTTATTGTAGTAAACCCCTTCTTCGAGTTCAAAACCTTCTGGCGCTTCAGTGTACCCCATTAAAACCGAGTATATATAATCTGCTCCGCCCTTACGTGCCTTTACCAAAACTGACATATCAGGTGGGTATGCTCCTCCGTTAGCTGCCATTGCAGCCTGAATATTTGGGTAAGGTGAAACAAATTTATCTGATGGCCTAGCAGGTCTTGTGAACATCTCTCCATCGCTATTCGGCCCATCTGTTACCTCAAAATTTGCGGCAATAGCTTTTACCTGATTTACCGAAAATTCCGGGCCACCCTTTTCACCTAAGTTTCTATAGCTTAAAAGATTCATTGAATGGCAAGATGCACAAACTTCGGTGTAGACTTGATAGCCTCTTTGAAGAGAACTCCTATCAAACTTGCCGGTTATTCCTTTAAAGCTCCATTCATATTTTGGTATTTTAATTGTTTCGGCTGAATTGAGGTTATTTAATATAAAAAAAAATACTAATATTTGAAATAAAGTGTTGGTAACCTTAAACATTTTTATTATCACTTCTAATTAATTCTGCTTTTGGCATCCCAGTTAAGACTGGTTCTGTAATACTTAAAGGTAATGGCTCTGTTTTTTCAATCCTGCTAAGCAATGGTAATATAATTAGAAAATGGGCGAAGTAGTAAATTGTTCCAACCCTTGCAATTAAAAGATATATTCCTTCAGCTGGCATAGCACCCACATAACCTAGGGCCAACACATCTACAACTAGCACCCAGAAGAATATTCTATTTAGTGGCCTAAATATTGTTGATCTTACTTTGCTACTATCAAGCCAAGGGAGAGCCATTAGAATAAATATAGATCCAAACAAAAGTATAACTCCGCCAAGTTTATCTGGTACTGAACGTAGGATCGCATAAAATGGAAGCAAATACCATTCTGGTACTATATGTTTTGGTGTAACTAAAGGGTTTGCTTGAATGTAATTATCACTATGTCCAAGTATATTTGGTGCAAAGAAAATAAAGCCGGAAAAAATTATTAGAAAAATTAATAATGCAAATAAATCCTTTATAGTAATGTAAGGATGGAAAGGGACTGTATCTTTTGATGGTTTTTTTACATCTATACCAATTGGATTATTGTTTCCCGGAACATGCAAAGCCCAAATATGCAAGATTACAAGACCTAATATTAGAAATGGAAATAAATAATGAAGACTAAAAAATCTTGTAAGTGTTGGATTATCTACAGAGTATCCGCCCCACAACCATGTTGTTATGCTTTCGCCTACTAAAGGAATAGCACTAAATAAGTTAGTTATAACTGTTGCGCCCCAAAAACTCATTTGTCCCCAAGGCAAAACATATCCCATGAAAGCGGTAGCCATCATTAAAAGATAAATCAACATTCCCAGTATCCATATAATTTCTCTAGGTGATTTGTATGAACCATAAAATAGTGATCTAAAAATATGTATATAAACAGCCAAAAAGAACATTGAAGCCCCGTTACTATGAATGTAACGAATGAGCCAACCATAATTTACGTCTCTCATTATGTGTTCAATGCTACTGAAGGCCATATCTGCATGAGCGATATAATGCATGCCTAAAACAATTCCTGTTATAATTTGTGATAATAAACAAAAAGTTAATATTCCACCAAATGTCCACCAATAATTTAGGTTTTTTGGAGTTGGATAATCTGTGAGGTGTGACGCCAATGAAAGTAGAGGGAGTCTATCATTAAACCATTTCCCGAATTTTGATTTTGGTGTGTAGGTATTCTCGCTCATTAAATTTTATCCAATCTTAATTGTGTTCTCATCCAAAAAAGCATACTTAGGGACTTCCATATTTGTTGGGGCTGGACCCTTTCTAATTCTACCTGATGTATCATAATGTGATCCATGACAAGGACAGAACCAACCGTCATACTCCCCTTTGTCTGATAGAGGTACGCATCCCAAGTGTGTACAAATTCCCATCATTACTAACCATTCTGCTTTTTTTACTCTATCTTGGTCTTTTTCGGGATGCTTCAAATCATCCAAATTTACTGCTTGAGCTGCGCTAATTTCTGTTTCTGTTCTTCTTTTTATGAATACTGGTTTGCCCCTCCATAGGACTGTAATGGATTTACCAGGCTCAATCTGGCTAATATCCACTTCAGTCGTAGCTAACGCTTTAACTGAGCTATCTGGATTCATTTGGTCTATAAAAGGCCAAATTGTTGCGCCCAATCCTACCGCTCCAACTGTATAGCTAGCTGTAAAAAGAAAGTCTCTTCTGTTATCTTTTTTTCCTGAATTATCCATATATTTATATTAATATCGCTTTCTAATATAAAATAGGAGTATTTAAAAGAGTTGCCAGGGGCCAGAATGACACACGAATTGCTGTTAATTGATAAAATCGGCTAGTTATAAACACAAAAAATATTTTTTATGCGAATAAATGATGAAATTCAAAAAAAAATAGCCAGTGAATGGTTTAAATTTCTACAAAATAAAATTTACATGGAATACCAAAATCTTGAAAAGGAATTTTCAAAAAAGAAAAACTTAAAACAAAAATTTTTTAAAAAAAAAGAATGGAAAAAGAAAAATATAAATGATGGTGGCGGAATATACTATATTCTTAATAATGGAAATGTTTTTGATAAGGTAGGTATTAATCATTCAACTGTTCAGGGATTTTTTCCAAAAAAGTTCCAATCTAGTATACCGGGAGCAAAACAAAATAATTCATACTGGGCTTCAGGAATATCTGTAGTAGCGCATATGAAAAATCCTAAAATACCTTCAATGCATTTTAATACACGATTTGTTGTTACTTCAAAAAGTTGGTTTGGAGGTGGAATGGATGTAACACCTAGTTTTAAAGATAAAAATGAGAAAAAGTATCTTCAAAAGAAACTTAAAGTTTTATGTGAACATAATAAAAAAAATTATAATAATTATAAAAAATGGTGTGACAAATATTTTTTTATTAAGCATAAAAACCAAACTAGAGGAATTGGAGGAATTTTTTATGATTATCTTTATAAAGACTGGGAGCAAAATTTTAAATTTATTAGGGAAACAGGAATTTCTTTTTTGAATATTTCAAAATCAATTTTAAATAAAAAAATTAATTCAAATTGGTCAATTAAACAAAAAAATAACCAACTGTTTAAAAGAGCTGATTACGTAGAGTTTAATTTATTGTATGATAGAGGTACAAAGTTTGGTTTAAATACAGGTGGAAATATAGATGCAATTTTTATGTCTCTTCCGCCAAAAGCTAGGTGGAAATAAATGGATAAAGAACCGATAACGACTCAAGGATTAAAAAAACTTCAAGAAGAATTAGAAGATTTAAAAAATAATAAAAGACCAAAGGTAGTAGAAGCAATTGCTGAGGCTAGAGGTCATGGAGATTTAAAAGAAAACGCAGAATACCATGCTGCAAAAGAACAACAAGGTCATATTGAAAGTAGAGTTTTACAAATTAATGATTTGATAGCTAGAGCAAATGTTATTGATGTGACAAAAGTTGAAAATAATGGAAAAGTAATTTTTGGATCAACTGTGACTGTAAAAGATTTAGAAAATAAAAAAAAAAGTTCATTTAAAATAGTTGGTAAAGATGAAGCTGATGTAGAAAAAAATTTAGTATACTTTAGATCGCCTGTAGGAAAATCTCTTATAGGCAAATCTATTAAAGACTTAGTAATTGTGAATACACCATCTGGAGATAAAAATTATGAAATTTTAGAGGTACAATATATTTGATTAATTGTATTTTTTTATTAATTTATTTAGGTCTTCGTCTTTCAAATTAAAATCATTTTCAATCCATTGTTCTTCAATTTTTTTTAAAACATCTCCAATCTTTCTACCGCTCTTGAAACCCTGGTTTAATAAATATTGACCATTTAAGGGAAATTCAGGAATTTTTGTATTATTAATATTTCTTATTACATTATTGATTTTTTTAAAGTCATTTGGATTTATTATAGCAAAATAAAATTTAGCTAAAGAAATAATATTTCTTTTTTTATGATAAAAAATATTTTTTTTTAAATCTTTTCCAAAAAAGTTTTTATTTCTTTTTGCTTTATAAAAATAAGTATGAAAAAAATTGAGATAATCTTTTAAAAAATTAGAGATTTTATATTTATGAGCAAAATAATTATGATTGTCTGTTTCATCTACTAATAATAAAGCTAAAATTAAATTTTCATCTGATTTTATTAATTTTTCAAAGATTATATTATTTACTAACCTTAATCTTTTAACATGTTTGAATTCTGGAAAAATTATATTAAAAATTTCAAAAAACTCTTCATTTAAAGAAATATTTTTTATATTTTCTAAATTCACAATTTTTATTATTTCAGAAAAGATCCTCTCTTTAGAAATTTTCAAAATACCAGGTACATTTTTTTTAATTATATTAAGAGTCTCTTTATCTTTGTCAAAATTTTCGTACTGAATTGAAAATCTCAAAAATCTTATTATTCTTAAATAATCTTCATTTATCCTCTCTTGGGTATTTCCAATAAATCTAACCTTTTTCTGCTTTAGATCTTGAAGCCCGTTTTGCGGATCAAAAACTTTTCCGTTTTGATCTAAATAAATTGCATTAATCGTTAAATCCCTTCTAGCAGAATCTTTTTCCCAGTTGTTGGTAAAGGAAACTTTTGCATGTCTACCATCTGTAGATATATCTTCTCTGAGTGTTGTAATTTCAAAATTATCTCCCTCCAAAGATAAAGTCAGAGTTCCATGTTCAATACCAGTTTTGATAATTTTAAAATTACTTTTAGAAAGTTTTTTAATTACCTCACCTGGTGAAAGAGTAGTTGCTAAATCAATATCTTTTATTGTTTCATTATTAAAATAATTTCTAACACAGCCACCAACAAGCATAACATTATTTTTTCCATTGTCGTTAAGATATTCAAATATTTTTTTTATTTTTTTACTTTTATAAAACGGAAATAAAAATTTTTTTATATTATTTATTAAAAGCATAAAGTTGGCTGGGGCGCTAGGATTCGAACCTAGGATGGTGGTACCAAAAACCACTGCCTTACCGCTTGGCTACGCCCCAAAGTTTTTTTTGATATACCATAAAAAAGTGTTTTTAAATAGTTTTACAAAGTTCAGACCAAAAACTAGGGAATCTCTTTCTGATCCTTTTTAACGCAACACTACCGTCTTTTTTATTTAAAAATAAGGCGAAACATGATGACCCTGAACCTGTAACTCTTGAAAATTCACAGTTTTCCATTAATTCTAATTCCTCGAGTATTTTGCCTACAATCGGAAACTTAAAAATTACAACGTCCTCTAATGAGTTAATTTCTGATTTTAAACTATCTAAAAGCTCATTTTTTGAAATATTTTTATAATTATTATTTTTATTGATGAGTTCATAGCTTTTAAAGTTTGAGTAGATTTCCCTCGAAGAACATTTTAAAAAAGGGTAAACGAGAAGTATATAAAAGTTATGGCTAAATTTTATATTCACAATTTTATTGAAGTTCTCCTGAAAAACTTTATTTCCTTTCAATAAAACTTTAAAATCAGATCCTAATATTTTTTTAAATATATTTAGATTTTTTTTCGAAATATTCTTTTTTTTTAAAAAAAACTTTATTAAAGTCGCTGCATTGCTTGACCCTCCTCCAAGGCCAGAAAAAACAGGGATATTTTTTTCTACTATAATTTTATATTTTATTCTATTATTTAGAAGTCTTAACTTCCTCAAACTAGATATACTTTTTTTTACAGAATTGTCTTTTTTAATATACTTCTTAAACTTACCGATAAATTTTATCTCGTCTTTCTTTTTATTAATTTCGCTAATTAAAATTTTATCGTAAAGATTAATATTAAAGAATAATGATTGTATGTTATGATATTTATTTGATTTTATTTTTCGCCCAACTTTTAAGAACAAATTAATCTTAGCTGGAGATTTTAAAATTATGTTTTTCATCATTTTTTATAATCAAATATTTTTTAATCCAAACAAAATTTTATCTTTAACCTTATTTTTAAGTTCTTTGTCTGCATCATCTGATTTCAAAACACTATTCCAATAATATCTAGCCTGTATTTTAAAATCATTCATCCATAAACAATCAGCATAGTGGTCACTGATAACTGGATCTTTAGGCATTAACATGATTGCAATTTCAAGATATTTTTTTGACTCCAAAAATTTTTTTGATTTAAATAACGCCCAACCAAGTGAGTCGGTTATGTAACCGCTATTTCTTTCTATATCATTAGCTTCCTTTAGCATTTTTAATGACTTATCTATATTTTTATTTTTTTCTATCCAGCTATAAGCAAGATAATTCATGACGTATGCATCTTTTGGTTTTATCTCTAGAGATTTTAAAAGATCTTTTTCTGCCAGATCCCAATTATCACTTCTTTCATAGGCCATTCCTCTTCTCTCTAAAATCTCAGGATATAGTTCATGATCTTTATTAATTTTTTTTAAAATTTCAGAATATAATTTTATAGAATCTTTGTATTTTTCTTTGTTTCTTAAAAAATTTGCGTAGTCATAAATTTGATAATCTCCTGGATCTATACTTGAGTATATATTAGATAAAAAATTAATTGAGTTGGTCTCTTTTTTTTCTTCCATTATCATGGCAATTCTTTTAGCTGAATACCACTTGTAAAACGTACCAACCTTAAACAAATTTTTATAAGTTTTTTTCGCATTTTCGTATTTTTTTAAAGCCAGTAAATTTTCTGCGAGTAATATGTTATAGGAAAGAAAATCTGGATTTAAAAATTTTGATAAATTTACGTAAAAGTTTGAAAGTCGATAGTTTTCTGATGATGATAATGCATTTGCAATTATATAAAATGTTTCTGCTAATACATCTTCAGCATTTTTACAATTAAAATTATTTAAATTTTTTTCCTTTCCAATTAAGGTATTCTTAAATTGAGCAATTAATAAATTCGTTGGATATTTTTCTTTAGACAAATTAATTAATTTTAAGGCTTTTTCATTATCTTTTTTGTTAAAATAATAATTTGAAATAAAAAAATCATACCTTGAAAAATTAAAATTTTTATTATTTAAAAGAGACATAAATTCTCTTTCAGTATTTTTACTATCAATGTAACAATGCGCAAATGTCTTTTGTATTATTTCAATATTGTTAAATGCCGTATTTTTAAAGTTCAGAAAATCGATACTTTTTAAATTTTTTGATTTAGATATTTCTATCCAGCCATTTAATGTTATATCTAAAATTTCAAATACATAACGGTGTTCATAGTTTGATTTTAGTTTCTTAAAGTAAATTAAAGCCTTATCATAATTTTTTTCTTTAAACTCATATAGCCCTAAAAATAAGTTGCTCTCAAAATTGGATTGGTTTTTCTTTTCTAGTTTTTTAGAATATTTTTCAACTTCATTAAATTTTTGTAAATTAATTAGTGATTGTATATATTTTCTTGGATAATTTTTATTACCATCCTCAAAATTACTCAGCTTTCTTAAAAATTTTTCAGATACTACATAATCAGAGTCATTAAAAGATATTAGGCCTGAGAAATAATTCGAAATATTTTTAGCGTCTTGATTGAATTCAAGTATTTTTCCATGTGACGAATTAAATATACCCAGAAAAATAAAAGTGTATAATAAAATTTTAAAAACAAAAAAATTTTTTTTCATAAAATGAAAAATAAGTTAGCCATTAAAAGTATTAAAGACAAGTTTTATCATAAACTGATAAATAATGAAGCTGTTTACGAAAAAAAATCGATAAATAGGTATAAGAAAAATGATAACAATTCAACTGCTGTTGATAAATTAAAAAGTTTAAAAATACTAAAAGATAAAATTGGTCAAATACGAAATTGTGAATTAAAAAAAAATGCTACAAATCAAGTTTTCTCAGATGGTAATCCCAATGCAAAAATTATGATTATTGGTGAGGGACCTGGAGCTAATGAGGATAAAGAAGGGAAACCTTTTGTTGGTAGAGCTGGAAAACTTTTGGATAAAATGCTTGAGTCCATCAAACTTAATAGAGAGTACGTTTATATCTCTAACGTTGTTAACTTTCGGCCTCCAAATAATAGAAAACCAACAGAAGAGGAGATAAAAAGATATTTTCCTTTTCTTATAAAACATATCGAATTAATTAATCCTAAAATTCTTTTATTACTAGGAAGCACAGCTCTTAACGCTATTATTGGAAATGAAGTAGTTATATCTAAGGCTAGAGGAAAGTGGATAAATAAGAAAATTGGTAATTGTAATCCAGAAATAATTGCTTCTTTTCATCCTGCTTTTCTAATGAGACAACCAGATCAAAAAAAATATGCTTGGGAAGATTTGAAAATGATAAGGAAAAAAATATTAGATTTAAAAATAAAATTGAATGCCAAATAAAATTTTTGCTGGTGTAGATGAAGTAGGAAGAGGTTGCTTAGCTGGCCCGGTTATATCATGTGCAGTAATTTTAAAAAAAAATATTAATAAAAGATTTCTTAGAGATTCAAAAACCATTTCTTTTAACAATAGAATAAAAATTGCTGAACATATTAAAAAGAATTCTTGGTACGCTATAGGCTCTGCATCAGTAAATGAGATTGATAAACTTAATATTTTTAATGCTTCTTTGCTTTCAATGGAAAGAGCTATGAAAAAATTAAAAAAAAAACCTAATATGTTTTTAGTTGATGGAACTCATGCACCAAAAAAATTAAGAAATTCTAGAACAGTAATTAAAGGGGACAAGAAAATTAAATGTATTTCCGCAGCTTCTATATTGGCAAAAGTTTACAGAGATCTATATATGATAAAATTAGGAAATAAATTCCCACAGTACAATTGGCACAAAAACTTTGGTTACGGAACCTGGCAACACTTAGGTGCCTTAAAAAAATTTGGGGTCACTGATTTTCATAGAAAGAGTTATAGACCTGTGTACAACATCTTGTCTAAATAAGAATCCTTAACACACTATAGACTCAATTTTTTTAAAAAAAAAAAATTGACGATGGATTCAATTTCGGGTTGAATTCAATAAATGACAAAGTTTCTTAATAAAATTGTAAATGGAGAAT
>MDTE01026037.1_pt1 | contig 23912 bp, 18 predicted proteins | sample 811231 | NCBI WGS metagenome assembly MDTE01 (sample SAMN05326651, study PRJNA326480) | marine metagenome | isolation source: seawater | place: Indian Ocean: Red Sea | collected 2010 | reverse complement strand
TAACTACAACTGCTGATGAAGATGCTGGGTCCATTTTAAAATATTTCATCAATATGGGAACCAATACTCCTCCTGCTGCTGCAACAAAAAGATTCAACATCATTGCTGTAGCTACTAGAAGGGCTAAAAATAACTCTGATTGCCACAGTAAAACAACTCCAAATAATAATACTGTTACACAAAAACCTTGAATTAAAGCCAATATTCCCTCTCTAATAAGAATTTTTCTTGTATCTTTGGTAGTAATATCACCTAAAGCTAGAGATCTTACAACTAATGTAAGTGTTTGGGTTCCAGCAATTCCCGCTTGTCCCATTACAACAGGTAAAAAAATTGCTAATACTGAAAATCTAGTTAATGAAGAAGAAAATAAACTTAAAACAAAACCAGCTAACAACACAGTTCCTAAATTAATTGCTAACCATGGTAATCTCCTCTTAAATGAACTCTTCAAAGGACCAATTACTCTATCTTGAATACTCATACCAACCATCTTGAACATATCTTCTGTTGCTTCATCTTCTGCAACCTGTACAAGTTCCTCTATGGAAATCACTCCTTGCAATATTCCAGAATTATTAACTACAGGTATTGCTCTTAGTCCATGAGTTTCCATTAATCTAGCACATTTTTCTCTATCTGTTCCCAACTCTACAGAGACTGTATTTATTGACATTACATCTCTAACATGTTTTCTGGGATCCGAAAAAACTAAATCAGGTAAATCTATTGATCCTAGTAATAAACCTCCCTTATCAACAACAAAAAGATTTTGTAAATCAGCAGACTTTAAACCTGATTTTCTAAGTACAGATAATGCATGAGAAATGGGCCATTCACTTCTCATTCCAACAACTTCTGCTTTCATTAATCCTTCTGCACCTGGAGATAATCTATATAAATTCCCAACAGCACTTCTATCTCGAATTTTTGCTATTATTTGGCTTGCATGAGCCCAATCTATACCTCGAAGTATTTCAGCTGCTAACTCCGGAGAGGCATCATTCAAAACTGAAGCCATTTGATCTATGTTAATTAATGCAGGAGAATCTTTTCTTAATTGAATATGAGAGATAATTTCTTTAAGTTCTTTGTTAGACAAACCATCTAGAAGTTGCTGATTGATAATATTTTCTTCTTTTTTGGGAATTAAAATATCTTGTTTATCTAAATCCTTTTCTTCAAAACTTAACTGGAAACTAACATTATTAGTTGTCTCTTTTGAAGGTTCTTCATCTAATTCTAGTGAAGCAGACTCTAAATCGAAATTTTCATCTAATAACTTTTCTTTAACAATTTGATTAGATAAATCCATATTTCATTAATCCATCTCGATAATTTATGAAAAAACATTTTATGTTCACAAGAATTATATTTTGCCACAATGAACTACAAAATTTCCTAAATTTTTAATACCATTTATCGTGTTTTTTTATGAATAAAATTTGTGGTAAATGTTATGGTTAATTGAAACAGACAAAATTATGATTTCTAAAACAGTTTCTAAAAACAAAAAGTTTCTCGATAAGTTTGAAAACATTTCTGATCCTTATGAATCATTAAGTAAAATTTCTTCTATAAACTATGAAAAGTTAGTGCAACATAAGCCTCTTAGCCCATCAGATATTTCATCATTAATAATTCCATCTCCAGAAAAACTACCTTATGTATGTAAGGTTGCAAGTATGTACCGTAATTCAGGAAAAGGAAAAAAAATTACTTTCTCTCCTAAAGTATTTATTCCGTTAACACAATTATGTAAAGATAAATGTGGATATTGTACATTCAGAAAAGAACCAGATAACCAAGAACCTTATTTAAGCATTGATTCTGTTGTTAATCTTGCAAAAAAAGCATCAGAGCTTGGTTGTTTAGAGGCTTTATTTACTCTGGGAGAAAGACCTGAATCTGTATACCCTCAAGCTAAAAAATGGCTAAAGAAAAAAGGATTTCAATCTACATTAGATTATCTTTTCCATGCTTGCTCAAATGTTTTGGATAACTCATCATTATTTCCTCACTCAAATCCAGGAAACATGACTAAACAAGAAATGATAAAACTAAAAGAAGTAAATTTGTCTTTAGGGTTAATGTTAGAGAGCACTAGCGAACAATTAACCCAGTTAAATAATCCTCATTTTCTTGCTCCTAGCAAATGGCCAAAAGTTAGAAAAAAAATGCTAAATATCTCTGGAAGTCTCAGGATTCCTTTTACTACTGGAATACTCATTGGCATAGGAGAAACTTTTAGTGAACGAATTGATTCCTTGTTTACAATAAAAGAAATAGATTCCAAGTTTAATCATATAAATGAAATTATCATTCAAAATTTTGTTCCAAAATTTAATACTCCTATGAAGAATTATCCAAAACCAACTTTTGAAGAATTGCTTTGGGCTACTGCATTATCAAGACTAATATTGGGACCTAAAAAAAATATCCAAGTTCCACCTAATTTAACAAATAAAAATTTTCCATTACTCATATTATCTGGGATTAATGATTGGGGAGGAGTATCCCCCATCACAATAGATTTTGTAAATCCAGAATCTCCTTGGCCAACAATTAAAACTTTAAAAGAATCTACAGAATTTTTTGGGTTTGAGTTAACTCCTAGACTAGCTACACATCCAGATATGTTAAAAGAAAATAAAATTAATTTAAGTAAAAGAATCCAAAAAAAATTAAAACAATCCATAAATTCAGATGGTTTTCCAAAAATTAACAAAGGGTATTATGAAAATTATCATTCCTGAAAAACCAAGAGAAAATTTAGATCAAACTCTTCGAAATACAGAACCTAAAATAGCATCTATTTTAGATAAAAGCTTGAACAATTACGATTTAAATATTAATGAAATTAAAAAACTCTTTGAAACAAAAAACCTTAATGCATTAATTGCTACTGCTGATGAATTAAGATTCAGGCAAACAGGAAATATTGTTACTTACGTAGTTACAAGAAACATCAATTTCACAAATGTATGTATAAAAAGATGTGGTTTTTGTGCATTTAGTAGAGAGTATAAAGAATCTGAAGGATACTTTATTCCTATCTCTGAAATTGTAACAAGAGCAAAAGAAGCACAAAAATTAGGTGCAACCGAAATCTGTATCCAAGCTGGATTAGCTCCTAAAATGAAGGGGAATTTATATAACGAAATATGCTTAGCAGTAAAAAAAGCTTTACCTAAATTACATATACACGCTTTCTCTCCAGAAGAAGTTTTATATGGTTCATTAAGATCAAAACAAAATATATATGATTACTTATCAAATTTAAAAGATTCAGGAGTAGACAGCTTGCCTGGAACATCAGCAGAAATATTAGTTCAAAAAATAAGAGATAAAATCTCACCAGGTAGAATTTCTGTTGAAAAATGGAAAGAAGTGATTACAACTGCTCATAAATTAAAAATCCCTACAACATCAACAATAATGTTTGGCCATATAGAATCTTCATTAGATAGAGCTATCCATCTAAATTTAATAAAAAATATCCAAATCAAAACTAATGGATTTACAGAATTTGTACCTCTAAACTTCATTCGCAGTGAAGCTCCTATGTTTACAAAAAAAATAATAAAAATGATCCCTAGATCAAATAAAACAGATTCAATAAAAATGCATTCCATCTCTAGAATTGTGCTTGGAAACCATATACCTAATTTACAAGTCTCATGGGTAAAAGAAGGTTTTGAATTTGCTCAAACTCTTTTAAAATGCGGAGTCAATGATTTGGGAGGAACATTGATAAATGAAAGCATTTCTACATCAGCAGGATCAAAGTACGGGCAACTTGCTTCTCCAAAAATTCTTAAAAAATTAGCTAGAAATTCTGGCAAAATACCTGCAGAAAGATACACAACATATAAATTAAAAAAAATTTTTAAAGATCCTGAAAAAGATACTCTTCATCCCTTAGATAATCTAACTAGTTCCACTCAAAAACAACTTGGTTCTTATTTTGAAATGATCAAGTCTTCCAAATTTAAATATGAGTTTAATGCCAATAAAAATGTCTCTTAACAAAAAATTTCCAATATTAGCATTATCTGGAGGTGTAGGTGGAGTTAAATTAATACAAGGTTTTACAAAAATTTTATCTCCTGATCAATTAATTACCATCGTAAATACTGGTGATGATGAAGAGTTTTTAGGGCTTCGAATATGCCCTGATATTGACACAACAATATATACGTTATCAGGAATATCAAACAAAAAAACAGGATGGGGTTTAGAAAAAGAATCTTGGAAAATCTTGAAAAATCTTGAAAAAATGGGTATCAATCAATGGTTTAAAATTGGAGACAATGATCTTGTAACACATCTAATAAGAACTCATTTTTTAAAATCAGGTAAAACTCTTACAGAAACAACAAATAAAATTCGAAAATTATATGGATTAAAATTTAAAATATTACCTATGAGTGATGAATGGTTTAAAACCAAACTAATCACGAAAAATAAAAAAATGTCATTTCAAGAATATTTTGTAAAAGAAAAATCCAAACCTGTTATCAATTCAATAATTTGGGAAAACGATAATCAAAAAAACATCTCAAACCCATCTAATCAATTCAAAAAATCTTTAAAATTAGCTTCATCAATTGTTTTTTGTCCCTCTAATCCTCTTTTAAGTATTGCTCCTATAATTAAATTAAAAGGAATAAAGAAAAAAATCCAAAATTTTGAAGGTAATAAAATAATGATAAGCCCAATAAGAAGCGGTCATGCTTTTAAAGGTCCTACAATAAAAATAATGAATGAATTAAACTATGATCCGTCTCCATTGGGTCTAATAAAATTTTACAAAGGACTCTGTAATATCTTCATTCTAGATCCAGAAGATTATAAGTATAAAGAAGATATTATTAAAGAAGGCATAAAACCTGTTTTTGAGCCTTTAGAATTAACCACTTTAGATGATAAAATAAGAATGGCAAAAAAAATAATTTCTATAATTAATTAAATTCAAATGCAATTCTCATTTTCTATCATCTTGCCAATAAAAAACTTAAATCAATCAAAAACTCGTTTAAGAGATTCATTGTCTAATAATAAGATTAAAAATTTAACTCTTAACCTAATGGCTCAAACTATTAATGTTGCCCTTGAAGCAAAAGTTTCAAATGTTCTAATCATATCAAGTGACAAAACAATTGAATCAAAATTAACAAAAGATAAAGTTACTTTTGTCTATCAAGAAGATGAAGACTTAAACAAAGCAATAAAAAATGGCTTTGAAATATCTTTTTCGAAAAATCAAATTCCTATTTTTCTTCCTTGTGATTTACCTTTAATAAATAAAAATAATATAAAAAATATTAAAAATATTATGAACAAAAATTTTGATGTCTGTATTGCTCCATCAAAATCAGACTTCGGAACTAATAGTTTAGCTTGGAGTAATGAAAAAAAAGATTTATTCTATGGTTTTTTCGGCAAAAATAGTTATAAAAAATATACTGAATATTTTTCAAAAAACAATTTAAATTATTTTAAATTATTTGACTCTGAGCTTTCTTTTGATTTAGACACTACAAAAAACTTAAATCATTTAAAAAAAACCAATAATCAAATATATAAAAATCTATTAACTTAAATGAAGATTAAATTTGGACTATTATTACCAACTCGTGGAATTATTTTGAATAATTCCAAACCTGATTTTAGTAAAATTCTATCTATAGCTAATATTGCAGAAAATGAAAAATTTGAATCACTTTGGGTAGGGGATAGTTTAACAGCAAAACCAAGATTAGATCCCCTGGTTACTTTATCAGCACTATCAACTTATACGAAAAAAATATTACTAGGAACTGCAGTCCTCTTACCTGGCCTTAGAGAGCCTCTTACTCTTTGTAGATCTTTAAATACTCTTGATGTGATTTCTGAAGGAAGAATTATAATTGCTGCAGGAGTTGGAGGAGCCTTTACTTCATCTCAAATAGATGAATGGAAAAATGTTAATGTTAATCCAAAAGAAAGAACTAAAAGATTGGAAGAAATCATAGAAATTTTCAAGCTTAGCTCTTCAGGAAATAAATTCTCATTCTCAGGGAATCACTTTAATTTTAAAAATGTTTGCATTAAACCCGCTTCAGTACAAAAACCACATATAAAATTATTATTAGCTTGTCATTCACACTCAGGAAATAATAATCAATATAAAAGAATGGCCAAGTATGCCGATGGTTTCATTACTATTTCTGAAAAAGCATCTACTATTTCAAAACTAATTAATAGTTTAGAAAATGTTTGGATACAAAATGGAAAAAATATAAATCAAATGGATCGAACAATTTATCTTACAGTGAATATTAATGAAAACAAAAAAAAGAGTAAAGAAGAAAGTGACAAATTCATAAAGTCATATTATGGACTTAATTTTTGGGAAGAAACTTGGGGGCCATTTGGAACTCCAGAAGAAGTAATTCAAGAAATAAAAACAATCATGAAAACTAAAATTTCTAGAATTATATTAAGATTTGCTTCTTTTTCTCCTGAAAAACAACTTAGATTATTTTTAGAAAAAGTATATCCTCAACTTTAATTATTCTGTTGATGATGCGCCTTTTCTGTTTTCCCATCCTGGCTTAAACATTCTTAAGAAATTACTTTTATGATAAGGATGCAATTTAGCAACATCTTCGTTAAGTTTTATGCCTAATCCAGGTTTATCTGGTATAGATAAATAACCATTATTAACTTTCTCGTAACCAGGAAATAATTCGTCTATCCAACCTTCATTAAAATCGTCAAAACATTCTTGTATGTATATATTTTTTATTGCTCCACAAAGTTGTAAGTTCGTCATAGTTTTTAAAGGACTTTCTGCATTATGAAAAGCAAGATCAACATCAAAAGAAGAGCAAATTCCTGCTACTTTAACAGCTCCACCAATTCCACCAATTCGCATGACTTCAGGGTTAACTATGTCAGTTGCATTCGATGATACAAATCTTGTAAAATCTTTATGATCATTAAATCCCTCTCCAGCAATAATTCTTACAGGAGATTTATCTGCCACATGTATCAAAGAATCAATGTCGTCATTATCAATTGGGTCTTCAAACCAAGTAACCTCAAATTCATTTAACCAATTTGCAATTTTAATTGCTTCTACACTATTAAACCTTTTATGACCTTCTATCATTAACTCAACATTTGGACCAACAGTATCTCTAACAGATCTAACAATATTTTTTATAAAGATTTCTGATTCTTTATTTAATCTTAAATATTCTGACCCAAAAGGATCAAATTTTAGAGCAGTATATCCTTTGTCAGTCAAAGATTTAGCTTTTTCTCCAAAATTTTCTGGAGACCTTTCACCCGAATACCACCCATTTGCATATACTCTTACTTTATTTCTTACTTTTCCGCCTAATAATTGATAAATAGGTACTTTCAAATGTTTTCCTAATATGTCCCAGCATGCAATTTCAATTGCTGCAACAGCCGAAGTAATTTTTAAAAATAATGCTTTATATAATTCATCGACAATATTAGATATTTCTAAAGGGTTTTTCCCAATAACTAAATGTTTTATTTCTTCGACCGCTTCTTTATTTGGCATTGTTGATAGGCCTCCTGTAGTCTCTCCAATCCCTGAAATGCCATCAGATGTTTCAACTACAACAAAAACCCAGTTCTTCCATGGATTACCAACAACAACCGTACGTATATCTGTGATTTTCATATTTATTTGCTTTTCTTTTTTATAATCATTAATCCATCTCTTATAGGAATAATTGTATTCCAAAAATCTTTATCATTATTAATTAGTTTATTAAATGAATCAATTGACTTGGTTTGATCATCTTGAGGATTTAATACTTTTCCTGACCATAAAACATTATCAGCAATAATTATTCCATTCTTAGATAATCTGTTTTTACAAATTTCAAAATAATTTGAATAATTATTTTTATCTGCATCAATAAAAATTAAATCAAAATTCCCTTTTAATTTATTTATAGTTTCAATTGCGGGACCTAAATGGAGTTCAATTTTAGATCCATGAGGACTCTTATCCCAATGTTTTTTTGCAATCTCTGAAGTTTTTTTATTTACATCACATGTAATAAGCTTTCCATCTTCAGGAAGAGCCGTAGCCATCATTAAAGCACTGTAGCCCGTAAATGTGCCAATTTCTAAAATATTTTTACAATTGTTAATTTTTATTATCAGTTTAAGAAAATTTCCAACTGAATTACCAGACATCATTCCTGATGATGAGCCCAGTTGAAGTGTTTCTTTTCGAAGAGATTGTTCACTTAAACCCGTTTTTTCAGAGTGATCGGCTATATATTTTTCTAATTCTTCTGATAAAAAGGACATTATATTTTCATTCTAACAATATATTTAAGTCTGTAATGTGAGAAATAATCATTTCAGGAGAATTCATATGAGTTGGCCAAACACGATTATGGTGAATCCATGCAGATTTCATGCCAAAATTTTGTGCGCCAATTATATCTGTTTCTATCGTATCTCCGACAAATAAAGTTTCTTCTTTTTTTGATCCTAATTTTTTTAACGCATATTCAAATATTTCTTGATTAGGTTTTCTAGTACCAAAAATATCTGAAACAACAACAAATGGACAAATTTCAGTTAATTCAGCTTTTTCTATTTTTGAATACTGATTTTCGTCTCCATTTGTAACAATTCCCCAAGAAATATTTTTCTCATTTAATTCTTGTAAAAATTGATTCGCTTTTTTATCTGGAATCACAGATTCTACAAAGGACTTCCAGTAAAATTTTGATAATTCATTTAAATTTTTATCTATATTTTGATAATTATTTAAAATTTTTTGCAGATATATTGGTCTATCAACAAGACCTCTTTCGTCCCAATTCTTTAAAACTGTAAATAAATTATTTTTTTCACTTTCAGAATATGAATTAAACCATTCAGCAATTAATGATTTTAATGTTCCATCAAATGCCTTTTCACGACTAATAATTGTATCGTCTAAATCAAAAAGAAAACTTTTAATCATTTTTATTTTAATAAAATTTTTTTAAATCTCTCTGCATAAGAATATCCATGAGGTTCACCAGCCTCTTTCTTCCATTGAGTCATTCTTAAAATTGATTCTTCACTTACTTGACTAGAATGAGCCTGAAGGGCATTTTTCGCCCTGCTCATTCCTTCTTCAGTAATTTCATTTACATAATCAGCCTCAGGGCCACTAGTCATTACCCATAACTCACGAACTTTATGAGGAAGCAAACCTTCCTCAAGTAAATCTGGATAAGTTAACCTATCACGAGAAGAAGGGTATACTGCAGACATTGATGCCTCTCCTGCAGCTAAATGATCAGGATGTCCCGCTGCATAACTAGTATTCAGGCTTCTATAAGGAGATTGACAAACTAAGATATCAGGCTTATGTTTTCTGATCATTCTTACAATATCTTTTCTTAACTCCAAACTTGGCTCTAAAAATGCATCAGAATAACCTAAAAATTCTACTTCTTTCAATCCTAATATTTTTCCTGCTTCTATTTGCTCAGCATATCGTATTTCAGTTAATTTTGACGTAGTCATATTTGGATCATCACTTCCCTTACTTCCATCAGTACATAGAGTATAAACAACATCCCACCCTTTAATACACCATTCAGCAACAGAGCCCGAACAACCATATTCAGCATCATCTGGATGAGCAACTACTACCATCGCGCTTTTATAGTCCTTGTCATTTTCCATAATCACCTCTTTTTTCAAGAAATATTTTTATAAAATTTATAGACCTGTTAATTCTGTAAAATGAGCCTATATGTCCTACTCCTTTCAAATCAAAAAATTGTGCATTTTTTATTTTTCCTGAAGCTTCTTTTATCCAATCAAAATATGGATCTAAATCTCCTGCAAATAATAACATTTGATTACTAATATGATTTAACTCTGATTGAAGCCCTTTCCATTTTATTTGGGCTGTATCACATAATTTTAAAGAATTAATATTATAAGATGGTCTTGGTCTTTTAACTAGTTTATTCTTTTCTATAATTATATTTGCATCTTCTTTAAAATTTATTTGTTTTCTATATTTTTTTGGAGCATTTGGGTGCATTCCACCTATTATAATTTTATCAACTCTTTCAGAATAATTAGATAATATTTGAAAACCCACTCTACCTCCCATTGAAAATCCAAAAAAATTAAATTTTTTAATTTTTAATAAATCCATTAACTTGATTATTAATTCAACTCCACTTTCTATAGTGTAATCCTCAATTTTTTTTGAATTTGAAGTTCTTCCATGACCCATTGAGTCTATGATTATCAATTTGTGATTTTTTTGAAGATTCTTTATCCATCCTGCACTATGCCAATCTTCTCCCCATTGCATATATCCATGTTGTAATACTAATGGTTTACCTTCACCAATAACTTCGTAAAAAACACGTTGTTTATTAAATTCGAAATATCCCATTAATTTCTAAAGCCATTAAGAGTGTTATGTAAGCTCAGATTCTAAAACTGATTTCGCTTTATTTTCTCGGAATTTTATCAGTTTGTTTTTTAAATCATGATTATCAAGACTTAAAATTGATACTGCCATTAAAGCCGCATTGCTTGCACCAGCATTACCAATTCCAAATGTTGCAACAGGAATACCTGAAGGCATTTGAACAGTTGAAAGCAATGAATCCAATCCATCCAAAGAAGAACTTTTCATTGGTACGCCTAAAACAGGAATTAACGTATGAGCAGCAATTACACCTGCTAAATGAGCAGCTCCACCTGCTCCTGCAATAATAACTTTAAAATTTTTTTCTTCAATGTCTTTAACATAATTTATTAGTTGTCCCGGGGTTCTATGAGCAGATAAGACTTTTACTTCATGAGAAACATTAAATTCTGATAAAATTTCTGAGGCATTTTTCATTGAAGGCCAATCAGTTTTACTACCCATCATTACTGCTACAAGAGGATTGGAAGCATTTTTTAAATTCATAAAAACTCCTATTACTATTAGATTTTTGTTAATATTCCACTATTTATTTCAAACAAGTTATCTGCATAACTCATCATTCGTATGTCATGAGTAGTAAGAATAACTGTAGTTCCATAATCTTTCACCATATTTTCTAAAATATTAAATATGTTTTCAGTATTATTGGAGTCCAACTGACCAGTCGGTTCATCAGCTATTAATACTGAAGGATTAGTTGATAGGGCTCTAGCAATTGCAACTCTTTGTTGCTCTCCTCCAGATAATTCATAAGGTCTATGAGATTCCCTATGAGACAAGCCGACTAAATTTAATAACTCTAAAGTTCTATCTTTCCTTTTTTTAGAATTAACACCATTAATTCTTAATGGTAATTCAATATTTTCATACGCTGAAAGTAATGGTAGTAAGCTAAATGATTGAAATACAATGCCTAAAGTAGTTTTTCGCAGCTCTGTAAGCTGTTTCTCTGAAAAATCAGCAAGATTTTTTCCTTCAAATAATATTTCTCCTTCAGACGGTTGATCTATTCCGGAAATCATATTAAGTAAAGTTGTTTTCCCTGCACCAGATCTTCCAGAAATAATAGTAAATTTATTTTTAAATATTTTTAGTGTGACATTTTTTACCGCATTAATAGTTTCACCAGTCAATTCAAAATTTCTAGAAATTTGATTAGCAAAAATCAAAATATTTTCATTGTTATTCATCACTACCTTTTTCCAAATTTATTATTCCTTTAGAAACTTTCAATTGAACTCTATTTTTAATTTTTGATTTCTCAAGTGCCTCTTGAGGCAACTGAATTTCTCCAAAAGAATCAATAATAGAATATTCATCTTCTTTTCCTTCAAGATCTTCATAAATAACTTCTGTCGCGGTTCTTCCATCTCTCATAGACACTACTCTTTCTACATCAGTTTTAATTCCTGGATCATGGGTAACTATTAAAACAGTTGTTCCAAACGTTTGATTAACTTTTTTTAAGCTCTCTAAAACAATTTTACCAGTAGAATCATCTAATTCTCCTGTAGGTTCATCAGCCAATAATAAAGAGGGACTATTTGATAATGCTACTCCTATAGCTACCTTTTGTTGCTCTCCTCCAGAAAGATCTTTCGGATAGCGTTTTGAAATCTCATTTAAATCTAAAGCCACAAGAATTTCGTCTACTCTCTTACTTTTATCTTTATCAGTTCCTGCTATTAACATAGGAAGCTCAATATTCTCCCTCACATTCAAATAAGGTAATAAATTTTTACTAGTTTGTTGCCAAATAAATCCTACTTCATTTCTTCTATACTTTATTATTTCTTTTTTCTTCATCCCTATTAAATTATATTCTCCAACTTCTACTGTGCCTGCACTAGGAAAATCATATCCAGCTAAAATATTTAACAAAGTAGATTTTCCACTTCCTGAGGCCCCAACGATAGCTAAGATTTCTCCTCTTTTAACCTCTAATTCAACCCCTCGAAGAGCAACTACTTCTAAATCAGAAACCTTAAATATTTTGTATAAACCTTTACATGTAATATATTTTTCTTCTTTTACCATTATCTTATTTAAATTTATTTTAATTCAGTTCTCAATATATTATGAACAGATAATTTTTTTACTGATAACATTATTGATGCTATAACAATGAAAAATAAAGTCAAAAATGCACTAAAAATTATAGAAAAATTAAGCCAATTAATCTCATTTATCATAGGAGGAATAGCTTTAAAGGATCCTCCTGAAGTAATTAAATAAGGCATAATAGTAGATGATAATCTTGAACCTAAAAACATCCCTAACAATACCGCTATTCCAACTATAATTAATTGTTCTATAAGAACTAATACAAGAACTTGCCTTATAGACATTCCTGCTCCTTTTAAAGAAGCAAAATCGCCCACTCTTTCATTAAATGAACTTCTTGCATGAAGAGAGTATCCTATAATACTGACAATTGATACTGTCATAAACGATATAATCAATAATGTTTGCCATCCTGCAAAAGTAAGAGGATCAATTTTTGCATTATTTAAATAAGAATTAATATCTGATTTCTTTAAAAAATCTATATTCTTTTCTTCTAAATCCTTAGAAATTTTTGACAGTAAATCTAACTTCAAATCAGAATTATCTGTAGAATAGCCCAGATGCATTTCAACTAAAGACTGTGCCTCAGTTTCAGATAGATTAAATGACTGCATTAAATTATTTATAGCTTCATCAACTGTATAAGACTTCAACCATATTTCATTAGGTTGATAATCTCCTTCCATTAACTGTGCGTTGCTTTCTAAGATTGCATCATATAAATTCAAAATCACAAAAGGAGATTTATTAGGATTTAAAGTAGGAAAATAATCTATAACACCTTTAATTTGAATTTTACTGTCAGTATTTAATAGAGAAACTGAAAGAATATCATTAATTTTAGCACCAGTCATTTCAATAAAAGAGTTACTCACGATAGCTGGTAAAATCATATTTTCAACTTTCGAAAAACCTCTAAGATTTCTGCTTCCTTGTCCAGGAGTCCACTGAAACCTTAAATAATTATCTTCATTGTCATTTATTTCAACTAAAGTATCTCCTTTTGCATTAGGAACAGTATTCAATAAAGTCCAATCTTCTTCTTTATCTAATACTTTTTCCCAAACAATCTTTCCATTAAGATCTAATCCTTTTATTCGACCAAAATTTATGGCTCCAGCAGGATTATATGTGCCTGATTGTGTAATAGAAATAGAATGAAGAGTAATTGGAGGTGATGGAATAAAAGGAGCCCCTCTAGATCTATTAGAGCGTCTATTGCCTCCCCAGCTTGATATATTTCGAGGATTAGGGTTCACATTAGATTTCAATTCACACCATGAATTTTTATCTTGTTTAAGTTTAAAATAACAGTGTTCAAGGTCCTGTTCACCTAATGTATCTTTACGTAATTCTAATAATTCTTCTTGAGAAATTTTCTTTTGCCTAAAATCACGATATAGTTGTCTTGCTTTATCATCATTTGATTTTTCCCAATCTGTCCCTAAGCTAAGTGAATAAAACCTATTATTTGAATCACTGATTCTTAATAAAACCGCTACTGGTGGATACCCAGATCTACCTTTATTATCAGGAGACAAAAACTCTGGGTCAATTCTAGGATTAAGTTCTAATGAAAAAGAATTCACATTTTCAGGAACAGGAATACCTAAATAAGATGATTGTTTAAGATTATCTAAAATTTTATTTAAATTATCAGATGAAAAATCTGATCTCCAAAAAATAACTTCATTAACTAAATCAGGGTCAACTGCCAAAAGTTGAAATGAATCTCCTAATAATGAACTTTTCACTCTTTCATCAGACCTATAAACAGGCATTACTTGACCAAATTCAGATTTTTCACCTGACAATACACTTACACTTTCTCCATTCCAGGGAACAGACACCTCAGTTAATCTAGAATCAGCCCCAACTTCATATTTAGCTCTATCATTCAAACTTCTATCTAAAGTTGATTCAAAGCTAGAAGCAAAAACTCCTAATCCTGCAGAAAGAATAAGAAGAAGAGATATTTTTCTATAATGACTTGGGTTTCTTGCTATTTGCCATAAACCTATAATTAACCAAGAAGGAACAATTCTTTCAAATCCTCGAAGTGTTAATAACCAAGATAAAATTTTAATTACGATAGGATAAAATCTCAGCAAAAAAACACCTGATGCTATCAATATCAAGGAAGGCATAATTAAAGTTAAATTGTCTATAGAACTGTCTCCAAGAACATCTTTTACCAACAAAGACCCTCTTTCTGATACTTGCCATAAGGCTAATAACGCAATTACCAAAAAGCCTATATCTATATAATATTTTTGTATTATTGACTCTTTTGGTCTTTCATTTCTTTTGAACGTAGAAGATCTATTCTTTATAAATAAGAATGCTGGAATTAAAACTGTTATTAATGAAACCACTCCACCTAAAGCAGAAGCAATAAAAGCAGAATTTGATAATTTAATATAAAGAGTTTGATTTTGAGAAAATTCAGCCAACCATGGAAGTAATCCAGCAAACTGAATTATTCCTATTGCTAAAAAAGGCCCCAATAAAGAACAAATTATTGCAATTAAAATTGTTTCTCCAATAATAAAGAATATTATTTGTTTTACACTTGTTCCTCTAGAATTTAAAAATTCTATTTCATCATTTTGGCTATCTAATATTAAACTCATCAAAGTATAAATAAAATAAATTATTACAACAGTGATAATTATTAAAACAATTCGCATTGGAGTACCACTGTCTACAAGATTTTTATCAAAAATTTTCAAAATTCCCGGTAACTTAGAAACCAATACAAATCCATCTATTTCTTGACTTAATTTAGTTTTAGACTGATCAATAACATCTATAATCTCCTGACTATCATGAGAGTGCACTACATCAGAATCAAATTTAAAATCCCAATAAAATTCTGATCCCATCTCAGAAAAAACTTCTCCTAAACCTAAAGTTAATGAATCTTTGGATATGAAGAAACCAGCAAAACTAAACGTAGAATCCTGTTGAGAAAAATTAATATCATAAAATTCCCAAAAATCTGAATTTTTTTCAACCCTATCGTAAATTCCAGAAACACGAATTGTGATTTCTTGAATTTCATCTTCCCAATAAGGATAAATTGTCTTTGTTGATCCAACTTGAAGGCCCTTTAGCTTTTCTGATTCTTCTCTAGAAACAATTACTTCAATCTCAGAATTGTTAGAAAAATTATATTTTTTAGGTAAATCTCCAGATATCAATTCAATATTATTTTCAAAACCATCTAAATATGAAAAGAAAAATCTTTGACAATTTTCTAAATGAGATGATTCTTTTTCACAAGCAAAACTAAATAAATTAGCTGGATATGGTAAAAATGTCCAAGTTTTTACTCCAAAAAAGGGCTTAGAAATAATTTTTGTCAATGGGTCTACAGCATTTTGATTAATTTCTCCAACTAAATAATCATATTTTTGTTTTGTTATAGGTCTTTCCCTTGCTCTTAGCTTTATATCAAGCTGCTTGGAGTCAATTGTTGAAAAAGTATAATCTAATGCCAAATTCCTTAAGCTTTCAAAATACATTACTGAGCCAGATAATGTAGTACAAGCTAACAGTATTCCAATAGCAACAATAAAAAATATTTTCTTTCTAGCAATAATTCGTTTCAAAAATAATCTAAAAATCATTTATTTTCTGCCCTCAATGTTTCTGAAAAAATCATCTTTTTATAAAAATTCCTCGCTGAAAATAAATAAAAGAAAAAACTAAGCATTATCAAACAAATAATAATTAATAATTCATACCAACCTATAGCTAGCACTTCAGGAAATTTACTCAAATATTTATAATCTAATGATATTATTATTTGATTGAGAATTCTGCCAAATAATACTCCAAGAATTATACCTAAAATAATAGAAAAAATTAATAATAAACCTTGTTCAATAAAAACAATTAATAAAAATTTCTTTTTTGAAACTCCCAATGTTCCAATAATTACATTTTCTGTTTCTCTAGCATCTTGATTAATTCTTGAAAAACCATAATAGCCTATTAAAGTAAGAACTAATACTATCCAAAATGATATTAAGGATATTCCTTTCCAACCTACTATAGCCAACGGAGTAACTAAAGATTTTTCCTTTAAAGACTTTTTATCTTTTACTTTTGCTAAAGGAAATTTTGATTTAATGTTTGAAATTGTCTGATCGTATTCATTGTCATTGATTTTTAATACAAGTTCATTAGGCCTTATTACTTGTAAATTCATAAGCTCTAAGAAATTTGTGATTTGTTTTAAATCGAAAATCATCAATTCATCATGAATTTCACCAGAAGAAGGGAAATATTTTACCTCATTATTAATCATTACAGGAAGATAAACTCCTTTGATATTCACAACAAATTTTTCTTCTAATAAATTTTCATTATTTTTTAAAAAATCTTGATCCACAATCACCGAAATACCATTATTAAATTGAGTACGGTAAATCCCTCTAATACCTTTAGTAGAACCTACTCCTAAGCTTAACTTTAACCCTGAAGAATTTTTTTCCATTTCTGTATCCATTCCTTCAGAGGTAGGAATAGTAGCCCAATAATTATCATTAGAAAAAGAAATTAAATTTATTTTATTTTCTTTAGAGTCAATTAAATCAATATTTTGTAATAATAATTCGAAAGGTTTCGATGTATCTTCACTCCCAGGTTGATAAGCTTGAACAGCCAATATTTCTGCAGGGAGAGAAATTTTACTTAAATCACCAACATGTTCTGAAACACTATTATGTTGAATTTGACCTAATGTGACAGTTGAAATTCTGTCATCATTACCTCTAAAAACAACCCATAAAAAAGTATTATCGATTTCTTTGTTTGATTTAGCAGTAATTACAATTTTCTTAAAATTATCATTAACAATTAATTCTTCAAAATCTTTATTTTCTGAAAGTTCTTGTAAAACTTGATTTATATTTCCATTTACAAAATCTTTTCGAAACCATGCAATTTCAGACAATTTCTTTGGTTCAATTGCTAAAACTTCAAATTTGTTTCCAGAACCAGTGGTTCCTATAGATCCTTCTAATCTTAAAATAGAAGAAAAATCATTAATGTTTTCTATTTTATTAATATTTTCTCTATCTTGTTTTTTTATTCCAAATGGACTACTTTCAATTAATCTAACATCAGATAAAATCTCATAAGCTACTTTTTGTGTCCCATTAATTTCCATTGTTCTATGAATACTGCTTATAGCCAAAGTGCCTGAGATAGAAAATATAAAAATTAACATTAACCAAGAATACCAATAAGGATTTCTAGATATTTGAGATACTCCAAATGAAATTCCAAAAGGGAGGGGAATAAAATTTACAAGGTTGTCTAATAATTTGAAAATCATAGGAAAAATTCTCAAAAATACTATTGCAAAAATAAACATCATCATTAATGGAAGAGTTATCATTCTAAATTCAAATGCAAAACTGGATATTTCCTTTTGATCAATAGCTTGGAAAATCCTAATTCGAGTTTCCCAAATTAATGCAAAAAATAGTATTGCAATTAAAATATCAAAAAAATATTTTTGAAAAAAAGGTTTCGCGTTTGCAGTAAAAATTTTACCCGAAACCTTAAAGACATTTTGTTCTTTCGTTTTTAATGCAAAAAAAGAAATCACCATTAACATTAAACAACCTAACATTGAAATGGTTGATAAGAGAAAATAATCCCATTTGTAATTTATGGGAAAATTGTTATTCATTATCCCCATATTTATAAGATTTTGAGATATAAAATTTTTTACCAAAGGAATTGTAATTATCGGAGCAAAAACAATAATCAATAAAAAAACAGGAATCCATTCATAAATCAATAATTTTAATAAATTGGATATCTTTGCTCCTCTAAAAATTAGAGTTATAGAATCAACTTGCCTTTTTAAAGTAGTTATAAAAGAAAACATCATTAAAATTGTTAGAGCAAAACCTAGAACAATCGACATAATTATAAGTATTGGAATAAATATAAAATATAATTCTTGATTACTTTTAATTAATTTTGTATCAAGTTGAGTTAATAAAGTTATCTGAGGCAAGTTGATTTTTAACTTATTTTCTAAATTTTGAATTTTGTTAATAATTTCATTTGAATCCATTTTTTGAATATTTTTTTTATTCAAACTTACAAATGACCAATATGTAATAGGTAAACCTCTAGTAGTTTCTTCAATTCGACTAAAAAACATTTCTTCGCTAACAAGCAATGGTAGAGGATAAGCTTCAAAATCTTCTGTAGGCTTTGAATTAAAAAACTCATTGCTCATTCCCATTAAAAACTCTTCACGAACTAAAAACGATCCCATTACAAGTGCTTTTAACGGATCAGAAGAGCTTAAGCTAACAGGCAATAAATTTAATTCATCTCCAATGGAAATATTCAGATCTTTCATTCGATCATCATGGATAAGAACTTTTATTAATCCATTTTCAACTTTTTTAAAATCTTCGTTTTTATATGATCCATTAACAATATTTATATTATCTTCAAATCCATCAACTGTAATAAATGATGCTTTAGAAGAAAGCCTTCCTTTATCAATGTTCTTTTCAGAAAACCCCCAAAAATAATTTTGAGAAGCTAAAAGATCTTTTTTGTTAGAAAGTAAATCTGAAATGTTTTCTTCTAATAAATCATCTAGAATAATCTGTTTTTCTTCTACAACATTTTTGATCATCGGCATCCACTGAGTAGTGAACATTAGTTCAGAATTATGTCCCTTTTGTTCTTTTAAAGTGTTTATAACGGTTAATTGATTCAACCCATCTAAATAAACTGGCACTGCAACCACAAAACTCACAACAAAAAAACATGTAACCCAAAAAGGAATAAAAAGAATAGTTTCATTTTTTAATCTTGCTTTAATAAAATTTATCAAGGATTCAAATTTATAATTTATCTTTTAAGCTAATGCCTCTGTAAGTTGCAACAGTATCAAGATCTTTGTCTCCTCTACCACTAATTAGCAAAATAATTTTAGTTTTTTTATCTGATTTTTTTAAAAACTTTGATAAATACCCCATAGCATGAGATGGCTCTAAAGCAGGAATAATTCCTTCTGTTTTCGTAAGTAAATCAAATCCTAAAAGAGCTTCTTCATCTGTTGCCGAAACATATCTAACTCTACCGGTATCATTTAAATAACTGTGCTCTGGACCAACACCAGGATAATCCAATCCAGCAGAAATTGAGTGAGCTTCTTGTACTTGTCCATCTTTGTCTTGCAACAAATAAGAAAAAGCACCATGTAAAATTCCAGGCCTTCCTTTTGAAATTGTTGCCGCATGCTGAGGTGTCATCGTTCCTTCTCCAGCAGCTTCAACCCCAATTAATTTTACATCATCATTCAAAAAGGCAGAAAACATTCCTATAGCATTACTACCTCCCCCAACACAAGCTACAACATAGTCTGGTAAAGTGTTCGTTAAAGACAATATTTGATTTCTTGATTCAATTCCGATTATTTTTTGAAATCCTTTTACTATAGATGGATAGGGGTGAGGCCCTACTGCACTTCCTATAATGTAATGTGTAGTTTCTACGTTAGTCACCCAATCTCTTAATGCTTCATTGATTGCATCTTTTAAAGTTTTACTTCCAGTTGTTACAGGTATTACTTCTGCCCCTAGAAGTTTCATCCTGTAAACATTAGGAGCTTGTCTTTTGATATCTTCTTCCCCCATATAAATTGCACATTCCATGTCTAACATTGCACATGCTGTTGCTGTTGCAACACAATGCTGGCCCGCCCCAGTCTCAGCTATTACTCTATTTTTTCCTATTTTCTTTAATAGCAAAGCTTGACCCAGTGCGTTATTTATTTTATGTGCGCCAGTATGCGCCAAATCTTCTCTTTTTAAAAAAATCTGAGCTGTCCCGATTTTTTTTGTTAAATTTCTTGCATAAAACATTGGAGTAGGTCTTCCAACATAATTATTCAACAAATCATTAAGCTCTGAATTAAATTCTGGGTCATTTTGTGAAATCAAATAGGCTTTTTCTAGCTCTTCTAAAGCAGGAATTAATGTTTCGGGAACATATCTTCCTCCATAATCCCCAAATCTTTCAGTAAATTGATTGTCTTTATTTTTGGGAGAGTCTATATTCATAAATGTATCCTTGAAATATTGATATCCTACAAATTTTACTCACTCTAACACGCTTGAGTCTAATTTTTTCTAAAATTAATTATAAAACTTTAAATGAAAAGTATATCTAGACCTGATTGGGACAATTATTTAATGAACATTTCATTAGCTGTAAGAAACAGGGCTAATTGTGTGGGATCAAAAGTAGGATGCATAATTGCTATAGAAGAAAGAATTATTTCAACTGGCTATAATGGAACCCCAACTGGAACCACAAATTGTGATCAAGGAGGATGTGATCGTTGTAATGAAAGAGATTTATATGGTAAAGGGAAAGGATATGACGTATGCATTTGTGTTCATGCTGAACAAAATGCTATTTTAGCAGCAGCAAAATTTGGGATTTCTATAAATGGAGCAACAATTTTTACAACAATGCAACCTTGTTTTGGTTGCCTTAAAGAATCTTTACAAGCTGGCATTTCAACAATAAAGTATTTGAATTCTTGGGATCATCCTGATCGTCGTTTAAAAAGAACTTACGAGTCTTTACAAAAATATTTTTCAGGAGGAGTATTAAAAATTGAGATTAATGAAAATGAAATCAAAAGATTAGAAAATTTTTGATTTACCATGCTATAGCTTGGCCATCTCTTCTAGGATCTACAGCAGCTGAATAAACACCCGTTTTCTGATTAATGGATATCATTCCTTCGCTTCCACTAGCACCCCATGGTTCTAGCAAATCTACGTTATGCCCCAATTTACTTAATTTCTCTAATACATCAGTGTCTACCCTGTTTTCAATTTGAAGAGCATTGTCAGTAGTATGTGGAATTGTTGATAATGTAAAATTTTGAAGATGTGTCCATCTTGGAAGACAAACAGCTTCAGAAATTTGATAATTTGAATCCAAAAATGCTGAAATAACCTGCATATTTGTTTGAACTTGAGTGTCTGCTCCTGGAGTTCCACAAATTAGTTTCAGGTTTTCTGGATGATTAGATTTATTTTTCTCTGAAAAAATCATTACCGGATTCATAGTATGCCTTACTCTTTTTTTTGGAGTAAGCAAATCGGGATGATTAGGCTGTAAATGCCAATAAGTCATTCTATTATTCAACAATATGCCCGTATCTCCAGCTACAAGACCTGATCCCCAGTTAGTTTGAATACTTTGTAGCGCACTAACTGCATTACCAGACTTATCAATTACTCCAAAATATGTTGTTTCTGAAATTTTTTGTGAAGAACTTTTATATAAAACATTTCCAGGAGAAATTTCTTCTTCAGGAATAACTTTAGTTAAATTAATTAAACTCGCTCTTTCTCTAGCATAATTTTTAGATAATAATTCAGAAACTGGAACATCAAAAAAATCAGGATCAGCCACATAATTTTCTCTATCAGCAAAACATAATTTTTTTGCTTCTACCATCAAATGAATTGCATTTAAAGAAACAGGATCAAAATTTTCTTGATTGAAGTTTTCCAGAATATTCAATTGTTGTAACAAAGTTATACCAGTTGAATTAGGAGGGGCTTCATAAACCCAATGATCTCTATAATTTGTAAAAATAGGATCTTGCCAAAGCATTTTATGGTCTTTGAAATCATTTATTTCAAAAATTCCACCTTGTTTTTTTGAAAAATCACATATTTCTCTAGCTACTTTTCCTTCATAAAAATAATCTCTTCCATATTTAATTATCCCTTTAATTGTTTCAGCTAAATCTGGGTTATAAATTATTTCTCCAAAATCTGCAGGAGTTCCTTTTGAAGCCCAAATTTTTCTAGATGTTTCAAATGAAAGCATCTCTTTTTCTAATTTTAATGCTTCTGATTGAACTGCGCTTATTGGAAACCCTTCTTTACAAAAAGAAATAGCAGGCTCTAAACATTTTTCCAAACTTAAACTTCCATACTTTTCATGAGCAGAAAGTACAGCGTCAACCAAACCAGGAATTGAAGCAGACAATATGCCTTTAAAGGGAATTCCATTTTTATAAAAATCAATGGTAGCAAGTGATGGTGCAGCACCTGTTCCATTTGCAACTTTAACTCTCTTTTTTTCATGATCATAAATCATCATAAACCCATCACCACCTAATCCAGAAGATTGTGGCTCTACAACACCTAAAGCAAAACTAATTGCTACAGATGCATCAACTGCATTTCCTCCAGATTTTAAAATATCTCTCCCTACAGAGGATGCTGCCCAATGATTTGTAACAACAGCACCTTGAGTGCCCATTATTTCTGGAGCAATTGCTAATTTATGTTTTCCATGAGGTAAAAAATGCATGTTTTTATGATTTCAGTATATATTAATAAGGTCAACAATAAGCTAAACAGTAGGTGGAATATGTATACAGGGACACAACAAGGGATTACAAAAGATAGTGATTATGAAACTTTTAAACAATTAGGAGTTAATCATATATCTGGCCACCCAGAAGTTCCTCATCAACAATGGACTGCTAAAAATTTATCTTTATACAGAGAAAAAGTTGAATCATTCGGCTTAACTTTAGATATGATTGAATTACCATTAAGCTCACGAATAATTGATGAAAGAGCTAAAAAGGGAGAATTTGTAAATATTCTAACTGGTAGCCCAGAAAGAGATAAAGAGATAAACAGAATATGTGAAATAATTAAAGCTGTTTCTGAATCTGGAATTCCGGCAGTTAAATATAATTTAAATATAATAGGAATTCCTAGAACTGAAAGTGAATATGGAAGAGGGGGAGCAAAATTATCAACTTTCAGATGGGAGAAAGCAAAAAAAACTCCACAAAAGTTAACCTTAGCAGGACAAGTAAGTAAAAATGAATTCTGGGAGAGAATTGATTATTTTTTAGAAAAAATTGTTCCTGTTGCAGAAGAATCAAAAGTTAGATTAGCTTGCCACCCTCATGATCCTTATACTCCGCCTGGATATATGGGAGTTGAAAGAGTTCTTGGAACTGTAGATGGCCTAAAAAAATTTATCTCAATGCATGAAAACAAATTTCACGGCTTAAATTTCTGCCAAGGAACCGTATGCGAGATGTTAGATGATCCTGGAGAAGAAATTTTTGATATTATCAGATATTTTGGAAACAAGAACAAAATTTTTAATGTTCATTTTAGAAACATAAAAGGAGGAAAACTCAACTTTACAGAAGTATTTCCTGATGAAGGTTCTGTAGATATGTTAAAAGCTCTTAAAGTATACAAAGAGGTAAATTATAAATATATGATAATGCCAGATC
>MDTE01186340.1_pt1 | contig 23916 bp, 27 predicted proteins | sample 811231 | NCBI WGS metagenome assembly MDTE01 (sample SAMN05326651, study PRJNA326480) | marine metagenome | isolation source: seawater | place: Indian Ocean: Red Sea | collected 2010 | reverse complement strand
ACTCTTACATGAGATTGTGCCGCCAAATTATAAATTTCATCAGGTTTAATTTTTTGGAGTAAGTAATGCAATGAAGATTCATTCAACAAATCGCCATAAGAAATTTCTATATTTTTATTCAAATGCTCGAGCCTACTTCTCTGATGCTCTACAGTAGAATTTCTTCTAATAATTCCATATACCTTATATCCTTTCTCAGATAATAATTCAGCGAGGTAACTCCCATCTTGTCCTGCTATCCCAGTAATAAAAGCTTTCTTTTTCAATCAAATTCCTTATCGAAAATTCTACAAATTTTTTGTGCTGCCAGCCTTGGACTTATTACATTTGGCATATTTTGTCTAACATATTTTTTTATCATTGGAGTATATACTTTGCCAAAATTAAGAAGCTTAATTTTAATATTTTTATTCCTCAAAAACTCTTTTGATCCTTGACATAAGTTATTTAGAGCTGCCTTTGATGAAGCATAAAGAATATAATTTTTTCTTCCTGATTTGTAGGATGAAGATCCTAAAATTATTAAAATTATTTTTTTTGTAAATTTTGTTTTTTTATAATATTTAACTACTTCCCAGTTTGGCATTAAATTAATATTATATATTTTTGTATAATCATCTTTATTACTTCCTAGGATGCCAGCTGCATTTATTATAATATCAGGATTATAGATCTTTAGAATTTTATGAATTTTTTTATTTGCATTATTTGAATTAAAATTTAATTTTTTTTTATTCAATAAAATTAAATCATATTTTTTATTTTTTAGAATTTTTATAAGTTCACTACCTATTCCTCCTGTGTATCCAAATATAAGAATTTTTTTATTCAATTATTGTATCAACCCTAAAGGTATCTGACTCATAGTCTTGACCACCTCTTAATCCAGAGCTAAAGACTATGAACTCGTTACCTTCGTTTCCTATTTTAAGTGCATGAATTTCTTTTGGAGGTGTAGTTATTAGATCGCCTCTTTTACAAAGAATCATTTTAGCTGAGTCTTTACTGTTTAATTCTTTATACCAATATTCCAGTGATCCTTGCGTAATTAACATATGTTGCGTTGTTTCTTTATGGTAATGGTTTCCTCTTATTACGTTTGGTTCTGACTTTATCAATGCAACATGTTCTAATGGTTTTTTATAAAAAATATCTGCAATCACACCTCGTTTATCCTCAAATTTTTGAAGATTTTCTACATTATCACTAAAAATGTTTATTTTTTTCATTAGAATTTAATTATCTTAGCATTTTTATTTATTTTTAAAATCTTTGGTTTTAATATCTTAAACAGATTCCAGCTCAAGATTAATACACACAATTTTTTTATTCCTTTTAGACTATTATCGTGTTTAATTGGTATTCTAGATAATGGCAACCATTTACCAATTTTAAATTTAGAGGTGTCTGTCATAAAATCTATTGTTTCATGATTAAAACCCATATAATTTATAAATGTATTTGCTTTTGCAGCCGCTCCTACACCAACAACAGTATAATTAAGTAACTTATATTTAATTATTTTTTTTTGTAAAATTAATTTTCTTTTTTTTATTTCATTCATAAAGGCAACATAAGTTTTTTTTTTAAATAATCCCTGTGAATTTTCTCTTTTAATATATTTTTTAACAATTTTTTTTTTAAAATTATTTTTTTTATGTTTGATAATTATTCTAATTGAGCCACCATGATATTCTGTTTCTAAAATATTAGTAATTGACAAATTTATTTTATTTAATACATGGTTTAAATATGAAACTGTAAAATAACTCACATGTTCATGATAAATTTGGTCAAATTTTTTATCTCTAACAAGGTTTGCCCAGTAAGGAAATTCTAATATTAAAACTCCATTTTTATTCATCAAGTTTTTTGCTGCTTTAAGAAAATCCATAGGATTATTTGCATGATTCATAACATTATTTGCAATTATAAGATTAAATGATGAGTATTTTTTTTTTATATTTTGAGAATTTTTAAAATTAAATAATAGGTTTAAAGTTCTAATATTTTTTTTTCTTGCAAGCTGACACATTTTTTTTGAGGCATCAACCCCAAGAACACTAAATGACTTAGATTTAAATTGTGATAATAAATAACCATCATTTGACCCTATTTCTAAAACTTTAATTCTTGATTTAAGCTTATTTTTTTTAAATAAACTATTATTTATCTCTTTGGAATATTTGCGCCAGTAATTTTTGGAGTAGTTTGAATTGGAAGATGTATACGAATAGTCATAAAGGTTATATCTTTCAAAATCAGGTGTTTTAATTTTGTTTCGAATTAAATAATTTTTTTTATTCAATTCACATGATAGCTGATATATTGGTTCAGAACTGTGGAGATATTTTTTTTCAATAAATGTATCTGCATAAGGATGGAAGCCTAAATTAATTATTTCGTAAAAATTTTTCATTCAAAAAATATCTTTTCGATCGATTTCTCTACCAAAGTATGGTCCATTTTTAAATTCTAATAAAATAGTATTTTCATTAGCTTGGAAACTGTGTCCACCATTGTAAATTATTATTATGTCACCTTCTTTTAAAACTCTCTCATCTATTTTTTTATCATCGATATCAAAAAATTCTGCTAAAAGTTCACCCTTATGTAAAAACCAAGCCTCTTGTGTTTTATATATTTTTCTTTCAAATGATTTATGCTTATGAGGTTTAATTTTAAAACCTTTATTTAAATTTGAAATTGATGACTGAATATATTCATTTTCAGGACTTATATCTAATCTATCAATAGAAATATTTTTAATATTTATTGTTGCATATAAAATCAATTTATTATCAACCTTAGAAAATAATTTTTTTATCATTTATTTATATCCTCGACCCATTTAACTAAATCTTGTGCTCTTTTATCATATGTATGTTGATTAATCACAAAATCATATGCATTATTTTTGATCTTTTTAATTAAGCTGCTATCGCTAGTAACAAAATTAAGCTTTTCTTTAAAGTCAGATAAATCTTTTTTAAAATAGACTATATTTTCATCCTCTTTAAAAATTTTTTTATATAAAACACTTTCCTCTGCAAAACAAATGCTTTTGGACAACATGCATTCAAAATATCTTGGTCCTATTAAACCTGAAGGTCCAAGTGTGTTTAAAGTTGATCGTGAGCTTGATAGGAGTTCTAAATAATTATCATAAGCAAGATATTTATATTGTTTTTTTATTTTTAATATTAAATCAAAATATTTTCTTCCCGAAAAAGAGTTCCAAAAAATTTTATATTTTGCATATTTTGGCTTCTTTAATATTTTCAGTCCAAATGCTTGAAAGAAAATTTCATTGAAAATTTCAAATCTTAGTTGATTTGAATCTTTTGAAGAAGAATCAATGTTATAATTTTGGATTAAACCTGAAAAACATAAATCATACTTATAATTATTTTGCTTATTAAATTTCAAATGGTCTACAGCATTAGGCCAGAATTTAAATATTACACCTGTTTTTTCCTCATATAACTTAAAATTTGGATTAAGACAGAGAGCTAAATCGAATTTATTTTCTTTTATAAATTTTAATTTTTCTTCTAGAGAAATATATTCTTTATTTAAAATTATTATTTTTTTTCCATCAAATTCTGAGAAGTTATATTTTCTACAATATTCTAGAATATTTAAATTTAATTTTGAGCCATTAGTATTGATCCAACTGTACCCAGAGTATTGATTTTTACTTGAATTATTAAGTGGTAAATCTGATAACCAGGCGTGACCTAAACATATAACATCATTTTTACTAAGATTAAATTTTGCAACAACATCTGACAAATTTAAATTTTGGTCAAAATTTTGGAAGCCAGGCCCCCATAGAATTAATTGACAATATTTACCTAAATATTTATAGGTGTTAAATTGATATAAAGAAGCTTTATAATTTGAAAAGTTAGGAGTTAAATATAAAATTTTCATTAATAAAGTTTACTAATACTAAATTAATTTTATGAAACAACAAAATTTCTTTGAAAATATTGATTTGATAAGAGAAACAGAAAGTGATCCAAAGATAATTAAGTTATTTGATACAAATGAAATTAATAGAATTTTAGATTTTTATGAAAAAATGCCTCTTGCTACTTTTAATGAAAAACAAAAAATTAAAAAAAAACACTGGATATTAGATACAGATAAAGAAATGGATGATTTTTTAATTTCAAAAATTAATAAAGTTTTAGATAATTGGGAAATTGCCAATATGTATAGTAAAGATGCTGCTCTTGGAATTTTTCATGAAAGTTTTAATCCAATAAAATTACATGTCGACACAGGAAGAGATAAAAAAAAAATAATTTATAAACAAATACTAATACCGCTCACAGATACTGGTGATACTATACTATTTGAACCTAGATGGTATGGACCCTCAAGCAGCTTTACTATTCAAGAAGAAGAGTTGCAAAATCAAAATGGCTACAACCAAAGAACAAATGATCATATTGGTGATGAAAAATTTGATGAAGAGTTCTATAAAAAATATTTAAATCATGAGAACTATAACAATTTGAAGGGACTTAAAGTTAAAAAATTATATCAATGGAAACTTGGTGATGTATTAATTTTTGATCGAACATATATACACTGTGCTTCAGATTTGAAAAAACCAAAAATTGGATTAACAATTTTCTTTGATAAAAAAAAAAGTTAACTAACCTCAGATAATTGTTTAAATGAACTATTTTCTAAAAGTTCTTTGTATGTTCCAGATTTTACTATTTCCCCTTTATCAAAAAAAATTATTAATTCACAATTTTTTATAGTACTAAAATTATGAGAAATTAGAAAAATGGTTTTATTATTTTCTTTTTTTATTGAGTTAATTACCTTTTCCTCCGTAACTCCGTCTAATGCACTAGTAGCTTCGTCAAAAAAAAGTATATCTGTGTTATTATAGATTGCTCTTGCAATCCCAATTCTTTGTTGCTGACCACCAGATAATTTTATTCCTTTTTCTCCTACCATTGTTTCTAAACCATCTTTTTGCTGATTAATGAAATCTGTGAGTTGCGCTATTTCGCAACTTTGAACTAATTTATTTTTATCAATAGAGTCTTCATTTAAAGTGAAAGCGATATTTTTTTTTATACTCGATTCTAACAAAAATAAATTTTGTGGTACAAAACTAATATTTTTTTGCCAATTTAATATTTTTTCATCTGTGTCTATATGTTCGCCATTAACTTTTATACTTCCAGAAGTTGGCTTTAATAGACCTAATAGAAGATTTCCAAAAGTTGATTTACCTGCGCCAGTCTTTCCAACTATTCCAACTGAGCTATTGGCTTTTATCTTAATATTAATATTTTTTAAAGAAGGCGAGTCTGTATCAACATAATTAAAATTTATATTTTCAAATTCGATATAATTATTCTTTTTTAAAATTATTTCGCCTGATGATTTAATATTTTTAAGATTTACAAATTCATGAAGATTTTTTTGAATTGAATTATAAGCTGGTAAACTATTTTTTATAGCTGCAAGATTAAAGTATATTTCTTGAAAGGCTGGTAAAAGTTTATATGATCCTAGGCCAAATACTGCAAGTGTCGTTAGTATAGAAGTAATATTCTGACCACTACTTTTAACAAAGAATAGTATAAGGCTAATAACTGTACCCATAGCAACAGTCTCTATTAGAGGTCTAGGAGTTAGAGACATAGTTTGTACAAATGCACTTTTATTTGCAATTGCAAATTTACTCTTTGCAAATTCATTTACAAAAAAGTTTTTTCTTGCCAAAATAATTATGTCTTTTATTGAACCAAATCCTTCAGACATGAGTTTATAAATCTTTGACTGTTCAATTGATAAAAATTTTCCAATTTTTTCATATTTTGATTGTAAGCTGAAAAAAATTAGCACATATGCAGATATAAATGTTAAACCTAAAATAAGAGCAACTTGATAATTATATATAATTAAAGCTATAACTATTGCTGTTGCTTTTATAAGGCTTGAATTTGTTGATAAAACTCTAAGTATTATTGAATTAGTTCTTTCTGCATCAAAAGATATTTTGCTTGTCAAATCTGAACTATTATTTTTGACATGAAATAGATATGGTTTGCTTAAATATAAATTATATAAATTGGTGCTTATTTCTGCTCCAATCCTATTTGCTAAATAAGTTGAAACATAAATTGTTACTATAACTACAAATGAACTCAAAACAAATATTAATAGAGTAATGAAGCCTGTAACTAGAATTAAATCATTTGTTTCACTTATCTCTAAATAATCTTTAACAGTGGTAATGAAAAAACTAGATCCTGGATTTATATTTCCTGAAACTAAGCCCATAAATGGTGCAATAACTAGTACGCTGGCAACTTCAAACATAGCCATCGTAAATAACAAAAATTGTAAATAAAGTAGTTTTAACTTATTTTTTTTTCCAAGGACATTAATTAAATCTATTACTTTTGAAAACATTTAACTTAATATTAAATTATTTTTTTATTAAAAAACTTTTTCATTATATGTGTAGCAGCCTCGGCTACTGCACGTGATCCACCTGCTCTTTTTGTAATATAATTTGAACTTTTCTTAGCATTAATATCTGAGTCTTTTGTACTTATTGAATAAAAAACTTTACTCATAACTAAGTAATCATAAAATCCATCACCCATATAAATAACTTTTTTCAAACCAAATTTTTTATTAATCCAATTGGCCCTAGAAACTGAATTAACTAAATATAATTTAAAACCCATATCTTTTGTCACTCTCTTTTTTGAAATCGAAAGACCTTTTTTATCAGCTGTTACAAATAAAATATTTATGTATTTTTTTAATATATTTAAAGCATCCGCATCATCTGGACCAAATATTTTAAATTTTTTTCCCTTATTATCATAAATAAATTGACCATTTGTAAGAACACCATCAACATCTAAAATAAAGTATTTTGGTTTATTATTTTTCATTTAATAAAAGTTTTTAACATAATGATCAATAATGTCATAATGTGAGTCTATTATTTTTTTACCAAATTCTCCGTAAATTTTATTAAGTTTATCTATAATTAACTTATATGATCTATCATTAAAATTATAATGACCTGATAATATTGAACATTTATAGATATCTTTTGAGTTTGATTTATAGAGCCACTTTTCCCATTTTTTTGACTTATAACACATTTCTAAAAATTCATCTGTATCGATTCCGTATTTGAGACATTCGTTTAAAACTAACTTTGTTTGTGACACACCAAATTGTGGAGCTATATTTAGCGCACCAATAAAATCTTTTCTTAAACTTATGCTTTTTTCATCTAAATAATCAGCATTATGCTCTTTTAGTATAATTTTTTTTTTGTTTATTCTTTTGTAAATTGATTTAATAAACTGTGAATTAAAAAAGCCAAATTGCTTATCTTCCATAACTAAGCTCCCTGTTGGTACTACAAAATATTCAGGTTCAATGAATTTTAGAAAAAAATCCATCTCATATAAAAATTCACCTATGTTAATAGAAGATAGCTTCTGAGCAAAATTTTCGTCTGTTCCTATCTCTATTTGAATTTTTGGATTTACATTTTTGGAATAGAAAATTGCTTTTTTAGAAAGATTTAAAATTTCCTTATAACTTTTTTTAGCTTTTGAAAAATCTATATGTATTAAATCAAAATTGTTTTCAATATCACTATCAATAGTTTTATAAACATCCCGTATTGAATAATTTCCATTAAATCCTGGGCCACAATGGTCTCTGCATACTTTAACTTTTGAATTTTTATATTTTTTTTTTCATCTTTAAAATAAATTTTGAATAATCTTTAGTATTCCAATTATTTACATAACCTCCGCTATGATCTATTTGATTTTTTGATGCTATCAACATTAGATCTTTATTATTAATCGAGGAGTATTTATAGACAGCCTCAATGACTTCTGTACTCATCGGGCCAATTCCAATTTTTCTTGAACCTCTTATCATATGTTTACTCAACTGATTTTGATAATTTTAATATACCTAGAAAATATAAAAGATCTGAAAATGGTTTTGTATGCAATGGTGACATGTTTAAGAAAATAAGAGATGAAATTATTCTGACTTTTTGCAAGCTAAATTTATTTCTGTTTATATAGTCCTCAATCTCCATTCTAGCATCGATTAAATTATTATTTATTGGAAAATCTAAAACTACTTTATCTTTATCGTGAATAAAGCTGAAATTACCCTTTTTTATTTGACTATAAGGAAGCATACATCCAGCATAAAGTTTAGAAAGATCATAATAAAGATCGCCTATTTTAGTTTGATTATTAAAGTCAGATCTCCAATCTATTAATTTAAATTTTTTAGTGTCTATATCAAATATAATATTGTCGAACTGTAAATCTCCGTGAAAATTAGACTCTATGCCATCTGAAATATTATTCCAATCTACCTTTTTAAGATAATATGAAAGCTTATTTTTTTTCAGGCCATTGATAATATATTTTTTATCCTTAAATTTACTTTTTTCATAATAAAGATTTATTCTCGACTTTGTTTTATGTTTATAAAATAACAAACAATTTTCTTTAAATTTTGCTGAAGTTTTAGATAATTTTTTTTTCCATAAATTGCGATCTAGAAAGGATAAAAAATTTTTTAATATCTCATTATCTATTACTTCATAAAGCGTACTTCCTTTAAACTTTTTATAACTAAGAAAATTTTCTGAAAATTTTACTTTATCTGGTGTAATTTTTTTTAGAGATTTCCATCTTTCGCCTAAAAGTAAAACTTTTTTTTTATCTAGGAAAAATTTAATTATTTTTTGATCTGATTTATATATATACTCATTTGGTTTGGAGAAATCAAACTTGCTATCTTCTAAAGTTTCTTTTGCAATAATATAATTATCATAATTACCAGTATCATACCAAGTATAATTTTGCGCCTCAATTGATTTGGACATTAATCCTTTAAGTCCATTAGAAATCTGAATTTCATTTTTTGTATGTTTTTGATTTACTTTCAGAGAATCAAAAAAATATTTATAATCTTTAATGCCAGCAAGACCAATCCATGCAAGCTTATTATCATTTATTGTTTTATCATCTATTCTGGTAATAAAATTTGATTTAGTTTGTACTGTACAAAAATTTTCTGTATTTTTTATTGGTGCTACGCCAAGCCAATTTCTATCTGGTTTTGAAACACGTTCAAGAACGACAGTGTCTGCGGAGGTAATGATAAATGGACATTGTAATTTATTTTCACATAACAATAATGAAAATCCTGGGCCAGACCCATATCCAAAATATTTTTTAACCTCTATAAATTCAAATTTATTTTTTGGATGAGCATGATATAAATATTGTTTCACCTGATTAGATAAATATCCAACTGCAATTACAAACTGTTGTTTTTCGTCAAACTTATCTATTATATGGGAAATTACAGCTTTATCATCTAAAGGCAGAAGTGCTTTATTAATATTAGGATCAAAAGACCTGCTTCCAATTCCAGCTGCCAATATACAAACTTTAAATTTTTTCATTTAAATAAATTTTCTTTTGGTAGTTTCTTTGAATTTTATAAAAAAACATTCCATCGGTATATTTAATTTTTTTTTTTTTTGATATTGATTTAAAAATATTTTTATCACCAATAACGCAATCACAAATATACTTTATTTCATTTAAATCAATCATATTTAAAAGTTTTTTGTTATCATGGTATGGGGCTGCGTTAATAACACAAATATTTTTTAATTTTCTTGAATTAGATTTATTCAAATTTTTTGCAGTTTTATAAATTTTTAAAATTTTAATAACGTTTTTTTTTGATCTATTAAAAATGTATACTTTTTTATTTTTTAATAATGATAGAAATGTTGATGCTAAACTTCCGGCGCCAATAATTAAATAGTTATTAAAAATATTTTTTTTTAAGATTTTTTTTGCAGCTAAAAAATCGGAGTTATACGCTAATACTTTTTTCTTTTTAAAAATTATAGTATTAGTATTTTTAGACTTTATAGCAGAATAATGTTTAGAATTTGCAAATTTTAATGAGGTGCTTTTAAAAGGCATTGATATGCTCATCCCTCCAGTATTAATTATTTTTGTTTTAAGAAATAAAAAAAATTTTTTAAACTGAGAATTATTATTTATTTTTATAGGGACATATAAAAAATTTTTTTTTTTGTTTTTGAATAAATTGTTATAAAAAATAGAACCCCTTTCACTTGGATTATTCGAAATACTAAAAAAGAAAGTTGTATTTTTGTTTATAAATTTAATTCTCATGTTCCGAAGCTATTCTGCCATGGCCCCTGCCTGTTTCATCAAAAATTCTATAAACATCATCAAGCTCAAGTGTGGAACATTCTATCATCAATAAATCTTTTGTTGAAATAACGCTGTGAACGTAATGTGGTTTTATGTAAAATGAAGAGCCTTTTTCTATTTTAGTTTCACTCAAATTTTGAACGATTTCTTTCAATTCAATGTCTGAAAATTGATTATTTTTAAATTTTAAAACATCAATTTTTTCTTTTGATAATAGTAATTTTCCTTCACCGGAAATTATATAGTTACATTCTTCCTTATTTTCATGAAATTGAAAACTTGTCTTAAATCCTGATTTAATAAAAATTTCTTTCATAGCAAATTTGGAACTATTTCTTTCTGATGCAATCCATAATTCATATCCCCATGGCTTTAGTACTTTTTTTAAAATATTATTATTATTTTTATTTTGGTTCATAAAATACGAAAACAGAAACTAGTTTAGGAAAAATGTTAAATCAATATAATTATTTAATTAAATGAGTACGTTTATTTTTTCTTATTTTGTAATGCCATTTATATGCCGTCAAAAGAATATTGCTCAATTGACTCTTTTTTGCTGTCCAACCTAATATTTTTTTTGCTTTTCTAGAACTGCTAACTAATTTTGCTGTATCTCCTGGACGTCTTGGAAAATATTTTTTTTTAATTTTACATTTAAATATTTTTTCAGCCATTTTTATTATTTGATTTACACTGTAACCTTTTTCAGTACCTAAATTTATTTTAAATGATTTTTTTGAATTAAGAATTTTTTTTAATGCCAAATAATGTGCCGAAGCTAAATCTTCAACATGAATATAATCTCTTACACCTGTCCCATCTACAGTATTAAAATTTTTACCAAAAACTTTTAATGTTTTATTATTTATAGCAGCATTAATCAGTAACGGAATAAGATGTGTTTCTGGAGAATGATCCTCTCCTATTTCACAGTCTTTATCCGCACCTGCTGCATTAAAATATCTGAGTATCGCATAATTTATATCAAATTGATCTGAATATTTCTCAATAGCCTGTTCAGCATAAAGTTTAGAAAAACCATATGGATTAATTGGTTTAGTTTCATCTGTTTCAGATATTGTTTTTGATTTTGGATACCCATACAAAGCAGCCGTACTTGAAAAAATTATATTTTTAACTTTATTTTTTTTCATCGCTTCTAATAAATTTACTGTTCCAATGAAATTGTTTTCAAAATATTTTTTTGGCTCAATTTTAGACTCTGCAACAGAAATACATGAAGCAAAATGAATTATTGCTTTTGGGCGAAAATTTTTAATAACATTATTTATTTCTTTAAAATTTCTTACATCGCCCTTTATAAATTTGCTCCACTTAACAAATTTTTTTGAACCGCTCGAAAAATTGTCAAAAACTAGTATTTTATAATTTTTATTTTTTAATAGTTTACATGTATGACTACCAATATAACCTGCGCCGCCTGTAATTAAAATTTTCATATATTAACTCAAATCATTTTTAATATTATAATTAAATAATTTTTTTATAAAAATTTTTAAGGTATGGAACCATCTTAAAATAAAAAAATTATGTACATTCAAATTTTTGCCAACACCTGGGGCATAGCCTGATAAAAATGTTGGAAATTTATCATCGTATAGTCCCTTTTTCTTCAAATCGAAATTATGAGGATCCTTGTCAAAATGTGTATAACAAAATAAACCAATCGTTTCTAGGTCACCCCATCTATATTTGTAATGACCACCAAATTGATTGAGTTCTTTTTGATACTCTTCCCAAGGTTTTTTTCTAAATTCCAAAATGTTATATAAATTACAATTTCCTGCGGTCCAATATAAATTGTGCATCATAGACTCATTATTCTCCTCTACAGCTTTTTTTAATAGGGAATTTTTTGGTGAATAATTAAATTTTTTCAAGTAATTTTTATAAAATTCCCACAATCCTATTCTAGTGTCTCTCACTCTGTCTGTATATCTATTATACATATAGGCTGAAGCAATTGGATTATTTTTTAAAACATCAAATAAATCAAAATCAATTTTTTCTTTAAAATTTGAATCATCATCTATACGCATCAAATAATCATATTGTTTTAAATCTTTTACAAGACATCCATAATCTCCATAAGAAGTAAGATTCATCCAAAATCTTTCACCGTGCAAATATCCTAGTCTTTTTTTAGGAAAAGATTTTTTAACATATGGTATATGTGTTTTGTTATAAAAAAGATCTTTTTCATTTATGTGATCTGGAACTTTATATTCAATTTTGTGAAAAAAAATATTTTTTGAAATTTTATTATTAATTTTTTCTATATATTTTTGACTGTAAATATCATCGAAATAATGTACATAAACTGGATAGTTAAATTTATAATTCCAATTTTTGTATAAATTAATTAAACATTTTTCCAAAAGAAGAGTACGTGAGGACAAAAGATATATTGCAGCGTTATGCTTCATAAATATTTAACTTTTTCATTTTAAAAAAATTTAAAAAAATTCTTTCAGCCTCATCTTTATCTATATATCCACTTTTTACTGCAGGCCAATTATTAATTTCATGGATTCTAATCTTAAAATAATTATTTTTTACTCGCAAATTATCGTGGCATACATCAACAAATTTAAATTTTTCATCATATAAAGATTTCAATACAGATACTCTGTGTGCCCCGGCAGTTATAACAAACCTATAGTCTTGATCTGAAATCAATTGATAACCTGATATTTGATCTTTTTCGTTAGGTCTAAAACCATATTTTTTGAATAAATAAATCAAATTTTTAAGTCTAATAAATCTTGATTCTGGAAAAGATATATCTTTAGGACCAAACATTCCGGGAACAAGAAATCTCTGTGGAAATTTATGGAACCAAGGATAAAATAAAGTAAATTGACTTAATGATTTATATCTTGAATTATTTTCATTCATAAAAAAAGCCTCATTAAGATTTTTTGGTCTAAACTTTATGAAAAATTTATACAAGGAGGTGTTTTCTAAATTAATATTAGGATTTATACTTAGTTCATTAACAGTTAATACCAAAGGATTAACAGGATCATTAAGATTAAGAGAATTATCAAAACATATTTTATTCAATTCTATTGGAAAAGAATTTTTTATTTTTTGAATATTTCTATTTTTTATTTGATCGGCATAGAAGTTTTTTTTATGCTTTTCTATATCTTCTAAATTAGAAAAATATAAATAATTTTTGTTGTATTTTATTTTTTGATAAATAAAATTTTTTACATCATTTAATAACAATAAAATGTAGTTTTTAACTTTAATAAACACGACTTTAAATAATATAGTATTATTTACTAACTTATTAAACTTTATTAGTTTTTTTGAACCAATCTATGTATGATTTTACACCATCCTCAATGGAAATGTCTATTTTCCAACCAAGCTCATTTTTAATTTTTTGATTTGATATTTCTATATTATCTGTTTTAAGCTCACCAGCTCTGGTTTTATCAATAACATACTCAACTTTAACCCCATCGATGTTAGAAGAGACTAAATCAGCCAATTGTTTGATGGTAACATCTTTATCTCCCTCTAAATTATAAATCTGATTATCAGCCTTATTACTCAAGGCCAATAGATGTCCTTTGGCTAAGTCTTTGACATGAATAAATCTCCTTTTAGCACTTCCGTCTCCATTAATGACAATTGGTTTTTTTGAAAGCGCATTCTCAGTAAAAGCTCTCAATACTAAACCAGGCCACATTCTGGGGCCATAAGGTATACCGTATCTTAAAATTGTAAAATTCAAATTTCTTAAAGATTTAAAGTCTTGACATAAAAATTCTGATGAAAGCTTTGAGGTAGTATAAAAATGTCCTCCACATGATGGAAGAATATTACTATTTTCATCCAATATTATATTTCCATTTTCTTTTCTTCCACTATTTTTATCTGCAGCATTATAAACCCAAACTGTGCTAGCCAATATAACTTTTTTAATTTCGCTGTTTGAAGATGCTTTTAAAATTGAAGCTGTTCCTGCAACATTATTTATCATAGTCTCTTGAACATCTTCTAGCGATCTTCTTGCATTAGCTATAGCAGCAATATGATAAACATATTCTATAGAATTTTTTTTTAAAAACTCTTCTACTTTAGATGTGTCGTTTATATCTATGTCTTCAAAATGATCTCCAAAATTAGATTTAGTTTTATCAATATTAAACACCTTATGATTAGCTTCTTTTAAAGTATCTATTATATTGCTTCCTATAAATCCTGATCCACCAGTTACTAAAATGTTGCTCATAATATTTCGTTTAAAATTTTGATTGCTTGTTTCATCTCATCATTAGTTAAATTAGGATAAATTGGTAAGCATATGTGTCTATTGCAAACTTCTTCTGCTACTGGAAAATGTAAATTTTTAGATTTTTTTTCCATAACTGGCTGCAAATGTATTGGTTGGTCGTAAACACCACCTGGCAATCCTAAGCCTTTCTCTTTACATTTTTCCTTAAATTCTTTTTTATTTACATCTTTTGGTAGATATACTATGTATTTGTACCAACCAGATTCACCCTCTGGCAAAATTTTTTCATAATTAGCATTTAAGTTTTCTGTGTAAAAATTTGCAATATTGTTTCTTTTTTCTAAAAATTTATCTAATTCACTTATATGAGCATTACCAACTGCTGCTGTTAAATTGCTCATTCTAAAATTTCCAGAAAATAAAGTATGTACAGACTCCCATTGGGATTTTTTTCCATAATCTCTTATAGAAAAACACTTTTTTGATAATTCTTCATTATTAGTTAATACCATACCACCTTCTCCTGATGTAAACGTTTTTGTCGAAAAAAACGAGTACGCTGCACCAATTCCAAATTCTCCAGAATGTTTTTTTTTAAAAGTTGATCCATGAGCATGAGCAGCATCCTCTATTAAATAAATATTTTTTTCATCACAAAATTTTTTTATCTCTTCAATCTCATTTGTAATTATGCCTCCTATATGAACCACACAAACTGCACCAGTATTAGTACTATAGTTTTTTTTTATATTTTCTAAATCTAGACACATATTGTTATAAGAAACATCGGCCAAAATAGGATTTGCTCCAGCAAACATTGCAGAATTGTAAGTTGCTATGAAAGTATTAGTAGGCAATATTACTTCCTTACCTTCCAAATCAAGAGCTCTAAATAATACCTCTAACGCAGAACCACCATTTGAAACCCCTACTCCATATTTGCAATTATTTATTTTACTCCAATTTTCTTCAAATGATTGAACATATTTGCCAGCTGCAAGCTGTCCTGTATTCAAAATATCCTGCACATCGTTTGCTATTTTTGATTTTTGTTTGTCGGTAAAGTGAATTTTGAGTCCTTTTATTTCCATAACAAGCAAATATATTATTTTTTAGTAATGTCAAAGAAATTAAAATACGGCATTCATTTAGATGAGTATACTTTTTCTGAGTGCTTGATTAATTTTTCAAAATCAAATCCTCTACAATAGAAAATATAACATGGCCTAAAAAAATGTGTGCTTCTTGAATTCGTGCAACATTGTTGGACTCAACTATAATTTTTTGGTCGCACAGTTTTTTTGCTTTTCCGCCTTTTTTTCCTAAAAATCCAACTGTAGAAATTTTATTTTTCCTAGCTTCTTTTAAAACTTTCAATATATTTTTCGAATTACCAGAGGTAGAAAAGACTATTAATATATCTTCTTTTTTTGAAAGAGCTTGAAAAGGTCTTAAAAAAATATCTTCAAATTTATAGTCATTTCCACAGGCTGTTAAGGTTGATGTATCGGTATTTAAGCTAATTGCTGGAATTGGTTTTCTATTAATATTTGGTCTCAACCTAATCAAAAATTCAGCTGCTAAATGCTGAGCATCTGCTGCTGATCCTCCATTACCACATATTAGTATTTTTCCACCAGTTCTAAGTTTCTTAAAAATTAACTTAGATATCAATTCTATATTGATTGACTGATTGTTTAATTTTGAAATGACTTTTTTATGTTCAGAAATGTTTTTGATAAAATATTTTTTCATACTTGAATTTTAATTTTTAATGTGCGCTCTCAACTTCTTTGAAATTGGTTTTTCCTCCTCTAATATATTTCCTAACTTTTCTTCACCTAAAGCTATAGACATTTTATTAATAGATTCAGTAAGGTTTTTCATTCCTTTTGGCTCTAAAGAAGCGGCTTGGTCACTACCATACATTGTTCTATCTAATGTAATGTGTCTCTCAAGTGAAGTAATTCCAATCATGAATGCAGCAAGAGATACAGCCACTCCATTTTCGTGTCCACTATACCCTACATCACATTTATACTTCTCTTTTAACGCATTAATTGTTAACAAATTTGCATCTTCTACTTTCATTGGGTAAGTTGAAATGCAGTGCATTAACTCAAAACTACATTTTTGAGATTTAAAAATTTCTACAGCCTTAGAAATATCTTGCTCTGATGACATTCCAGTAGAAATAAAAGTATGTTTTTTTCTTTTAGCTACCTGTTCTATAAAATTTAAATCAACTATCATTGCTGAAGCAATTTTGTGATATTCAAGATCAAATTGATCAAGAAAATTAAGGCTATTTATATCCCATGCAGACGCAAACCATTTTATATTTTTCTTTTTACAATAATTATCAATTTCTAAATAATCATCTTTAGAAAATTCTAAGCCTAGCTTTTGATCTCTTTGTGTAGTTCCCCATGGACTTTCTCTTTTTGAGTTAAGAAGTTCCTCAGAATAAACAATATTGATGTCTCGTTTTTGAAACTTCACAGCATCGAAATTTGCATTACATGCACAATCAATTAAGTTTTTTGCAATATCAATATCGCCATTATGATTTATTCCAATTTCTGCAATTAGGAAAGGTTTTTTAATCATAAAATATTTCTATATTATTAATGTTATAAAAACAAATACATAATAGTTAAAAAGATTGTATAATATTTTACAATCTAATTTTTAAGTTTTTAGGTTTATTTTTAAAATTAAAGTTTCCATAAAAATAAAAATCTGTATTTTTGCAAATTTTTACAAGTTTAATGAAATTACTTTTTAATTTTTTCGACGCTTGTATTAATTCTTTATATTCTTTTGGATTATATTTTTTTTTATTTGCTTTTTTCAACTCTTCTTCTATTGAATTATTCAAATAATCATCGCTATAAAAATTAAAACCAAATAAATATATTTTTTTTAATTTCCAAACTTTGCACATGTAACACATTGCAAATAATCCAGAATTTTGAAGCCACCAAAAATTAATTAATTTATCGGGCATATACTCAAGCCTATTCAACATTATATTTGCCTTAAAAGATTTTCTTCTCCCATACTCTTTGTTTCTCATCATTTCACATCTTGAAAATATTACTTTCCCAATTTTGAAATTTTTTAAGTATCTTATAGGAGGAATTACCTCTGCAATACTTATGAATAAATGCACAATTTTATCATTTAAATTTTTCAAATATGCTTCTGGTACATCTTTGTCTCTAAAGTTAACAACAAAAATGTGTTTAATTTTTTTAATACTAGAATTGTTTTTATAATATTTTATTACACCTTTTCCTCTTCCAAGAATTATTGCTTCTTTTTCAGGCAACTCATTACTTTCTGTTAAAATTAAATTATTAGCAAGCCCCATTAAAAAGAAAATTATTTTTCTAACTTGAAAATAAAATAATTGTAAAGTTGATTTTACTTTGTAATTTTTTTCTTTTTTATTTAAATAATTTTTTATATTTGAATTTATTTTCATTAACTTATTAATTTTTATAAATAGCTTAATATTTAATAAGAGATATTAATATTAAACATATATATACTGATTATTATTTTACAATTAATATTTGAACTTTTTTTATAAAAGAATATTTTCTGAATATGAAATCAAAAAAAAGAAATAATTTATCACTTATATCTAAATACGATAATATTTATAAAAAAGGGGCTTATAAAAAATTTTTTACCTTTGACAAAAATAGCATTCAAAATTCACTTGTAAAATCTATTGGAAAATGGCGAGGATTAGAAGTATTAGATTTTGGTTGTGGTGAAGGAGATTTATCTAACATGATTTCCTTAAAAAAGGCTAAAATGGTATATGCTTTAGATTATAGCTCAAAAGCAATTTTAATTGCAAAAAAAAGATTTGGATCAAAAAAAAATATTAATTTTCAACTTGCTGACGCAACAAAAGTAAAAAATAAATATGATGTTATTGTGATGTCAGGAGTTTTGGAACATATTGATAAACCATTTATTTTACTTAAAAAATTATTAAAATATAATTTAAAAAAAAATGGATCAATAATTTTTTTAAGTCCCTCTTTTATGAACCCAAGAGGATATGTTTGGATGACTTTGCAAATACTTTTAGATGTGCCAATGTCCCTTACAGATTTGCATTTTTTTTCTCCCTCAGACATAAAACAATTTTCAAAAAAAAATGGATGCAAATTAAATTTTACTACTATTGCTCATGATTGGGGTGGTGGAAAAAAAACTATAACAGATTTTAAAAAAAGATTATTCAATGCATTAAAGGATGCAAGATTAAATAATAAAAAGGTTAAAGAATTTTTAGTTTGGTTAGAAGATGCAATAAAATACTTTAATCATACAAATGATAGTGGCGCTTTAATGGTTTGTAGATTAATAAAAAAGTAAATTACCAAGTTGATCTACCTCCATCAATAATAATATTTTGACCTGTCATATAACTAGAGTCGTCGGTGCAAAGAAATTTAATGGCAGATTTGTATTCGTCTTTATTCGCCAATCTTCCCATTGGAATAAGTTTTTTTAAATTTTTTACCAAAGATTTAGATTGAAGGCTCAAAACTGGACCCGGTGAAAGCGCATTACATCTTATATTTTCAGACGACCAGTATGTTGATATATACTTTGTTAAACCAACTATACCATGTTTAATTATTGAATAACTAACTGGTTTAACAGGTTGTAAAGATTTTTTCATTTTTGAAATTTTATAAATGTTTTGATTAGGAGAAATAACAGATAAATCTGATGCTATATTTAAAATAGTACCTTTCGCTTTTTTTTTAATTAGTTCAATTCCAAAAATTTTGCTACATAATATTGCACCTGTTAGTCCTACAGCAAATTCTTTTTGCCAATTTTTCACAGAAAAGAATTCCAATCTTGTATTTTTACCGTTTATAGTTTTATTTTTAAATTTTGGGTCGATAGCTGCATTATTAATTAATATGTCGATAATAATTTTTTTTTTGTTAAAAAATTTCCAGACACTAGCAATTGAGCTCTCATTAGTAACATCCATTTTAATTGAATAAATCTGATTAAATTTAAATTTTTTTTTTAATTTTTTTTTTAAAATTTGAATTTTTTTCAAATTAATATCAGTAAGTATTATATTTTTATTTATCTCCAATAAAGATATCGCATGTTCTTCCCCTAGTAGGCCACCAGCACCGGTAATTAAAGCAAATTTTCTATTTGTTGCATCTTTTTTTGCCATAGTAATCATGGGTTTAGTTTTTCTTTCTTTAGTATATAAGCAGATTTAATATAAACTACAATTCTTATGATTGACAAAGAAGAAGAAAAACAAGGTAATAAATATTTGTCTAAAGTCTACTCTTATGAAAGGCGCCCTATTAGCGATTATCCTAATCAGCTAGCTAATTATTTAAGTCAAAAATATATTAAAAAAGAAAAAGGAAAACTTTTAGATGTGGGTTGTGGTAGAGGAGACATGTTAAGAGCTTTTGAAAAAAACAACTTTTCTGTTTATGGCATTGATCTATCAAAAGAGGCGATAAAAATGTGTCATCCAATCAATGTCCAAAATATTAATTTAGAAAATGAGAACTTTACCTATGCAGAAAATAATTTTGATGTGATTTTTTCAAAATCTCTTATTGAACATTTAAATCATCCAATAAATTTTATGAACTCTTGCAACAAGTTACTCTCAGAAAATGGTTGTTTGGTAATTATGACTCCAAGTTGGGTACATCATAGCTGGGGTCCTTTTTATTTAGATCACACTCACAGAACTCCTTTCACATTACAATCACTAAGAGATCTTGCAAATTTGGCTGGTTTTGAAAATGTAAAAGTTGAATATTTTTACCAATTACCAATAGTTTGGAAATTTAGTTATTTCAAATTAATTGCTAAATTAGTTTCCCTTTTGAAAATTCCATATTTGCCGATGTATGAAGGTTTAACGTGGATAAAATGGCCAGGAGTATTAAATAAATTTTTTAGATTTTCTAATGAGGTAATGTTAATAGCTATATGTAAAAAAAAATGAATATTTTTAAAGCATACAATGATTTAATTGAGGGTAATAATTTAGATAGATTACAAAAAATACTAACTCGTTACGATTTATTTAAAAAAACAATAAATATTCCTGGCGATATTGTTGAGTGTGGTGTTTTTAAAGGAACTGGTCAAATTTTCTGGCTAAAATTACTTAGAATTTATGATGAACACTCAATGAAAAAAGTAGTTGGTTTTGATACTTTTAATGATTTTCCAAGATCAATCTTAAAGTACGAAAAGAAAGAAGCAAAAAAATTTATTAAAGAATCGGGATACAAAGGTGTTACGGTTAAATCAATTCAAGAAAAAATAAAAAAAGTAGGATTAGAAAAAAGATCAGAGTTAATAAAAGGTGACATTATTAAATCATCATTAAAATATGTAAAAAAAAATAAAGGTTTTAGAATATCATTATTAAACTTAGATCTTGATACATATGAAGGTACCAAAGCCGCTTTAGAAAATTTTTATCCTGTAGTTTCAAAAAATGGTATAATTATATTTGATGAATATGGTAAAAGAGGATGGGGAGAGACAGATGCGGTTGATGAGTATTTTAAAAATAAAAAAAATATTCAAATTAAAACTATAAAATATTCTAATCAACCTTCAGCTTTTGTAGTAAAAAAATAATTTGAAAAATATACTTTTTATAGGATTAGGTTCAATTGGACAAAGACATTTCCGAAATTTAAAAAAAATTGGAAAAAATTTTAAATTTTTTGCCGTTAGAAAGAAAAATAATTCACCTAAATTGGATATAAATAATAAAGTTATAGGTGATAAGTTTTTATCTCATAAAAATGAAATCACAGAAATTACTAGAACGGTCTCTAAAAAGATTAATTTTCATTCAATTTTTGTATGCAATCCTAGCAGTATGCATCTAAAAACTTCATTGCTTTATGGCAAAAAAACTAAAAATCTATTTATAGAGAAGCCATTATCAAATAATTTAAGAAACATTAATAAGCTAAGAAAATTTATAGAATTAAATAAAATAAATTGTGCTTTAGGTTTTCAGCTAAGATATCACCCATATTTAAAAAAAATTAAAGATATAATAGATAAAGAAAATTTAGGTAAAATAAAAAAAGTATATTTGAGAAATTCACATTATTTACCATATCATCATAAATATGAAGATTATAAGAATGGATATGCAGCAAAGAAATCGCTTGGTGGAGGAGTAATATTATGTTTCACACATGAAATAGATTACGCAAACTACTTGTTTGGAAAACCTCTAAATGTATTTTGTTCTGGTGGTAACAAAAGTAAACTTAAACTAGATGTTGAAGATTTTGCAAATATAAAAATTAACTATACATTAAAAAAAAATAATTTTTTGGTTCAAATTGATTTAGATTTTATTGAAAGGATTGAAAAAAGGTATTGTAAAATTTTTTTTGAAAAAGGATATATATATTGGGATTTGAAGAAAGATAATTTAACAGTAAAAAAAAAGAATAAATCAAAAATTAAATTAAAATCTATATTTAAAAATAGAAATGATTTATTTTTAAAACAGTTAAAAGATGTGATGAATAGCTTTAAAAAAAAAACAAAACCTTTGAGCAATATTCACAATGGGGTTAGCAGTCTTCAAGTTGCAATGGCAGCAAAGAAATCTATGAAAATAAAAAAAGCGGTTAAACTAAGAAGCTTTTTATAATATTTAAATTTGTATTAGCTGTCTCTATTGGGTCGTCCCCACGATTTGTCTCAAAAGTCATCGAACCTTTATATTTTTTTCTATAATTTAACTTTTTAAGAAAATAATTAAATTTAATTTTTCCTTCACCCAATTTAACATTTTTACCAAATTCATCCCTATCTTTTAAATGAATATGGGTAATATATTTTTTTAAAAAACTAATTTCTTTGTAAAAATTTTTATTTATTAAATATGCATTACCTGTATCGTACGTAATACCAAAATTTTTTTTGTCTGAAAGTTTTTGACAAAATTTCTTAATAACTTTCAAGTTAGTAAATAATTCAAATGAAAGATTCACATTTTTTTTTATAGCATAATCTAGAAGTCTAGATGAAATAAAAATATGATTATTGAGGTTTCTGAAATCTTTGAGTTTTCGAGAAAATATTGGGATTACCAACATTGAATTCTTAAAAAAACTTAATTGATCAATTAAATTTTTTAAATAATTCTCATTTTTTTTAGATGTAAATGAATTACTTATAGCGAAATTATCACATAAAATAATTCTTTTATATTTTAATAAAGAAGTTTTTTTTTTTATATTCTTTAAACCATTATTAGACCAAATAGGGTTATTTTTATTTTTTTTATTTTCAGTAAAAAATTCTATATAATCAAGTTTTGTCTTTTTAATATAATCAAATTCTTTCATCCAATTTTTTGGAAATTTTTGGAGAATATTAGAGTGCACTTTAGTCAGCCTGCCCTGCATGATTCCAAACTTAATGGACATTTTATTTAATTTTAAAATCCTCTTTTGTATCAATATCTAAGATGCTAGGGGTAATAAAACCTATAATTTTTTTTCCCATAATTGAATTCCTTTTCATAAAGTAAGAAGGTTTTATAATATCTATATACCCATTTGGCATATAACTTGTAGGATATACTTGTCTGGGTAAATTGTAATATTCACCCTTTAAACTATTTTCAAAATATCCAACTAAATATTTTTTTTTTAACATAAACATTTTTTGAGGAGGTTGATTCATTTTACTAACTGATCTCATTGCATTAGCTTTATTTATGTTATTTAAAAAAAACTTTATTCCTTTATCAACAATTTTGACATTTCTATTTGGAGAAGTTGGTCGTATGTGTGCGATCAGATCTGGAGAATAATTTTCCGATTTTTTTAAAAATTCAATAATATGCTTCGCCCATTCTAAATCAGTCGAGTTATCTTTTGATATATTTTTAGGCCTTAAAAATGGAGCTTCTGCTCCAAACTTAATTGATAATTTTTGATATTTTTCAGAATCAGTTGAAACAAAAACCCTATCAATTAATTTCGATTTAATAGCTGTTTTTATAGAGTAATAAATTAAAGGTTTTTTTTTATAAGGATGAATATTTTTATCTTTTACTGATTTTGATCCTGATCTTGCTGGAATTACTGCTATAATTTTCATAATTATTATTTGAAAAGTTTCAGACTTTTTTTAACTATATCAAAATAGAAATTTTTTTCAGTGCATAAATCAAGCCAATTGAGCTATTAGTACTGGTCAGCTACATGCGTTACCGCACTTCCACACCCAGCCTATCAACGTGGTGGT
>MDTE01048306.1_pt1 | contig 23916 bp, 18 predicted proteins | sample 811231 | NCBI WGS metagenome assembly MDTE01 (sample SAMN05326651, study PRJNA326480) | marine metagenome | isolation source: seawater | place: Indian Ocean: Red Sea | collected 2010 | reverse complement strand
GAGATAGCCCCCGATGTTATCGGTGTGAGGTTTGGCCGCCGTCTCGATCTCGCGCAGGGCTTGCTCGAGGCTCTCTGCCGAATCGAGGCCTACCTTGACACCTCCAATATCGCTCTTGTGGATGATGTCCGGAGACACGATCTTGGCAACGAGGGGCGCCTGCAACTGCGAAAACGCATCGCCGGCTGCGTCGGGGCCTGGAACGAGCAAGGATTGGGGAACTTTGATACCGAAGCTTCCCAGGACCTTCTTGCCGTTCCCCTCGTCGAGGGTGTCGCGTCCGGAACTCACGGCATCTGCAATGCAGGCATTCACATCCATATCAACGATCTCTCCTAAATGCGGCCGCATATACCCGCATCTCAAGGACTCTCAGATTGGTTCGGGCAATTCAGCGCGAAAGCCGGATGCTCGATCACGCCCGCGGTGCCAATGCCGCGGCGCTTCTGTATAGCCAGCGCCGCAAGACTGGGCAACCGCCGGACAGTGGGCTCAACGCCAGTGATACATGGGTTGACCGGCAACCGGTGAGTCAAACGCCAGGAGATGGTCCATTTTCAGGGAGGCCACATAACAGGTTTTCAGATCGGGTCCACCGAACGTCAGGCTCGTTGGGAAGAGCATCACCTCGCCTGGCGGGTCTTCCGCCACGATCTTCACATCACCGGTCGGTGTCAGGACCAGGAGGGCGTTCCTGGAAAGCTCGGTAATCCAAAGATTGCCGTCGGCATCAAAACAAATTCCGTCGATGTGCGCCCCCGGGATCAAGGGATCAGGCCCATAAATTTCCCGATCGGACAGGTCACCGTTGTCATGGACACGGAATCGAGTGATTCGCCCCGCTGTGGTTTCCGCGACGTAGAGATGCCTCTGCCGGTCGTCCATTCGCACTTCATTGGTGAAGTAGATGCCATCAGCCACGATCCGCGGACCATGGTCATCCATCAGGATGACGTAGCCGTCATCGACGGGATTCTCGATTGCATCGGAGCGTGGATGCGTACGGGATGAAACTGAGACCCACAGTCGTCCCTTGGCGTCGAAGTACGTAAAATTGACGGCTTCTTCGATTGCCTCGCCATCAATTTCCGACAGGATCACCTCCTGCCGGCCGTCGCGGTATAGCTTGTCCACTTTTCCAGTCGTGACATTCGCGATGTAGAGATTGCCTTCCCGGTCCATGGCCAATCCATTGGGATCACCACCAACATCACCTGTCTGCGTCTGCGTGCCGTCGGGATCGAGCCGCATCACGGCAGATTTATTGTCGGGAATCCACAATGTGCCGTCTGGCTCTGCGATACAGCATTCGGGACGATTGAGATCGGACCCTACTCGCCGCAGGTCCGTCATTTTCAGTTCAAAAGTGTCGAGCCAGCTCATGGTTCCTCCGTATCTGTGCGATATAGCCTACCAACAGCAGAGGGTGTCTGATAGGAGACGGACAATGAGCACGCCTCGCCGGGGCTGACATGAAACGATCCGACAAAACCTGACGGAGCTTACGTGCTACCGCAATCCAGACGACTGGCGGCCATAGCCACGGCACCCCCATTGTTAACGGTGCTCGTGCTGACGGCGTTTGGAGCAATCCCTGTCTTCGCGGGTGTGGTGACAGGCGGGCTGATCGCATTGAGCTGCGGATGGCTGGCGCGCCGAATGGAACGCCAATCGCAGTTCACGCTGCTTTCAAATCAGCACACAACGGCTGGCGTCGAGCAGCGAGTCCTGGATGCCTTTGCGGAGCCGGTGATCATTCTCGATGACGAGCGCACCGTTCTGCTGGCCAACGCAGCAGCACAGAAAGTGTTCGGCGCCACACATCCCGGTCGGGACATATCCGTGAGTATCCGACACCCTGTCATTCTGGATTGTGTTGATACGGCTTTGGCCGGCCATGACGTCGAACCCATAGAAGTTTCTCTGCATGGCAACGTGCCCCTCACCTTTGTCGCACATGTTGCTGAGATCACGGCCACTGCCGAAGACGACCACCGAAGGGTCGTCATTTTTCTACAAGACGTCACCGCCCTCAAACGTGCCGAAGCAGTTAGGGCGGATTTCGTTGCCAACGTGAGCCACGAGCTGAGATCACCCCTGGCAGCACTTGTCGGGTTTATCGAGACCCTGCAAGGACCTGCCCGCGGCGATGCGGAGGCACAGGAACGCTTCCTCAATATCATGCGGAGCGAATCAGAGCGCATGACACGCTTGATCGAGGACCTCCTGTCGCTGTCATCGGTGGAATCGAACGAACATGTGCGGCCTGATCAAGAAGTGGACCTCGAATCCGTGATTCGTGGTGTCCTCGACACACTATCAACCCAATTGAATGAGCAGGGAAACCAGGTCGACTTCAGCGTGGAGCACCGCTCGACCAACATTCTCGGTGATCGCGATGAATTGACACAGGTGTTTCAGAACCTCTTGGACAACGCCATCAAGTACGGTGGACCCAATCAGATAATTCGAGTCCGTATCAGTCTGGTTGAACGCATTCCGGAATCGGGCGATCGCGGCATATCAGTCGAGATCACCGATCAAGGCGACGGCATTGATCCCGATCACCTACCTCGACTTACGGAAAGGTTCTATCGCGTGGACAAGGGCCGTTCCCGAAGCCTAGGGGGGACCGGGTTGGGGCTCGCCATCGTAAAACACATTGTCAGCAGGCACCGAGGACATTTTGCTGTCGATAGTACCGTTGGCGAAGGCACCACCTGTAAGGTTTTGCTACCCACACTCGCAACAAATAATGATGTGATTTCAAATGCTTAGAAGAGATTTGGCTATATAATCGATTCTCAGCCCTGCCTGTCACATATCTGTAACAAACCTGTCATAGAGGAGTCTCCGTCAGCGCATAGAAGTCGGGTGTTTCTCGGAAATCGGATTGAACATCAAGACCTTCAATTCCCCGACCCTACTTGCAACAGGAGCACTCTGAATGAATACCAAATTGCTTGCTACGGCCCTCGTGGCAGGTGTCTTGGTCGCCGGTGTCGCCGAGGCACGCGACCAAATTCGCATCGTCGGTTCTTCGACGGTGTATCCGTTCGCGACAGCGGTCGCCGAAACTTTCGGCAAAATCACAAAGTTCAAGACCCCCGTCGTCGAAAGCACCGGATCTGGAGGTGGCCTGAAACTCTTCTGTGCCGGTGTTGGTGTCGAACATCCGGACATCACCAATTCTTCCCGCCGAATCAAAAGTTCCGAGGTGGAACGCTGTAAGAACAATGGTGTTACAGACATCATCGAAATGAAGGTCGGTTATGACGGCATCGTACTGGCCAATGCCAAGACGGCACCGCAAATGAAGCTGACGCGGAAGCAGCTCTATCTGGCGCTGGCCAAACACATTCCCCAAGGTGAAGGCAAACTTGTTCCAAACCCCTACAAGACCTGGGCCGAAGTCGATTCATCTTTGCCGAATAACAAGATCGAAGTTCTTGGACCCCCACCGACCTCGGGTACGCGGGACGCCTTCGTCGAACTTGCCATGGAGGGCGGCTGCAAGAAATTCGACTGGATCAAAGCGATGAAGAAAGCGGACAAGAAGAAGTACAAAGCCGTCTGTCATTCGATCCGTGAAGACGGTGCGTTCGTCGAAGCGGGTGAGAACGACAATCTCATCGTTCAGAAGCTTGCCGAGAACAAAGGTGCATTTGGGATCTTCGGCTTCAGCTTCCTGGACCAGAACGCCAATGTCATCCAAGGCACCAACATGGATGGTGTCGATCCCACGTTCGAGAACATTGCTGACGGCCAGTACCCCGTGTCCCGGCCGCTCTACTTCTATGTCAAGAAGGCCCACATCGGGACAATTCCGGGCATTGAGCAATATCTCACGGAATGGACGAGCGAGAAGACCTGGGGGCCTGACGGTTACCTGACGGACAAGGGATTGATACCGATGCCGGATGCGGAACGTGACATGTTTCACGACGCCGCAACCAAATTGATCCCCTACGGATCATGATCCTCCCAGTAGTGGCCGGCGGCAGCTCTGCGTGTCATCGGCCATTCCACCCCATCCCCTCTTTCATTTAGTGAACACATGAACATCTCATTGCTGGCCGCCTCTGTACTGGTATTGGCTGTGTTGGGATTCTTCATCGGGCGAAAGCGAGCCGTTCGAGCCGTGCACGGCAACTTCGCCGAGCTCAATTCACTTCCAGCCCATCATGGAACGTACGTCGCTGTCTGGTGCGGGTTGCCCGCAGCGATCATCCTGGTGATCGGCGCTTTCCTGAGCGACACCATCATCGAGGCATTTCTGATCAACTCGCTTCCCACAGCTCAGGATCTGTCTGAAGGCGAGCTCGGCCTTCTGGTCAACGACATCAAGAATCTTGCGATCGGCGACATTGTCGCCCGAGAGGTCGATCCTGGCCTGCAGGCGGCGGCGAACCGCTACAGCGCCTTGCAGACCACAACCTTCATGTCCCTGGTGGTCGTCACTCTGGTAGTCGCAATTGCGGGATTGCTGGCCAGCCAGCGCTTCATCACGCCCATGTTTCGCGCCCGAGAAAACGTCGAGCGCGTCATCAGAGTCCTTCTGATAGCGAGTTCAACGCTCGCCATCTTCACAACGGCGGGCATTGTGCTTTCGCTACTCTTCGAAGCCCTACGCTTCTTCAACCTGGTGCCCTTCACGGAATTTCTGTTCGGTCTGGAGTGGAGTCCGCAGACAGCGCTGCGCGAAGATCAGGTAGGCAGCTCCGGTGCATTCGGCGCGATCCCCCTTTTCGCCGGCACATTTTTGATAACGCTGATCGCCATGATTGTTGCCGCGCCGATCGGCCTGATGTCGGCGATTTATCTGTCCGAATACGCACCGTACAAGGTGAGATCGTCCGTCAAACCTCTTCTGGAAATTCTCGCCGGTATTCCAACCGTGGTTTACGGCTTTTTTGCTGCCCTGACCGTAGCGCCGTTTCTCCGGGATTTCGGTACAGCCATGGGCCTCGAGGTTTCATCGGAAAGCGCACTCGCGGCAGGTGTCGTGATGGGAATCATGATTATCCCATTCGTGTCATCGCTATCAGATGACGTTATCAATGCGGTACCGCAGTCCCTGCGCGATGGCGCCTTTGCCCTCGGTGCCACGCAATCCGAAACCATCAAGCAGGTCATTCTTCCGGCGGCTCTGCCAGGTATCGTGGGCTCGATCATGCTGGCGATCTCCCGAGCGGTCGGAGAAACAATGATCGTCGTGATGGCTGCGGGTCTGGCAGCCAATCTGACAACCAATCCACTGGAATCGGTTACGACGGTAACCGTTCAGATCGTGACCCTATTGGTTGGCGACCAGGAGTTTGACAGTGCCAAGACGCTGGCGGCATTCGCACTCGGCCTCACTATGTTTTGTGTAACGCTCTCTTTGAACGTCATCGCATTACACGTAGTGCAGAAATACCGAGAGCAATATGACTGACATCGCTCACGTGCAAAGGCTCCACTTCACTTCGCCGGGTACAAAGGCCCGGCTGCGCCGCCGGCGCGCGGCGGAAGCGCGTTTTCGTGCGTACGGTATCGTGGCAATCGTGGTGTCCATCGCGTTTCTCGTAATCCTGTTCGGGACCATATTCTCGAACGCGTACACCGCGCTTGAGCAAACACATCTTCGGTTGAAAGTTACCTTCGACGCATCCCGCATCGATCCACAAAACACAGGAGACCTCGAGGTCATTCGTACAGGAGACTTCGGCGGCATCGTCAAGGCGGCGTTACGCGAACGATTTCCGGAAGTGACCGGACGCCGTGACAAGCGCCGATTGTATGCGATCGTCAGCCCAGGCGCGGTTTTCGACATTCAAGAGAGTGTCATCGCTGATCCAACGCTGATCGGGACATCGCAAGCTCTTTGGGTGATTGCGAGCGACGATGTCGACATGTTGATGAAGGGATTCATTCCCCGAGATGTTCCGGAATCAGATCGCCGACTCAACGACAAGCAGATCGCCTGGGTCGACACCTTGATCGCCGATAACCATATCGAGAAGCGATTCAACACACGGTTTTTTACGGCTGGAGACTCGCGGGAACCGGAGCTTGCCGGCATATGGGGCGCAGTCGTCGGCACCTTCTTCACGATGGTGGTGACCGTCGCGCTGGCTTTCCCTATTGGCGTCGCAACCGCCGTTTACATGCAAGAATTTGCACCAAAGAACCGATGGACCGACCTTATTGAGGTCAACATCAATAACCTGGCAGCGGTCCCTTCGATTGTTTTCGGGCTTTTGGGCCTGGCAGTGTTCCTGAATGTTGCGCACCTGCCACGCTCTGCGCCCGTCGTCGGCGGCATGGTTTTGGCACTGATGACGCTTCCTACAATCATAATTGCGGGCCGCGCGGCGCTCGGCGCCGTACCGCCATCCATTCGCGAGGCCGCACTTGGCATAGGTGCGTCCCGCATGCAGGCCACCTTCCATCACGTTCTGCCACTGGCCATGCCTGGCATTTTGTCGGGAACGATCATCGGCATGGCCCGTGCTCTGGGTGAGACCGCCCCTCTGCTGATGATCGGTATGGTTGCGTTCATCGTTGACATCCCCAAGGGGCCTTTCGATCCAGCGACCGTCCTTCCCGTACAGGTGTTCCTGTGGGCGGACAGTCCGGAACGCGCCTTCGTGGAGCGATTGTCGGCAGCCATCGTCGTGCTCCTGATGTTCCTGGTGCTGATGAATGGGGCCGCGGTCTATCTCCGAAAGAAATTCGAACGACGCTGGTAACCCATGACAATCCCGATTGAAGCAATCAGTGCACAACAACCGACGCACATCGAGGCAGAATTCGACGTGAAGGTGATCGCCAAGAATGTCGATGTCCACTACGGGAACAAGCAGGCGCTGAATTCCGTTTCCCTGGACGTGGAGGCGAACCGGGTCACCGCACTGATCGGACCATCCGGTTGCGGTAAATCGACTTTCATCCGGTGTCTCAATCGCATGAACGACACCATCGACACATGCCGCGTGAGCGGAAGCATCCTGCTCGATGGTGAGGACATCTATGACAACAACATGGACGTCGTCCAGCTGCGCGCCAGAGTCGGGATGGTATTTCAGAAACCAAACCCCTTCCCCAAATCGATATACGACAATGTCGCTTACGGACCGCGAATCCACGGTATGGCCGCCAACAAGGACGAGTTGGATCACATCGTTATGACCAGCCTGGAAAAAGCCGGGCTGATGAACGAGGTCAAGGACAGACTGCCAGAGCCCGGGACCGGACTGTCAGGCGGTCAACAGCAGCGCCTCTGCATCGCACGAGCGATTGCGGTGCAACCCGAAGTCATCCTTATGGACGAGCCCTGCTCCGCCCTCGACCCCATCGCCACGGCCCGAATCGAGGAACTGATGGATGAACTTCGGGAGAACTTCACGATCGTGATTGTGACTCACTCCATGCAGCAAGCCGCTCGGGTATCTCAACGAACAGCGTTCTTTCACTTGGGAGACCTGGTCGAGTTCGGCGATACGGAACAGATGTTTACAGCCCCCAACGACGAACGCACCCAGTCATACATTACAGGACGAATCGGCTAATCGAGTGCAGCAGACCGAGAGCATCGAACCATGAAGTCGGAACACATCGTTAAATCCTTTGATGAGAAGCTCAACCAACTGAATACGGCAATTGCCCAGATGGGTGGCCTAGCAGAAATTCAGTTGGATGAAGCCGTTCAAGCGCTCGTAAGGCGAGATGCTGAAGCCGCAGCCCATATCATCGAGAAAGATAAGCGCATTGATGCTCTCGAGCACGACGTCGACTCAATGACTGTTCGTCTCCTGGCCCTGCGCCAACCCATGGCAGAGGACTTGCGGGCCATCGTTGTCGCCCTGAAGATTTCGTCGGACCTGGAACGTATCGGTGATTACGCCAAAAACATCGCCAAGCGAATTGCTCCCCTGGCACAGACGCCGCCACTTGAAACCGTCCATACCTTGCGCCGCATGGCGACGCTGGTGCGCGGCATGGTCAAAACGGTCCTCGATGCCTACATCGAACGCGACATCGAGAAGGCCAGTGATGTCATAGCGCGCGATGAAGAAGTCGATGCGCTGCACACCAGCCTGTTTCGCGAACTGCTGACCTACATGATGGAAGATCCGCGTAACATCACCCCCTGTACGCATTTGCTTTTCGTCGCCAAGAACATTGAGCGCAGCGGCGACCACGCCACCAACATCGCGGAAAATGTTCAATTCCTGGTGTCAGGAGAATCGTTTACCGAGGAACGGCCCAAGGGAGATGAGTCGAGCGTTGTCGTCGTACAGCCCACGAGCGCCGAAGCCACGCAATGAACCCTCTCATCCTGATTGTGGAAGACGAGGCTGCTCTCGTCGAAGTTCTCAAATACAACCTTGAGAAGGAAGGATTCCGTACCGAGATCGCCAGCGACGGTGAGGAAGCCCTTCTGGCACTGGATGAACAGTCACCGGACCTGGTGATCCTCGACTGGATGCTTCCGCATCTGTCCGGAATCGAGATTTGCCGACAAATGCGACGGCGCAAGGATACGCGTGCCATTCCCATCGTCATGTTGACTGCGCGCGGCGAGGAAGGAGATCGGATCAGGGGGCTGGAGAGCGGTGCGGACGATTTTGTGACAAAGCCGTTCTCGCCAAGTGAGCTGATCGCCCGAGTACGGGCCGTCTTGCGACGCTCTTCTCCAGAGTTGGTCGAAGAGGTCCTGCGATACGGCGGCGTTGAAATGGATCTCACGACCCACCGCGTGACCCGAAACGGTCGCTCAATTCATCTTGGACCAACCGAATTTCGGCTGCTGCGAGTGCTCATGGAACGGCCTCGGCGCGTATATTCCCGCGAGCAACTGCTCGACATGGCTTGGGGAACCGACAAGGAAGTCGAACCGAGAACGGTTGACGTCCACGTTCGACGCCTGCGCAAAGCACTCAATGGACCGAATGATCCGGAGCTCATCCGAACCGTCCGCTCTGTCGGTTACGCCATCGACGCCACTGACGTCTGACTCAAGAAAAGTACTCATTCCCCGGCCATTAGACGGCAATCAACCCACTGTCTTTTGACGTTTTCCAATCCGGATCGGGAATACCTGCGAACACGTCACGAAGTCCTGACCGTGATAGGCGTCGAACAGGAACGCATTGAGAGCTCGAACGCGCTGGATAAGCCCCTCTGACAAACGCTGCCATTCAGGGTTCGTCAGCACACGAGGCACGATGTCGAACGGGATCAGCCGTTCAGTGTCTCCGCCTTCGCCATAAACAGCGAAGGTGATTCCGAGACGGCGGAACATGAGATCAGCTTCACGCCGCCGAAGATCGAAGACTTCCGCGGACGTCGAATTCACCTATGTTTCAAGGTCGGCATATACTGCGTGTACCGTACCGTCCGGGCTGATCATCTCGTTGAAGGGGGCGCTCATCGCAACCGATCCGGAGTTCTGTACTTCAGAGACCCAGCAGCTTGGCAGCGTTGTCGTAGAGGATGCGATCCACGATCTCGGGTCGCCAGCCCATCTCGCGAAAATCGCGCACCGCCTCAACGTGCGGCCGGGTGGGATACGCCGTCCCGAACAGGGTGCGATCAGCAATAAAGAGATTCGCGGCATCTACATAGGCTTGCCGACCGGGCATGTTTGCGGTGGCGATGTAGAGGTCGGGCGAAACGTAAATATTTTTGCAAAACAATGCGATAGAGACCATCTCATGCGAATACGGCCAGCAGGCATGGGACACGATGATTTTTAGATCCGGATAGCGCATGGCGAGGCGTTGAATCGGGACCGGACTGGACCAGGTGATATCGTGTCCGGCCAGCGCGCTGAGCAGTCCGCTCAGCGATACGGAGACAGGCAACCCCAGTTCGAGGCAGGCTTCGTAAATGGGGTCGAGAACCGGATCGTCAGCAAGTCGTGGAGTTTTGGAAGACCCCGGCTCGATCGAAATGCCCTTGACCCCCGGATGCCCTGCCAGCTCCCGTACCTCCGAAAGAGAGCGATCAATGTCCTCCAGATCCACCCCGAGAAAGGCGACGAACCGGTCGGACCACGTCTCCACCGCATCGATGATCGCTTGGCTGCCCACACCTCCGAGCTCGCCAGAGGCTGAACGCCCCATGATGACACCCCAGGTGACGCCCGCCTCGTCCATCTCATCGAACAGCAGATCCATCGAGGCTTCCCATGCTGAGCTGGCGCCGAGCATGGTGGACGTATTCCGGGGATACCACATCGCCGTATTGAACGTGGGGCCTTCGACCCATTCGGGAATCGGAGGTCGAAACCGCATATCTATGATTCCCTTGGCCATCAGTACTTTCCTCCCCTCACTCACTCATCAGTAACAATCATTCCTCGCTCGTCGGCGAGGGTTCACCCAACTGGGCTGCCAGGGCCGCAGCCATGAATTCATCGAGATCTCCATTCAGGACTGCGTTCGTACTGCTGGTTTCGACACCCGTACGCAAATCCTTGACCATTTGATAGGGCTGTAGAACGTAGGAACGGATCTGGTGTCCCCAGCCGATCTCGGACTTGGAGTCATGCATGGCTTGGCGCTCTTCGTCTCGGCGCCGCAATTCTAGTTCGTAGAGCCGCGCCTTGAGCATCTTCATCGCCGCGGCACGATTCTTGTGTTGAGACCGGTCATTCTGGCATTGCACGACAATCCCGGTCGGCTGGTGCGTGATTCGCACCGCACTGTCGGTCCGGTTGACGTGCTGCCCACCGGCTCCCGAGGCCCGATAGGTATCGACGCGCAAATCCTTGTCCTCGATCTCGATATTGATCTCCTCATCGATGACGGGATAGGCGCCCACACTTGCGAAACTCGTGTGTCGACGATTGCTTGAATCAAACGGCGAGATGCGCACGAGTCGGTGAACACCGCTCTCCGTTTTCAGCCAGCCAAAGGCGTTGCCACCACTGATTTTGACGGTGGCAGACTTGATCCCGGCCTCTTCGCCAGGGCTCTCCTCGATCCATTCGACCTTGTAACGATGAGCTTCCGCCCAGCGGGTGTACATTCGCATGAGCATGTCGGCCCAATCCTGAGATTCGGTCCCACCCGCACCCGCATGCACTTCAAGGAACGCGTCGTTGCCGTCGGCCTCGCCCGACAACAGGCTCTCGAGGCGAAGTCGATCCGCTTTTCGGGCCAGTTCCTCGACCGCCCCCTCGGCCTCGGCAACGACATCGTCATCATCTTCGGCTTCACCAAGTTCGATCAGTTCGATGTTGTCTTCCAGCTCGCGTTCGAGGGCAAAGTAACCCGAAATGGCTGAATCAAGCCGCGTGCGCTCACGCATGGTTGCTTGGGCGCGGTCGGGGTCGTCCCAAAGCGAGGGATCTTCAGCGAGAGAATTGAGCTCTTTCAGGCGTTTAAGCGAGTTTTCCCAGTCAAAGACGCCTCCTCAGCAGTTCCATGGACTGCTTGATTTCTTCGACCATTGTCTGGATTTCTGTGCGCACGGCGTACTCGTCTGAGCGTTGTCGTCTTGCGCCGGATAGACGCGGACCCGACGCTACGCCGCACCGCTTTATCGGTCAATACAGTCCGCCGGTTCCCGCGCGAAGAGTGGTTTCATCCGACACGAGACTGCCGGGGCCATCAAGAACCGGTCCCTGATTTTCGGGTTCAGATCCGGGGCGGAACGCTTCCAGTATGACGTTTTGCTCTCCGGGACGTGCCGGCAACCCGTTTTGAGCATTGACGCGAACCAGCCGAATTCCCGTCGGAATCCGGAAGGGGATAATGGGTTCACCTTGTAAAGCCTCCGCCACAAACTGCTTGAATACGGGTGCCGCCACGCTCGCACCCTGCTCTCGAGGGCCCAGTGACTTCGGCTTGTCAAATCCAACGTACACGCCGATCGCCAAATCAGGCGAAAAACCAATGAACCAGGTGTCGAATGCGTCGTTGGTCGTGCCTGTTTTGCCTGCCAAGGGCCTTCCGATCTCACGGATTCGACGGCCCGTTCCGCGTTGAACCACGCCTTGCAGCATGGAAACCACCTGATAGGCGGTTGAGGCTTCAATGATCTGGGGACGGGTGTCCGGAATTTGAGGTTCGATGCGCCTGTGCCAGCGGATATTCTGGCAGTCAGGACACGGCCGCTTGTCGTGACGGTAAACCGTCTTACCGCGACGGTCCTGAATTCGATCCAGAACCGTTGGGACAATCATTTTGCCGCCATTGACGAACATGGCGTAAGCCGTGGTCAACCGGAGAAGGGTTGTCTCGCCGGCACCGAGTGCCATGGACAACAAACGGGGCATATCGTCGACAAGTTCAAAACGGCGCGCGTAATCAACCACGCTGTCCATGCCGATGAACTGGGCGAGACGAACCGTCATGAGATTACGAGATTTTTCAATTCCCAGACGCAACGTGCTGGGGCCGTAGAACTTCTTTGTGTAGTTCGCGGGCTTCCATTTCGCCTGATCTGGGCCTTGATCCACCACGAAGGGCGCATCGAGTACCAGACTGGAAGGCGTGAAACCGTTCTCGAGCGCCGCCGCGTAAACGAACGGCTTGAACGCTGAGCCCGGTTGGCGCTTCGCCTGGGTTGCACGGTTAAACTCGCTGCCCTCGAAACTATAACCGCCGACCAATGCCAAAATTCGCCCGGTATGCGGATCAAGAGCGATAATGGCCCCGTCAACATCCGGAACCTGGGACAAGGAATAGATACCTGGCGATCCGTCACTGCTCGGTACAACGGGAATGACGTCGCCCACGCGCAACACCTGCTCCGGTACTGCGGGTTTCTTGCCGACACGTTGTCTGTCACGCCAAGGCCGTGCCCACGCCATCTCCTCCATGGGCAAATATCCACGAGCACCCGAAGCAAATCCGATATCCGCTCCGAGATCGTCATAAGCCAGTACGAGAGCGAGTTCACGTTCCCCGAGATGCGAGGAATCTCGCTGGATTCGGGAAAGCTGCTCCGCCCAATCGAAACGCAGCTTGAAATGATCGATGGGACCGCGCCAACCATGGCGACGGTCATAATCCTCGATGCCCTTACGCAATGCCCGCTCCGCCATGTCCTGAAGTTTCGGATCCAGCGTGGTGCGGACGGAGAGACCTCCCTCGTACAACCCGGACTCGCCATATCGTGAAATCAGGACCCGCCTGACTTCTTCGGTGAAATATTCAGCATTCACAAAATGCGTTTCGCTGCGCGTTCTGATGGTTAGCGGCTGTGTTACCGCGAACTTCGCATCGGTCGCGCTTATGAAACCGTCGGCCGTCATGCGCCCAAGAACCCAGTTCCGCCGATCAATTGCCGCCTGGCGATTCCTCACCGGATGGTAATTGTTGGGAGCTTTGGGAAGGGCGGCCAAAAATGCTGTCTCAGCCAGGGTCAATTCATCCAGCGGCTTATCAAAGTAATTGAGGGCTGCCGCCGCGACCCCATATGAGCCGAACCCGAGATAGATCTCGTTGAGATACAATTCGAGAATCTGATCCTTGGTGAATGCCCTCTCGATGCGAAAAGCGAGAATTGCCTCCTTGATCTTCCGTTCAACCGAAACTTCGTTGGAAAGCAGAAAATTCTTGGCCACCTGCTGCGTTATCGTTGAAGCGCCGACGGGTCGCCGGTTGGTGGCATAGTTGACTATGTTGGTAACGACCGCCCTGAGGATGCCAGGCAAGTCGACGCCGGCGTGCTGATAAAAAGTCTTGTCTTCCGCCGCCAGAAACGCGTGAATGACTTGCTTCGGGATTGCCGCAACGGGCATGAACACCCGTTTCTCACGCGCATACTCGGCCAGCAGGGATCCATCACCAGCGTGTACGCGTGTCACCGTGGGAGGTTCGTAATGCGCGAGCTGCTGATAATCGGGGAGGCCGCGGCCGAACTGGTACAACACCAGTAGCATGCCCCCGGCACCCGTAATAATCAGCAGAAACAGTCCGGCGCATATCGCCGCGATCGCCTTAGCCAAGGTTCCGAGCCCCCTGTCTCAGACCAGCCAGCCCCCACCTGGAAGGCGGCAACCAAACAGACCCATACTACCAGTACAGGTCAATTGTGGCGTGCTTATGGCGATTTCAACCTCTTTTCCCAGCGAAAAACCGATCGATGGCGCGCGCCAGCGCTTCAATGATGGGCCTTCGGCCTTTTGATGACGAAAGCAGCCGCTCGTCACGGGAATTCGACAGATAACCCATTTCTACCAATACCGACGGAACATCTGGCGCCTTGAGAACGGCAAATCCAGCAAACCGACGACCATTTCGCAGGGTCCTCACCCGTTTACCAAGTTCGGGAAGGACAACGTTTGCGAATCCGGCAGAAAGATTCATGGTTTCACGCTGGACCAAATCAATCAGGATTGATGTCACCTCTTCGCTTTCTCCATCCAGTTGCACGCCTCCGATCAAGTCGGCCTTGTTTTCCTTTGCGGCCAGTGCCGCAGCCTCAGCATCGGAAGCCTTCTCCGACAGTGTGTACACGCTTGCACCCCGGATGTTCCGTTTCTTGATTGCATCAGCATGGAGTGAAACGAAGACGTCTGCAGCAGCATCACGGGCAATAGCAACCCGATCACGCAAACGCAGGAATTTGTCGCTGTTTCGTGTTAAGATAACATCGTATCTTCCTGATTTAACAAGAATTTTTTCCAAATCTCTCGCAGCTGCCAGCGTAACAGATTTCTCGAATACACCCGTCACCCCAATGGTACCGGGGTCGGCACCGCCATGACCCGGGTCCAAGACAATCACCCATTTCTGTCCGGATCGCCTGGGAACCACAGATTGGGTTGAGTTCCCGAGTGGTTTGGAGAGAGACCGGGGCGCACCAACGGAATTTACGAAGGACGCCTCATCCACGTGTGCAAGATCAAGCACGAACCGGTATCCCCAAGTGCCCTGGGGTGGCAGCAAAAAGGCACGCTTTACCTCTACTGGGCCGTGCGCCTCAATCACCATGCGTGACGTCTTGCGCTCAAAATGACCGAACCTGAGGTCAGAGATCACACCTCGGCGGTTCTCCTCACTCGTCGATATTTTCCATTCCAAGGGAGAGAGGTCGACAACCACGCGATAAGGGTTCGCGAGAGTGAAGGTGTGGAACTCAACCTTATTGGTGAGATCCAGGACCAGGCGGGTCAGGCCGACGTGCTCGCCTGTCCGGACTGCAGTCACCGCCGTTTTTGCGGTGGCGTCGGTCACGGAGCCACTGTGCATGATCACGGAAACAAGAACCGCGATGATGGCTCGACCCAACATTTAGTCAAATCCTAGTTGCAGGTGACTACATGTATACATCGGCACGTCTCCGTCCATCAACGGCGGTTTAGCTCCGCCACTCAATTGTGGCATGAGCGAATTTTCTTCCCGTCGCTGTAGACCTGTGACTATTATGAACTTGCGTGACACACCGTAGTCGTGTCCGCATCTGTTTCAGATGTGGACGGCGCGGTTGGCCTGAAACCGGACAGTCATATTTCAGCCGGAGCCGGCGGACCGCGCCCAAGACAAAGTGGTGGCGAGTGAAAACCGTGTCACCAGCCCCGGTTAGCCGTGATTGACGGCGGCCGCAGATTTCCTCGCTGAACGTTTAGGCGGGTCGAAAGAGGAGGACTGGTGGCGCCCGAAACAGTGGCGGGCAGACGTCTGTCGTTCGCGCCGATAGCGCCCCGCCCCGGAGTTGGTCTAATGACCACGCGCATGCTTATCGACGCGGCGCATCCTGAAGAGACTCGGGTTGTCGTCGTGAAGGGTTCGCGACTCGAAGAATTCGATATGGAGTCGGCGACCCGTCAACAACTCAGAGGAAATATATATCTTGCCAAAGTGACGCGCGTTGAGCCGTCACTCCAGGCGGCTTTTGTAGATTACGGGGGAAACCGTCACGGCTTTCTGGCATTCAGCGATATTCACCCGGACTACTATCAGATTCCGATCGCCGATCGCGAGGCGCTCCTCGAACAGCAGGCGGCAATCCAGGCGGCACAAGACCTCAGTGAGGAAGAAGCCGATGATGCCGGTGAGACATCCGAGTCAGATGATGAGCTGGATGGAGATGACGAGCCGGACGTTGATGACGACGATACGGAACCTGACAACGAGGATACGTCTTGGGAAGGCACCGACACGTCAGATAATGACGAGAACGAAGCCGACCAGGCCGATGCATTGGATGAGACTCCGGGAGACTCGGAGTCGGATGAGGCTGAGGAAGAGTTGGCCGCAGGGGCAGCTTCGGTCGAAGATCAAGAAGACGAAGATGATGATGCCTCGGAACCGACCGGTTACGAAGGAATTGCCGATCTCGATGAATGGCGCCGGCAACTGACGCGGCGCTACAAGATCCAAGAGGTCATCAAACGCAGGCAAATCCTGCTCGTCCAGGTGGTCAAAGAAGAACGCGGCAACAAAGGCGCCGCGTTGACCACGTATCTTTCCCTGGCTGGCCGATACTGTGTGCTGATGCCGAACTCGACTCGTGGCGGTGGTATCAGCCGAAAAATCACAAACACAGCCGACCGCAAGAAGCTCAGGGGCATCATTGAGGGACTCAACGTACCTGACGGCATGCGTTTGATTGTCCGCACCGCCGGACAGAGCAGAAACAAGGCTGAGATCAAGCGAGACTACGAATACCTTTTGCGGCTCTGGGACAGCATACGGGAACTGACGCTGAGCAGTACTGCGCCGAGTTTGATTTACGAGGACGCAAACATCATCAAACGCTCGATACGGGATCTCTACACAAAGGACATCTCCGAAATCCTTGTTGACGGTGAAGACGGGCATAAATCGGCGAAAAGTTTCATGAAGATGCTGATGCCAAGCCACGCAAAGCGTGTGCAACCGTATCAGGATCGCATCCCGCTATTTCAGCGATACCGGATCGAAGAGCAGTTCTCGTCGATGCACAGTCCGACGGTTCAGCTGAAGTCCGGCGGCTACATTGTCATCAATTCCACAGAAGCGCTGGTCGCCGTGGACGTGAACTCCGGTCGTTCCACACGGGAGCGCAATATCGAGGAGACTGCCTACAAGACCAATCTGGAAGCGGCAGAGGAGATTGCACGACAATTGCGGCTGCGGGATCTGGCCGGCCTGATCGTCATCGACTTCATCGATATGGACGAGAACCGCAACGCCCGCCGAGTCGAAAGATGCCTCAAAGACTGCCTGAAAACCGACCGGGCCAGAATTCAGGTGGGTCGGATCAGTAAATTCGGGCTGCTGGAAATGTCGCGACAACGGCTACGACCCAGCTTGATCGAAGCCAGTACAGAAGTATGTCCGCATTGTCAGGGGGCCGGCGTTGTTCGTTCGACCGAGTCATCTGCCCTTCACATTCTGCATGCAATTGAAGAAGAAGGTATTCAAGGTCGTTCGTCTGAAATTACTGTCCATATGTCTACGGCGGTGGCTCTCTACATCCTCAATCAAAAACGCAATTCACTTATCGCTCTGGAAGAACGCTTCGGCTTGAGAGTCAACGTCGAAGGTGACGATACGCTCAACCCACCTGACTACCGCCTTGAACGGGTTTCCTCGCGCACTGCGGCTGCAAAGCCCGCGAAGGAGGAGTCGAAGGACAAAGAGAAAGAGAAGACCGAAACACGACAATCCGCGGCGGAAGCGGAGGAATCATCGGAAGATGCTCCGAAAAAGCGTCGGCGCCGTGGTCGACGCGGGGGAAGGCGGCGGCGGAAGAAGGAAGAGGCCACGGAGGCGGTCGAGGCTGCAGCCACAGAAACGGACTCATCAGAGCCAGGGGCACAAACGGAGCCGGTCGATTCCGCTGACAACGAGCCGGACCAAACCGTTTCTGAAGACGTGGCCCCGGCAGAGGGATCTCAAGAAGCAACGCCGGTTGAAGCAGAGGAACCCGATACAGCGGATGGGCAGGTCAGCGCATCTGATCAGACCGATGTAGAAGAACAGCCCCTCGCCGATTCCGACCCGTCGACAGAGGAAGCCATTCTCGTGCATTCCATGGATGTCGTCAGCAATGCTGGCATCGATGCCGTCGAGCCAGACCCGTCAGACGAAACCGAACCACCTACGGCGGTTACGGAACACGCCGCCGAGGAAGAGGAAAGCATGAAGCCCAAGCGGCGCGGGTGGTGGCAGCGCACGTCGGCTTGACCTGTGTGAGCGGTTGAATCGGGTCAGGCCAGCCAGTCCTTGATTCGACGGGCAGCTTCGGCCACGTCGTCGTAATCTCCTGCGAAGGAGAATCTCACGTAGGCGTGGCCCCGCTTCGGGTCAAAATCGACCCCCGGGGTCGTCGCGACGCCAATCTCCTCCAGCATTCGGCGGCAAAACTCCATGCTGTCGTTGGTCAGCTTGGTGACGTCCGCGAATATGTAAAAGGCACCGTCAGCAGGCGCCATTCTGTCGAAACCGGCGGCAGGCAATTCCTTCAGCAACAGCTCGCGATTTCGAGCATAACCGGCCACTTTCGCATCGAGCTCTTCCCTGGCGTCGAAGGCAGCGATCGCGGCCCGCTGCGACAATGCAGGTGCAGATATTGCCAAGTTCTGGCCGAGCACCTCGATGGACCGCACCATGTCTTCGGGAACGATCATCCAACCAAGTCGCCAACCGGTCATTGAGAAGTATTTCGAGAAGCTGTTGATGACGACGGCGCCATCGCCGAACTCCGCAGCACTGACTGCTTTCTCACCGTAAGTGATGCCGTGGTAGACCTCATCCGAGATCAGGCGCATACCCCTGGAGTCGCAATAGCCAACCAGCTCTTCAAGTGCGTTCCGCCCCAGCATGGTGCCTGTGGGATTGGCGGGACTCGCCACCAACAAGCCGTCCGCACCCTCGTGTGCCTCCGATAGCAACTCAGGTGTCGGCTGAAAACGTGTCTCCGCGCCGGTTTCAACCATCACGGGCTCGACACCTACAGACTTCAAGATATTCGGATAGGCTGGATATCCTGGTGTTGTCAGAAACACGCTGTCGCCAGGATCAAACGCCGCGAGGAATGCCAGCAAAAACGCGCCCGAAGATCCGGTCGTCACCACGATACGAGATGGATCAACACTCAGTCCGTATACCGACTGATAGTGCTGGGAGATGCGATCTCGCAGCTCAGGTATGCCAAGAGCCTCCGTGTATCCGATGGGCGCGTTCCGCAGCGCCGCTTCGGCAGCGTCAACAACAACTCGAGGCGACCCACCACCGGGTTCACCCACCTCCATATGCAAGACGTCGCCGCCCGCCGCTTCACGATCGTTTGCCGCCTTCAACACCTCCATGGCGTAGAAGGGCGCCACATCCTTTCCCCGATTCGCGATTTTCAATGCAATAGCCCTAGAAATCTTCTCCAAGCGCGAGCCCGAAGCTGCGGCGGTCGCTGATGAACTGGCAGTTGCCCTGCCCGTTGGAGATTCCCTTCGGGCAGTAGATGGCATTCACCCGGCCGAGCAGAGGTGCTTCCTTCAGCGTGTGGTCCCGAGCGCGGAGTGAATCGACGACAGACTTGTCGACACCAGGTTCCACCAATGTCGCGTCTGGCTGTCCAACATGAAGAATTTTGGGCCGGTCCAGTTGCTCACGGATATCCAGATCCTCAACCGAGAGCCCGATCAGGGCATGCCCCGTAGCAGCCGGTGCGGCGGCATTTCCCGAAGCAGAAATCGCCAGGACAACCTCTGTGACTTCTTCGTCAACCACTAAGATCGCCGTTAGAAATGCCAGATCGTCACCTGTGAGCGGCGGCACGAGAACAATACCTGTGACTGGATCAAGTTTCCCCGCCCCGAGTTCACGGCCCATGGTCAGAGTGCACGCGACAGCAGAACCTTCCCGATCAGCCGCGACAAAACTGGTTGTCCCCAATTCCGGATTGTCGATATCAACCGGTGGAATGCCCTTCACGACAAGTGGTGTGTGCTCGCCAGACCGATAGCTCCGCATGAGCGTGTGGGCGCGAAAATCAGAAAGCGGCCGCGCTGCCGCATTACCGCGATCGAGATAGGCGCGCGATGCAGCCTCGGCGAAGAGATGCGGCCGTTCATCCTGATCGATTTCGAGTACCCTGTCTTCGTCCAAGTTCATCGCCCAGATTTGACCGGCGATAACACCACCCACAATCGGCACCGGCGTGGTATGGACAGATAGTCGATCGTTACGAAGGGAAACCGATTTACGCCACGTCGGAAGACTCGCACGCATATCAGCAAGTGAGAGCGCCCCACCATTCTTGCGCGCGCCGTTCACCAGATTCACGCCGGCCTGTCCCCCATAAAATTCGCCGGGCCCGCGCAATCGAATTTGGGCCAACACGGCAGACAATGCGATTTGAGTGAGTTGATCTCCCTCCCGGAGAACTCCTGAACCGTCCTGATTGCTGAATGCTGCCTTCAGGTCGCTATTGTCGAATATGGTGGCCTTTGCGCCTTCCAATCGTCGAACGAGTGCTCGGGACACGGGATGGCCACGCCGCGCCAGAACCTCGGCCGGAGCCACCAGATCACTCCATGGCAGACGGCCGTACCGACTGTGTAGTGCCGCCAATCCCCTGACCGTTCCAGGAATGGCGATCGCGCCGCCCGTGACCGGTGCTCGGGGCAGAAAGTCGATCGCCTCGACAACATCCGTAGGAGAATCGTACACAAGGCACGCACCGCCGCCGCCAAGACTGGCGGCTACGGGATAGGTCACGGACAAAGCGAACGACAGAGCGACCGCAGCGTCTATTGCCGTTCCGCCCTTCGCGAGAACTTCTCGTGCCGCAATAGCGGCCCGCGGTTCATCAGCGCTTACACCCCCGACAAATCCTTCGACGAACTGGCCTGGCTCGATGACCCTGGACTTCGGCGCAATATCGCAGGCCGACAGCATCACGACGGCGATGCACGACCAAGTCAATTGACGCCGCACCGGCCCCCACCTACCTTTTGATCCGACGATGGGAATCACCATTTTGCCGAACTTCTTCACCCGGACATGTCTGACAGCGTTGGGCGGATTGGCTGCGTGCGCACTTTTGCTTGGCACCGTAAATCCCGCCAACGCCAGAGGAATTTCACTTATCCGCGACGCGGAAATTGAACATAACATTCACCAAATCGCCGCGCCACTATTCGCGGCAGCCGGCCTGGATGCCAGTGCCGTCAGAATACATCTGGTGAACGACCGGGCACTCAACGCATTCGTCGCCGGGGGTCAAAGGATTTTCATCAACACCGGGCTGCTCCTGACGGTTGAAAATGCCAGCGAGATTTCCGGTGTGATCGCCCATGAGACCGGCCATATTTCCGGCGGCCATCTTGCCCGTACCCACGATGCGATTCGCGATGCCTCCGCAGCGAGTATTTTGTCGACAGTACTGGGGGCTGCAGTTGCACTGGGCGGACAAGGCCGTGCCGGAAGCGCAATTATCGCTGGCGGTCAAACAGTCGCGCAGCGAAACTTTCTCAAATACACAAGGACCCAGGAGTCCGCGGCAGATCAGGCGGCGGTGAAATTTCTGGCGGCAGTGGATATGACTGCGGAAGGGCTCTACGTATTTCTGGACCGCATCGGCGATCAGGAAGCTCTGGCAAGATCTCGCCAAGACCCTTATGTCCGCAGTCATCCGCTGACTCGGGATCGGTTACGATTCTTGAGAAATCAGATCGAACGATCCCGCGTCTCAGGGACCTCTCCGGAGCCCCTGACCAAAGCCGAACTTGTTCGAATGCAGGCCAAGATCAGGGGATTTCTGGAGTCTCCCCAAAAGGCATTGCGGCGATATCCCGAATCGGATCACAGCGTGCCCGCCAAATATGCGCGTGCGGCAGCCTTGCATAGACTCGGCCGAACAGATGAAGCACTTCGCGAAGCGAATGACCTTGTTGCCTACAAACCCAATGACGCATTCTTCAATGAATTGAAAGGTCAGATTCTGTTTGAGAGCGGCCGGGTCAGACAGGCCGTCTCACCTTATCAGACTGCTGTCGAAATCAGACCCAACTCACCGCTCCTCAGACTCGGACTGGCACAGGCCCAAATTGCGACCGACGACCCCAGCCTTTTGCCCGAGGCCGTCAAACACCTCGAGGAAGCCACCCGCAGAGACAAGCGAATCCCGCTTGCGTGGCGTCAACTCGCCATCGCGCTGGGACGAAACGGTGACATTGGAAAATCGTCACTCGCAAGTGCTGAGTACAATCTGTTGATTGGCCGTCCAAGAGATTCGGCGCGTTTTGCGGCGAAAGCTGAAAACCTGCTGTCCCCTGGAACTCCCAGTCATCTGAGAGCTCAAGATCTCAAAGACGCGGCAACCAAGATCCTGAAGCGACGACGAAAATAGAGATTCTCATGTTCTCGGATCGACGCCGCAGATTCGCAATAATCTTCTTCAACACTTGCTCGTTCAATCCTTGGTGATGTGGCTCTCCCGGCCTAAGTGTTGCGCCATACATGTGTTCTTATGCGCCCCGCCCGACAGTAGCGGAAAATGCGACTTTGTAGCGGGAGGTTGATCTCCAAATTGGAACCGCCCACTGGAGCGATCAAGAGATGAACAAACAAAGGACTCTCTTCCGAGCGTGGATCGGCGCTGTTGCAACCATCCTGTGTCTGTCCATCGGAATGGCGAACGCACAGACCTCCTTCACCGATGTCGAGCAACGCGCCATCGAGCAGATGATTCGCAACTACATCCTGAACAATCCAGAAATCATCGTGAAGAGTGTTCAGCGCATGGGTGCGCGTGAGCAGGCCGCCAACCAACAGCGGCAGCGGCAGGTACTCTTGGATCTTCGTCACTCACTCGAAAACGATCCCGGATCACATATCGGCGGCAACCCGAATGGCGATGTCACTGTGATCGAGTTTTTTGACTACCGGTGCACCTACTGCAAGCGATTCCTGCCCAATCTTGCGGATCTCATGCGCACCGACAACAACGTACGCATCGTGTTCAAGGAATTCCCAATCCTTGGTCCTGACTCGCTGGCGGCGTCACGGGCCGCGCTTGCCGCGCGGGCCCAGAATAAGGATCTCTATGTGCCGTTTCACAATGCGTTGATGGAATCCCGCGGGGTATTCTCTGAGAACCGTATCTTCGACATCGCCCGTGAGATCGGCCTCGATGCCGATCAACTAAAACGGGACATGGAGGCACCTGAAATCGAAGAGATCATTTCGCGCAACTACGCCCAGGCTGAAGCCTTGGGAATTCAAGGGACGCCAGGCTTTGTGATTGGTGACCAAGTGGTCCCGGGTTACATCAATCGGGAGCAACTTACCGCGCTCATTGATGAAGCCCGGACTGGTTGTACAACCTGCTAAGTACGGCGAAACCAACGCGCATCTGCTTGTCGAGTTTGTCTGATAGTTCTACCCGCGAGAACGGGTCAACGAGATTGCAACCGCGGGCCGCTAACCAGCGGCGTTTACAGGAGCCGCGGCAGCTTATCCCGGAACTGCGGCAGCTCCAGGCAAGCGGCTTCAATCTTCATCAATGTCGAGAAGCCCGATACATCGACGTCAAAAACCTGCGCCGCACTCAGAAGCGACACCAGAAAGATATCGGCAACGGTTGGCGTGTCGCCGTGGCAGAACTTTCCCTTTGCATCACTGCTCGCCAATAACTCCTCTAGCATCGCGAAGGAACGGCCGTACCAATGGGTCAACCACCGGCTCACCTCATCGGGCGTGTGGCCCATATCTTCGGCCAAGTACAGCCTGACACGACGATTGATGATGGGATGGATTTCGCAATTGCAGATTTCCGCCAGCCCCCGCACCCTAGCCCGTGCAGCCGGATTGGCAGGCAGTAACGCCGGCTCGGGATGTATCTCTTCCAGGTACTCCATGATGGCCATGGTTTGCGTGAGCACCAGATCGTCGTCCACCAATGCCGGCACTAATCCCTGCGGATTGATGGCGAGATACTTGGCCTCCAGGTGTTCCTTTCTATCAGGATCCATGAACACCGACT
>MDTE01028173.1_pt1 | contig 23924 bp, 16 predicted proteins | sample 811231 | NCBI WGS metagenome assembly MDTE01 (sample SAMN05326651, study PRJNA326480) | marine metagenome | isolation source: seawater | place: Indian Ocean: Red Sea | collected 2010 | reverse complement strand
TTGGGATTGTAGGGCGCCCACATGCGGTGGTCTTGCATGTTGGCGATCAACTTGTAGCGCTTCTGGGGATCGGGGTCATCGTCATCGCGGACGACCGTCAGTCCGTCGAGGTTGTTGATGACTCCGATGGTTTCTCCCTTTTCATCAATCGCCGGCAAGCCCAGTCCCCGGCGGGCCAATTCTTCGTCGACCAGATTTACCCCATCGGGGGCACAGGAATAGAACAGGTTATTCCGTTTGCTGCCGCGGAACTCAAACAGATTGAGGTCGGGCTTGGTCCAGTGAAGCCCGTCGCGGCTTTCTGCGTAGCAATATCCCCCGCGGTCCAATTCGTCCCAGCGTCGCTCGGTGTTGAACGCAAAGTACCACATCCGGAAAAGTCCAGCGGGCTCCTGTATGACACTACCCCAGGCTTGTGCCCGCTCTCCCTCCCAGGGGCGGTCGGCGACCAGCACCGGCCGGGGGTGTTTGTGCATTCGGTTGAGCACGCGTGACACGTTTTCGCTGCGGGCGATTTCGTGGTCATCGACCAGCAGGTGAAGATTGGGGTCGGAGTGATCTTGCGGATCGCGATGTGTGGCAGGGATTGCGGAACGTCCACTGGCCAGGCGGGCTGTCTGTTCACCACCCGTGACCAGACCGGTTGCCGTCAAGGCGGCGGTCGTCTGGGTGAGAAATTGACGTCGGTTAGCGGCGCACATGAAAGGCTCCTTGGCGACAAGATCAGGGGCATCCAATGTAGGCAGTTCAGTGGGCCGTTGCCAGTTTGTAGATCGCCAGTTGGTAGATAGTAAATACAGGTGCAATCGTCATAACCGCATATGGTACGCGGGTGGCCGCCGGTTTCTTTGGATTCTTGTGATTCGGGTTGGGGTGGACCCGGTGCAGCCATCCGATAGCCGATTGAACAGGACATTAGCTGTTCGGCAGTTTACTGTCGAATGTCTGCGCGAGCGTAACTGAAATGGAATGCGCTGGGAACGGACTTCACACGCAGGCGAAGTGTGAGATGGGTGAACGGGTTGCTGCGCGAAGGCAACTTTGTTCCTTTCTGATCCGTTCTAACACCGGGGTGCATTATGAAGTTGTCGCGTTTTTTTCTCTCTGTGGCGGCGGGCTGTGGCTTGCTTGGCTATCAGGCTGAAGTGTCATTTGCTCAAGGGTATTACCAGTCGGGTTCGCACCGAGGGGTTGCCTACAACTACTACCAGGACGAAGCCGCCTCACCCAGTGATCGGCCTGCCGTCCAGGAAACGGGTCGCGGTCGCAAAGCGACTCAGAATCCGCGCAAGCTCGTTCCGCAAAAAGCGGGTGGTAAAGGCTTGCAGTGGGACTTTCTGGACCAGTTTTGTCACGCTCCCTGCGAACCTTGGACGTTGTTTGCCAACGACAATGCCAGCCGTATCACCATCAACGGCCATACCCAGATCGGTTACCACACTGAAGGGACCAACGGTGACGGTACGCCCGGCTCGTTTAATGACTATCCCAACCGTTTCCAGCTGCAACAGCAGTGGCTGAAGATCCAGAGAGCCGCGCACGGTGGCAAAGGATTTGACTGGGGATTCGGGATGGATTACGTCTATGGGACCGACGCACCAGACATGCAGTCGAACCAAAATGCCGCGGGTGAGTGGGATCGTGACTGGGAGAATGGTGGAGCGTACGGTCACGCCATTCCGCAACTCTACGCTGAGGTGGCTTACGCGGGGATGCGGGTCAAGGGCGGCCATTTCTTCGGCCCACTTGGTTATGAGAAGATGGCTGCCACCGAAAACTTCTTTTACTCCCGTAGCTATGGGCGAGGTCTGGATGGTTGGTTCATACCGCGCACGGTTACCGGTGTGCTGGCTGATTGGAGTGTGGGTAATCATGTGACCGCGCATGCGGGATGGATTGATGGCTACGATACGGGCTTCGGGTCATTTGATGCGGGTTCGATGTTCCTGGGCGGCGTCTCGATGATGGTCTTCGATACGATGCACCTGAGTTACTCGCTGGTAACCGGTGACGATGGAACGAATGACAACGTTTACGCGCACAATATGGTGGTGCGCTGGCAACTCAGCGATCGGCTGGAGAGTGCCTTTGAGACGATGCTCTACACCTACGACGGTTCCGGACAATCCAGCGATGACTCGTCAATCACGCTCACGAACTATATGTTTTATGCACTCAATGATTGCATGAAGCTTGGTTTGCGTTCCGAGTGGGTCGACCTTGGTCGCGATTATGAAGAATTCAACGCAGTTACGGTCGGTCTGAATTATCAGGCCACTTCCAACTTGCTGCTGCGTCCTGAACTGCGGCTTGACAACTTCCATCGGGACATCAACGACGGCCTTAACGATGGCGGTGTGTTTTCTGCAGGTCGTCGTGATTCGACCGTGTTCGGTCTGGATATGATCCTGACCTACTAGGTCTGGAATCCTGGAGTTTCTGTACGGATCACAGCAGGGCTGTCGAGCGGATGCTCGACAGCCCTCTTTTTGTGATCGATAATTGGGGCCTGGCTTGAGCCAGCCCGGTGGCGCTCCAAATAGAGGCAGCGTTAGCGCGCTGTCGGCGGCGCGTTCAGTGCCGCCAGATGCGGCCTGACGAACGCCTCGATTTGCGCATGGTCGGTAAAAGGCAGGTAACCGGCTCGCATGACCAGCCCATAGGCCTGACCCAGACGATATTCTGGAATAAACCACTGGAAATCCCAGGCGGGATTGGTGGCACCTCCTCCTGTGGGCGATTGGGCAAACCAGACACGGTCTCGTGTGCGGAACATGAGAACCAGGGCCAGTTGCTGCCGAACACCGTAATACCAGGGCTGGGTGTAGACGTAGCGAGAACGATGATTGACGAGTTTCAGGGGAAACGCGGCATCGATATTGAAATCGGTCAATGGCCCGTCTGGAGGGTGGGTACTCTCGACGCCGTGTCGCGGAGAAACGGTGCGCAAGCGCCGTGGACTGGCAGACGGTTCGGCGGCCGGTTTGCCTGCAAAGATGATGGCGCGATCTTCCGGTCGGTGGATGTAACTGGCCCAGAACAGCCCGATAAATCCGCGCTGGAAAACATTGGCGCGGGGAATGCACTCAAACGTGTATTCGATGGTACCGTCTGCCAGTAGATGGTAGCGTCCGCAACTTTCCAGTTTCCAGTTGGGGGTGGGGGGCTGATAGAGTTCCACCGTAAATGGGTCGATCCGACGCAGTTCCATGGGGGCGCGGCGGGGCTCAAAAAGCTCTTTCTTGACTGCCAGCGTGCCGTCGTGAATATGTTCGAGATTCAATCCTGCGTAGCTCGGTACGAACAGGTTGTTTGTCTGCCGCTGATGTCGCAGTGATGCGACACCGTTGTAACCGGCACGGTGTCCCGGCAGTGTGGCATCATCGACGGCCCGGTTGTTGGCGATGACTGCTGTCACCGCGCCGCGGGCCAGCACGGCGTAGTCGCGCTGCGCGACCTGGTAGCGGACTGCCCGATTCGTCAAGCTGGTAACCCCTGGTGCCGCCAGCGGGTGCTCCGCGGCGCCAGCGAGTGTGCCCAGCAGGCAAACGATCCCGCCCAGGATCAAGTTGCGGTGGATTCGAGGTGACATGCGGCCATCTTACTATGGGATGGGCCTGGCGGGAAACTGCCTTTCTGTCCAGGGTTTTCTCGCCAACTACTTTCGTTGAGCCAGGTACCAGATTACGCTAAGCCGAGAGCCACCGTGTCGATTTTCGGGGTGCAAAATAGCTCTTCAACATTGACAGGCTTCTTTTCTCTGTGTCTTTCAACTCTGTAATCTTGCTGGCGATTCCTCCTTCCGCCGGACCTTGAGAGAGGGCGGTCGCTTCATCACTTGTCTCATCTGATTGGAGTTCTACAGCTATGAAACCATGGTTCCAGAGGTGTACTGTATTTACCTTGTTCCTGCTCCTGGCAACAGCTGTTTCTGCGCAAAATACGGCGGGACGACGCCTCGATCTCCAGGATGGCGACACACTGGTGTTTTGTGGTGACAGCATTACTCACCAGTGTCTCTACACGCAGTATGTTGAGACCTACTTCTACACGCGCTATCCCCAGCGGCGGATTACTTTTCACAACGCATCGGTGGGAGGAGACAAAGTTGGCGATGCTCTCAGCCGCTTCGACATCGATATCGCGCCTGCCAAACCCAAGTACGTTTCGATTCTGCTAGGGATGAATGACGGCACCTACCAGGCGTTCCAGCCGGAGGTTTTCAAGACCTATGAGACGGGGATGGTCGAGCTCATTGAGAAGATCCAGAAGCTGGGTGCCAGGCCAATCCCGATGCATCCCACCATGCACGACTTACGGGCGCGGGAAATCCGGTCCCAGGACGGTGCGGTCCAGGAACGCTACAAATACTACAACAGTGTGCTGGCGTTTTACGGGACGTGGTTGCAGGAACACTCGCGCCAGCAAGGCCTCAGTTTCGTCAACATGTTTGCCCGATTGAACCGCATCACCTATCAGCAACGGCGTCAGAATCCGGATTTCACGTTGATCAAGGATGCCGTGCATCCGGACGCACCCGGTCAGGCCGTCATGGCCGCTTCGATGCTGGATGATGTGCATGCCAACCGTCTGGTATCGGCGTTGACGGTTGTTCGTCGTGGACAGTCATGGCAGGTGCGGGCCAGGAATGGTGAGGTCAGTGAGGTGGGTGAAGACGACTTGCCCTCCTTTACGTTCCGCGCAAATAGTCTTCCCTGGGTGGTGCCGCAAGAGGCCCTGGAAGGATACAAGTTGTTTGGAGCCGGTGGTCGCTTGAGTGGTGAAAGATTGCGGGTGGTCGGTTTACCCCCGGGTCGTTACGCGCTCAAGATCGACGACCAGGTGGTCGGTAGCTGGTACCAGGGAACGTTGGCGGGCAACATTTCGTTGCATGCGAACCGCAAGACTCCCCAGTACCAGCAAGCCCTCGCGGTCGCCATGTTGAACAAAGAGCGCAACGAAAAAGTAGTCCATGCGCTGCGCGACCACTATCGAACGCTGCGCGATCACTATCGCCAGGGTTTGGACAAAAAAGACCCTCAGAAATTTGCCCAATTTGTGACGGCCTTCAAAGCCAAGGCGGCAGATTTCAAGGCCCAGTCCAAAGCCTACGAAGACAAGATTTACCAGATCAATCAGCCTCAACCACACCGTTACCAGATTGTCAGGGCCACGAAAAAAGCCGTGGACTAGCTGCCGCTCGGAAACTTGACCGGCGCCGAATCGGCGCCACCTCTATGGCGACGGTTGCCGCCGTGACGGTGCGCGGCAACGTCGTCGTGAATGGTAGTGAGGTCGGCTACTTTCCCGGGGTGAATTTTTGCAATACGGGTGTTCCCATCGGTGCCCGTGGCGCCGCATCGTTGGCATGCGCCCCGTAGTGTCCCGGCCGCACTTCGCCCACATAGAGATCACCACCGGCGGAGACGGCAATGCCGTGGGCGGCAAAAAAATGGCCCGGTTGTCCGTAGTCTCCTGAACCAAAGCGTGCCAATGGTGTTCCCGCGCGATCAAAAACGGTGACCCGTGAAGGAATGGGTTCTCGATCGGGAAATGCATTGCCGACGTACATACCGATCTGATAACCGAGCTCAGAGACATAGATCCGGTCGGCGTTGTCAAAGGCGATATTGCAGGGACGCGCTACGTCGGTCCACTCTTCCTGAAAGGTGCCATCGGGTGCGAATAATTGCAGCCGACTGTTTTCGCGATCGCAGACGAAGACAGTACCATCATTGGCGATTCCCACATCGTGGGCGACGCCGAATTGACCCGGTCCGGCACCGGGATCTCCCCACGATGCGAGTAATTCCAGATTCGCTGAGTAGTGGTGGATCCGCGCATTGCAGTATCCGTCTGAAACGTAAAGACTGCCATCGGCTGCCACTGCCATATTGGTGGGCGCGTTAAACGGTCCGGCCGCCTGCTGAATCGTACGGTAATCGAAATCAGTACATCCCGTATCGGATGCCTCGCCGGGAGTGCCCAGTGTCGCGAGCAGTTCACCGTCGGACGTGAAATGGTAGACCGCATGTCCAAAATCATCGGCGCACCAGATCGTGTCGTCGGGCGCCACAATCAGGCCGTGAGGCCGCTGAAACAGTCCATCACCCCAGGTGTTCAACAATGAACCGTCTGCCGCAAAGACGAACACCGGATGTGATCCGCGACTGAATACGTAGACCTGATTGCGGGAGTCGAGATCAACACTGACCACTTCACTCAGTTCGAGTCCGTCCGGCAATTGCTGCCAGTCTACGACCGGTGTGAAGACTAAATCAGATGCATTTCTGGAGTCGGTCGGCTGATCTAAGGTCATCTGATTCGCTTTCCCTTGCTGAGAACAGTACGGTTACGTACAGAATTGGTGAGAGTGAAACTGGTCATGAAAACGGTCCGCATTGCACGACCTGGTTCCCCGCCAGACAAACTTCGTTTCAACTAGCACGGCTGCTAGAATAAACGGCTATGATGACGACTCCCGCAACTCCACTCAAGCCATCGACCTGTCGTATTCTGCGAGTGCTCGTTGTGTTTCTGGTGAGTTCTGCGGACTTCTCCGTATCCGCCCAGAATCAACAGACAGAGCGGGTGGCGTTTTTTGAAAAACACGTGCGCCCACTGCTGTTGAAGCGCTGTGTTTCTTGTCATGGGCCTCGGAAACAGGAGGCCGGTTTACGGTTGGATCGCGCGGACGGACTGTTCCGCAGCGGTGATCAGGGGCCGGTAGTCAAACCAAACAAACCGGAAGCGAGTCGCTTGATTCGCTTGATCCGCGGTGATGACGAGAATCTGGCCATGCCGCCTGAAGATCGCCTCTCGAAACAGGAGATCAAGATTTTCACTCAGTGGGTACTCCAAGGTGCGGTGTGGCCAGGGTATGACAACACGCAACCCCGTTCACCAGAGAGTGACGGACCATTGTTTACCGCCGCGCAGAAGGCGTACTGGGCGTTTCAGCCAATCGTCCAAGTTCGACCACGCCACCTGAAAGATCCTGGGATCAGCAGCCCGATCGACACCTTTATTCGGACAGGTCTGCAGGCGGTCGACCTGACGCCGGCACCCCGAGCCGACGCGCGGACGCGGCTGCGACGGGTCACGTTGGATCTGACGGGATTGCCTCCTGCTGCGGCTGAGATTGCCGCGTTTGCGGCCGACGGGACTCCCGATGCGTGGCCGCGTCTGATCGACCGGAAATTGGCGTCACCTGCGTACGGAGAAAAATGGGGACGCCATTGGTTAGACGTAGTGCGCTTTGCAGAATCCGCGGCACACGATGGAAACAACGGTTACTTGCATGCCTGGCGTTATCGCGACTACGTGATTGATGCGATCAATCGCGATCACCCCTACAACGCCTTTGTGATCGAGCAGTTGGCGGGTGATTTGTTGCCGTCAACAGGAGATGCTGCAATCGACCTGGAACGCATGGTGGCAACTGGTTTTTTGCAGGTTGGCCCCAAGCCGGTGGTGATGCGCGATAAACGGCAAATGCTGCTGGATATCGCGGATGAGCAGCTGTCCACCACGACCATCGCTTTGCTGGGATTAACTGTTGGTTGCGCACGCTGCCATGACCACAAGTTCGATCCCATCCCCACCGAGGATTATTATTCGCTGGCCGGTATTTTTATGAGTACCCACGTCATGCATGACATGGCAGCGGATTCGATGTGGATCGAACCCGAAGTTGCCGGTTCAGGCGGAGAGGTGATTCGTGTGATGGCCGTCCGGGATCAACCCCAACCAGCCAATTTGCGGATCCATCTGCGCGGGAACTATCAAACGTTGGGAGCAGAGGCCCCGCGACGCTTCCTGCAGATCATTGCCGGAGAGAACCACCCGGCTATCGAAACGAAAGCGAGTGGCCGACTTGAGCTGGCGCGATGGATCGCAGACAAGCGCAATCCGCTGACTGCGCGGGTTTTGGTCAATCGTATGTGGCAGCGCCATTTTGGTCGTGGCATTGTGGCCACCGCGGACGACTTCGGCGTCCGTGGTGAACTGCCCTCGCACCCCGAATTGCTCGATTGGTTGGCCCACGAACTGGCAGAGCGCGACTGGTCGATGAAAGCCCTGCACCGGATATTGCTGCAGTCGGCGACGTACCAGCAATCCGCCTCAGTCGAAAATCGACGTGCGGCCACGCTGGATGCGGACAATCGGTTGTTGTGGCGCATGCCCAGGCGTCGATTGTCTGCCGAAGAGGTTCGCGATTCGATGCTGTTTGCTAGCCAGATGTTGGATCGCCAGATGGGCGGAACGCTGTTCACTTCGGGTTACAATTTTAATCGACCAGACGTCAAGCTTTCTGTCGTCGACATCGGTGATCCCGAGGACTACGCGCCATTTCATCAACCCCGGCGAAGTGTGTATCTCCCGGTGATCCGCAATCAAATGCACCCCATGTTGGCACTGTTCGATACGGCCAATGAACATATCCCTGTCACGAAACGAACGGAGAGCATTGTTGCCCCACAGGCGTTGTTCTTGATGAACAGTTCCTTTGCGCGACAGGCAGCCCGACGTCTTGCGCTGTCCACCACGACCCTGCCGGATGCCAGGCGGATTCGCGAGATCTACTTGCGTTTGCTAGGACGAGCGCCGACGAGAAGCGAACAACGGGAGAGCCAGGATTATGTCGGTGATTACCGGGAGGTGCTCGGATTGGATCCAGCGGGCGCAACTCGGACTGCGGCTGTGGTGCAATCGTATGCGGATCAGGTGCGCGATACACCTGGGCTGTTGGCCTACTATCGACTCAATGCGATGCGGACCATCGATGGACAGGCTGTGACACCCAACGCGCTTCAACCGAGCCGCAGTCGCGGAAAGGTGGTCAACGGCGCGATGTTTGGAGTGGCGGGAGCCGTTCTCGACCAGCCGGGGGAAGTCGCTCGCGATACCGCAATTGAACTCAACGGCGAGAATCAGCGCATACAAGTTGATGATGTAGAGTTTCTCAGTCAGGCACTTGATGCGATTACTGTGGAATACTGGATCAAGCCAGGCCAGGTGGCCCAACAGTACGCAGTTGGATTGGATGACCTGGAGACAGGCAAGCGCTACTGGAAAAGTGGACTGCATCCAACCCAAATTGAGGGCCGGGAACAACTCGTCATTTACCATGAGTTTTTTCACACGGGAGGCTTCCGGTTTCCACGGAACAAGGAAGCCGTTGTCGCAACAGGGCAATGGTCACATGTGGTTTTCAGCCTGGGAGCTGGAGCCCGCAAACTCTTTGTCAACGGACAACTCGTGGACACTTTCAAAACGGACGCGCGGCCGATTTTTGGCGGAGCCCCACTCACATTCGGATCCCGTGCCGATGACCGCGAGTGGTTACAAGGCGGAATTGACGAGGTGGCGATCTACAATCAGGTGCTCGAGGAACAAACGATCCGCAATCACTTTGCAGCGGGCAGTGGTCAGACGATGGAAGCACTGCATCCTGATTTGCTGGCCTGGCAGAGTTTTTGTCAGGCCGTGTTCTGTATGAATGGGTTTATTTTTGTCGATTAGCTTTGTTACGCGAGCCGCTATGAATTCCTCCCGTCGTAACTGGTTACAAGCCACTGCCTGTGGATTCGGGCACACCGCCTTGTTAGCCATGCTGCACCAACAGGCAGGTGGTCGCGACACGGCAGTATCCGCTGCGCCTCTGACGCCGAAGCCGTCGCATTTCCCAGCGCGCGCCAAGAATATTATTTTTCTGTTTCTGCACGGTGGTGTTTCCCACGTCGATACGTTTGATCCCAAACCGATGCTCGACCAGATGGACGGGAAGCCGCTGCCGTTTGAACAGGGGCTTCAATTCGCTGGTGATTTGGGTAACTTGCTGCGTTCGCCTTGGAAATTCAAGAATCACGGTGAATCTGGATTGCCGGTGAGCTCCTTGTTTCCGCACATCAGTACGTGCATTGACGATCTGTGCGTGATTCGCTCGATGAAGGTCGAACAAGTCGATCACGGCGGAGCCATTCTGCAGCTCCACACGGGTTCTGCCGTCTTTCCGCGACCGAGTGTTGGAGCCTGGGTCGTGTACGGGCTCGGATCCGAGAATCAAGACTTGCCCGGTTTTGTGACGCTGTCGCCGCCGACGATCCATGGTGCAGCCCAGAATGCGGCGTCGGGATTTCTCCCGGCGGCTTACCAGGCGACGTCGATCGGGAACGCGACACTGCCGATGAAAAACGCCAGTATTCGAAACCTCTCACCCGCAGAACGACTGGCTCGCCAGCAACGACTGCAACTGGATTTGATCCAGCGTGCCAATCGAGCGCACCGCGCTCGGGTGGCTGAAGATTCCCGCCTCAATGCGCGCATCGAGGCGTTTGAACTCGCGTTTCGCATGCAGGCTGCTGCTCCCGTGGCGATCGATCTGAATCAGGAGACTGAAGCGACTCAGCGCGCATACGGGATCGATGCTGGCCCGCCGGACAACTTTGGCCGGCAATGTCTGTTGGCGCGACGGTTGGTTGAACGAGGCGTTCGATTTGTGCAGTGTTCGCATACCTACAAATGGGACCAGCATGGAGGTCTGAAAAGCGGGCACGAGGCGAACGCGCATGAAGTCGATCAGCCCATTGCGGCTTTAATTAACGACTTGAAGCAGCGCAATTTACTCAGCGAGACGTTGGTTGTTTTCGCGACTGAATTTGGCCGGACACCGATGGCTCAAGGCAAGGATGGTCGCGACCACAATCCTTATGGATTTTCCATGTGGCTCGCAGGAGGCGGCGTTAAAGGGGGAATGGCATACGGTGCGACGGACGAGTTTGGTTATCACGCGGCTGAGAAGGTGACCACGATGTATGACCTGCATGCGACATTGCTGCACTTGTTGGGTTTGGACCACGAACGCCTGACCTACCGTTATGCGGGTCGCGATTTTCGTTTGACCGATGTACACGGATCTGTCATTGACGAACTAATCGCTTAGGTCATTGGCGCGGCGTGCCGATCGGTCGGTGAGCCGAAACATGGGTCCATTGGATTCTTGTCACGGGGGAATCTGGATGAAGCTGGCAGAAATGCTTCGTCAATTACCGCTGGATCAGATTGCGTTGGTCGCGGGTGTGGGCTATCAGACGGGAATTGTGGCCCGGGACGCGGACGCGGGATGGCCCATGGGAGTGGTGCGTCGCGCTGATGGAGATCTGATTGTTGTCGACTATCAGGCGCACCGTTTGTGGAGGATTGATCGGGAGGGAATTCTCCATCGGTTTGCAGGGGATGGCATTCCGGGTGATGTGGGTGATGGCGGACCAGCCGCGGAAGCCCGTTTTCGGCATCCCCACGACCTCTTTCAGGACCGCCAGGGCCATCTCTACCTGTCGGATCTCGGCAACCGTAGCGTTCGTCGGATTGATGCGCAGACCGGCGAGATTACACGGGTGGCCGGAAATGGACAGGTGGGCCGTGGGGGTGACGGTGGTTTAGCTGTAGACGCGGAACTCGACTGCACTTGTGGTGTGGCGGTAGATGCGGAGGGGAATGTGTTCCTGGCGGACGAATGGGCATGCACCATTCGTCGCATCGATGCACAAACCGGAATCATCGAGACCTGGGCCGGGCTCACTGCGCGACACTACCCCTCGGAACAGGGCGCAAGTCGACCCTGCGCAGGCCCCGGTTTGAGCCTGCTGGGATATCACGGGGATGGCGGCCCGGCGCGCACGGCCGCTTTTCACCATCCCGAACATCTGGCCTTTGATTCAGACGGTCATCTGTTCGTCTGCGACAATTCCAATGATCGGATTCGTCGCATCGATGCCAACACCGGGGTGATCTCCACGGTGCTGGGAACGGGTCAGCGCGCTTCCAATGGGGACGGCGGCCCGGCGGACCAGGCTAGCACACTGATGCCGGATGCCCTTTGCCTGGATGCATACGACAATTTGTATGTTGGTGAAAAGTATGGTTTTCGGGTTCGCAAAGTGGCTGCGCAAACGCGCATCGTTACGACGCTGGTTGGTACCGGAGTCCCCGGATTTGGAGAAGAAGGGCTGCCTGGTTCCGAGACGACCTGTAACTCTTGTGAAGCAGGAATCTGGGCCGACTCGGACGGCACGGTGCTGTGGTCCGACTGCTCGGGGAGATTGCGGCGCTATGATGGCCAAACCCGCATCGTGACGACGCTCCTGGGGGGGACGGGTGTCCATGACGGTGAACCGGCTGAACAGGGTTTTTTGTGTGGGCCCGGTGGACTCGCCATGGGGCCAGGCGATCAGCTGTATGTAGCCGATGTCTGGAATCAGCGGATCCGCGGCATCGATCTACAGAGCGGTCTGATACGCACCGTGGCCGGGACTGGAGCGCGGGCCTACGGCGGGGACAACGGTCTGGCGACCGCCGCCCATCTGGGGAATCCACACGATGTCTCGGTCGATCGCCAGGGCGGTCTCTGTATTGCCGACACGCGTCACGGACACGTCCGGTACGTGGATGCCGATGGCATCATCCGCTCTCTGGTGGGAGCTGCGTTTCAGTGGGACAAAGGAGACGGAGGTCCCGCCAATAGTGCCTGTCTGGTGCACGTGTTGTCGGTTACCCATGACGCGCAGGATCACCTCTACCTTGGCGATGCTGGTGCGGGTCGGATCCGTCGGGTCGATGCGCGCACCGGTCTGATTGAGACCATTGCCGGTTGTGGGCGGGTTGGCTATCAGGGGGATGGGGGTCCTGCCGACCGCGCGCAAATCGGTCACCCCGCGGCCCTGGCGTTTGATCGCGCGGGACAACTCTATTTTGCCGATTCGAAATACCACGTACTGCGAAAGATCGATCGGTCGGGCCGCATTGAAACGATCGCTGGCACAGGCCAACCGGGTTTTTCACCGGATGGCACAAGTGCCCGCACAGCGCAGATCCATACGCCTTTTGGATTGGCCGTTGCTGCCGATGGGCGGGTCTACTTTGCCGATTCGTACAACCATCGCGTCCGGCGAATTACCGTCAGCGGCCAACTGGAGACGGTGGCTGGTGGTGCGACTGCGGGAGACGCGGGTCTTTCCGGGCCAGCCGTGGCTGCCGCGCTGAACGAACCGCACGGGCTCTGTTTTTATGGAGACCAGATCCTGTTGATCAGCGATCGCAACAATAACCGGATCAAAGCGGTGTGCGTGGATGTCGACGGCTGACAGCATGACTGAGCCAAGGATTGCTCGCTGGGGTTTGCGCGGGCTACCGAAAGCGGTTCTGGTGCCCGAGACTGGCGTTGTTAGTTCTTTGACCTGGGCCGCTGGACGTGGGGATTTTCGTACCATAGTACGGCGTTGATTTCCCGCTCTTCACACGTCAAGACATCCAGGTCGCCATCCGCATCAATGTCCAGGAGTTCCAGTCGGTCGAATTTGATGCCACGCGGGCCACTGATTTCATGCGATTGCCATACGGGTTGCCGGGGCGAGTCGGTGTAGGAGAGCCAGCGCACGCCGGCTTTGGTACCGGTCGCTGCTTCACAACTGAAGACCAGATCCGGCTGGCCATCCTGGTTGATATCTCCGATTGCGACCCCTTTGCCGGTTCCCACACCCTGAGGGAGCCGAATGGAATTGAACGACCACGCTTGCCGCGGATCGCGACCGGCGGTCAAGAGGGAGATGCCTTTACGGCGCACCGCGCAGACGATCTCGGCAAAGTGATCCTGGTCGAGATCCCCAACAGCCAGGAACATGACTTCGCGATCACCCCGGTCGATTCTGCGTCGCTGCCAGGGCTTGCTTCCGGCTGTTGTGCCGCCCGGATTTTCAAACCAGGCAACGCCGCGGTAGGGTCCTCGGCGGTCGGATAATAGTAGGTCCTGATCCCCATCCCCATCGAGGTCGTGCGGCTGCAGAGACATGATCCAACCGGCCTGGTGCCAGGGTCGATACTGCCAGCGATGTAACGCCCGACTATCTGCGGGGATCTGCAGCCGCCCCACAGTCGCGCCGGGACCTTTGGAGCCGACGATCAGGTCAGTCGACGTACCGGGATCGATCGTTAGCGGAAGCGCAAACATCCAGGCTGCCATTCCCTCTGTGGCGGGAATGGCTTCCGTTTTCCAGTGTTGCGGGTTCAGATAATGGTCAGCCTGCGCGGGGGCCCAGTGGACGTAAATCGTACGCGTGGCACCTTCACAGCAGCTAATGACGTCGACCTGCCCATCCTTGTCCAGATCGATCAGAACGGCATCTTCGGGGGACTCGACGTGGCCCACGGTGACGGCCGGCCATGGTTGCTGGACCCGCGCCGTGCCGGGATGCAGGTAGACCCGTACGACCCCGGCCTCTTCCCAGGGTGCCACCAGGTCGAGCTGTCCGTCGCGGTTGACGTCGGCCAGTCGGACTCCATCGGCACCGCGGAAGGAATCATCGATGCAATGCCTCGACCAGATTTGCGCGTCACTGTTGAGCGGCCAGCTGGCCAGCCAGAGCGTCAACAAAGTCGCCGCCAGGGTACCGCGACCGCTTTCCGGGAAAACTCGCATGCGACCGATCACATCTGCCTCAGCGCGGGGACAATTTCCGCTTGCGCCGCGTGCCAGGCAGGCGGTAGGCCTGCCAGAATTCCAGACATGCCGGCCAACGCCAAACCACTTGACGCTAGTTTCAGGGATGGTCCTACGGCGATCGTCACTGCTTGGGCGCCGATCGCCAGATGGCTGGTCTGCAGCGCGATCATCGCCAGGCCCACTCCCACAGCGCCCCCCATCAGACTGAGAATCAGGCTTTCGGAGACGACCATGCGGAAAACCTGTGGAGGCGAGAAACCGAGGGTTTGCAGGACGGCATGTTCCCCCACGCGATCCTGCACGGACATCAGGGTTGTTGTCGCCACCAGGCAGAGGATCAATCCCAGGCAGGCATATCCCAGGTAGCCTGTCATCTCGATCACCTGGGTCAGGTCTCCCAGACTCTTGGCCTGAAAGGCGCTCTTGGGACGCGTGTCGGTGGCCACCGGACCATTGCGAAAGGTATCGTCGATTTGACGTGCTACGGCTAAGGGGTCGGCACCTTCAGCAAGCAGGATTTCATGTTGTGTCACGGTGCCAACACGATCTTGACTTTGCCGGCGCTGCAGAAAATCCAGGTGCGTGTAAATATAGTTTTCTTCGGCGCGATCATCGGCGGCGAAAATGGCGACGACGTCGACACTCAATTCACCGATCGTGAATCGGTCCCCGATGCTGACTCCCCGCCGACTGGCAACGGCTTGTCCCATCACCGCCGCATCCTGTTGTTGTTGGAATTGATTCCAGTCGCCAGCCGCCAGCCGAAAGGACCGTGCCCGTTCCAGCTGTTTGGGGGGAAGCCCGTAAAACACCACCACATCGAGACTGGCCCGACAATTGTTGGTAAAGACCTGGATGGGTATTACCTCGCGGACCCCTGTCATTTTCAGGATCTGCTGGTCGTAGTCTTGTGGCAGGGGACTGGTGGCGGGGCAGAACTTGTTGGCCTGAAACGCGATCAATGTCTGCTGTCCCTCGGCGCGGTCTTCCAGTTCGTCGAGTCCACCGCCAACGGCAGCCACGAAACAATAGACAAACAGTGCCACCGCAGATCCCGTTACGGTCAACAGGCTGCGTGCCCGATGGCGTCGCAGGGTTTTCAGGACATAGGGAATGAACTTCATGGTTCAGTTTGAAACGGCCAATCTGGCTTGCCGGTTTCGGTGTGATCTGAAGGTGTCTGGGAACGGGTTTTCAATCGACGGGATGCGATGGTTGCTGTTCGCGTAATTGACCTGCAGTTAACTGGATCTGCCGGGATGCCACTGCCGCCGCATCCCGATCGTGGGTCACCATCAGCAGTGTGATATTGAGTTCCTGGTTTAAACGCAGCAGGAGTTCGAGGATTTGATTTGAGGTGGTCGGGTCCAGGTCACCAGTTGGTTCGTCGGCCACCACGAGTTTGGGATGTGCCACAACGGCGCGGGCAATGCCAACCCGTTGTTCCTGACCACCTGACAACTGGCGTGGGTAGTGTTCTGCGCGATCGACCAGGTCGACCGCTTCGAGCGCGACATGGATGCGGCGTTGACGTTCACGACGCGACATCGATAACAGCAGCAGGGGAAGTTCAACATTTTCGTAGGCGGTCAACACCGGTACCAGGTTGTGCGTCTGAAAAATATAACCGATGTTGACGGCCCGCCATTGCGCCAGGCGGTTGCGTGACAGTTGGGTAATGTCGGTTCCCGAGACGATGATGTTTCCCTGGTCAGGTCGGTCGATGCCGGCGATCAGATTCAGCAGTGTTGATTTGCCCGTGCCGCTGGAGCCCATCAGAGAGAGGAAATCACCTTCCTCCAGTGACAGCGAGACGTTATCCAGTGGGGTAATGGTCTCGCCCCCCTTGTGGAAATGTTTGCTGACGTTGTGGATTTCAACCAGTGACATGGAGGTGCATCCGGGCGGCGGGTGGGGTTGAATGGACTTCTTGAATAGACCTATCGTGCACGGGTCGCCGGATTGGTAGCAGGTGCTTCGCCCAGCACGGAAATTCGGCTACCGTCCTGGAGCGTCTCCCACCCAGTAGCGATCAGGCGGCTGGTGCGGTTGAGACCTTGCCTGATCTCCACCAGATCACTCTGCCCCACGGCGCCAAGTTCCACCTGGATGCGTCGTGCCACCCTGGCGGTTTGATCGGCGACCCAGACGAATGGAGTGCCGCCTGCGTCCTGGACGAGTTGGCTGGGGACGTACAAACGGACGGCTGTCGAGGTTTGATTCGCGGCAGGCTTGTTTTTGGACTGGGGACTCAGAAACGTGACGTCCATCAGCATTTGTGGTTTGAGGACCTCCGGTGGCTGGTCGAAGACGACCAGGGTTTCCTGTGTGTTCTTCTGCATGTTGGCGAGAGATCCGATCAACAAGACTTTTCCTGGCAGTGGGGCCGGTAACGCTGCGTTGCGAATTTGTACGGGTTGCTCATGCTGGACCAGTGGCAGGTCTTCAAACCGTACGTCGACTCGGACTTGTAGCCACTCGGGTTGGTAGAGTGTGATCACGGTGCTGCTGTCGAATCGACCGCCGTGCTGCATATTTCCAGCCATGGTGGTTCCGGGATGACCGACCAGTTCAAAGACGCGGCCATCGATGGGCGCGTGGATCGTCATTCGGTCGAGTCGTAGTTGGCTCTCGTGCAAGGTGACTTGGGCCTGTTCGACCCGCGCACGGGCGGCCACCACACGGGCGGCTGTCGCGTCCCGATCGCGGATTTCATCGATTAGCAATTCTAGTTGCAAGCGCAGTGCATCGCGTTGTTGTTGGAGCGCCGTTTGCTCCTTGCCCAGTGTCGCCTGTTGCCCTTGCAGCTCCTCCAGGCGGGCGACGTTGGCGTCCAGTTCACTCTTCGCCTGATCGAGCTGGACGCGGGCGATCACTCCCGGAGCCGCCGATTTGCCCTCGTAATCTTGGCGGGAAAATTCGCGGCGGGCCGCAGCCTGACGGGTCACGTAGGGAAGATTCTGAAGGAGTGTCTCGATGCCCGCCAGTTTGGCTTCCGCTGCTCCCAGCTGGGCTTCCAGATGGACAGGATGTTCCAGCCGGGTGAGCGCCGCGGTATGGTCGGCTTGCGCCGCGGTCAGTTCTGCTTCGCGGAGTTGCAGATCGGCTGCGGCGCGGCGGTGGGCCAGTTCGGCGTCGTCTTTCACCAGTAGCGCAACGACTTCCCCGGCGGAGACCTGTTGATTTTCTACGACCAGTAATTTTTCGACCACACCCGGAGCGAGTGCCGACACCCGAATGGGTGTTGGCTGTGGTTCGATCCACCCGGCAGCGGTAAACAGGTGAGTGCCCGCCGGTTGTTGCTGGGCCTGCAGGACTTGCACCGGCACGACCGTCACGGATTGAGGCGGAAACAACTGTTCCCAGCTGGCCCACACGACCAGTCCGGCAAAACCGGCCAGCAACGCCATCGGCAGTACGTACCGTGTCAGCAGGTGCCGGCGTTTCCGCCGGACCGGTGCTGCCCGGTCAATTGCCAATTGGGAAAGGTCGACTTGATTCATGGGTGGTGCCGTGGCATATCGGCATATCGGTGAACAACGTGACAGGTGGAAATATCATCGACGGACAAAAATTCCACTGGCCAGCAGGGTCAGGTTTCCGGCGTCGTCACGCTGGGCGGTACCGCGGACGACCACTGTTTGCAGCTCTGACAGTTTGAGCAACTGGCGGGCATCGGCCTGTAGTACCTTGCCTTCTGCGTCGATAATCTTCACCAGTGCTGTGGCCGCAGCGAGGTCGTCGGTTTCGCAGCAGTAGTCCCAGGGAACTTTGCATTGGTGATCCTCCATATCGCTACATGACGTGAGGCTCAAATCGACGATCGAAAACGCCGCCCGCCCCTTCACCCAGGGATCAGCACTGCCGCCAATGCGACCGACCACGGCTACGGTCTGCCGATCCTGGGCGCTGGCTCGCGCTGCGATGATCTCTTGTGCATCGGCCGGTTCTTCGGTCAGCAGATAGGGCGTACCGTCGATCGTGCTCACCGGCAGAGGTTCCGAATCGCCCCGCGATCCACAGCCTATACTTGCCAACAGTGTGCAGGACGCCAGTGTGAGGATGGTAGCTTTCATAACGATCATTCCTTTCGGGAAAACTGGGTTGAGTTGTGAGCAACCACCTTTCCAGAGGAGTCTACTTGTAGTGTCGACCATTGTTGGATTGTTCCTGCAATACGGTTGCCAGGGTACGTGCATCAGGTTGTCCTCAAGCCAGTGACAATGGAGCCCCGCAGGGCCCGCACCGCGGCGGGCAAGGCTCCGATAAAACCGACCAGCATCCCCATCCCGCAGCCGGACAGTACCGTCAGGCCATCGATCCGCAGGGTGAAGGCTCCCATCGTAAATCGCATCGCCGCCCCGTTAAAAAAGACCAGAGCCAGCACGGTCGCCAGCAGACTGGCCGCGGCAGCCACCAGGACCGCCTCTTGAATCAAGCTCAGCAGAATGGCGCCACGCACAAAACCAATCGTCTGCAGCGTGGCCAATTCAGCGATGCGGCCCAGGGCGGACCCGTACATGGTGTTTAAACCGACCAGCAGTCCGGCGGCGCAAACCAAAGCCACCACCAGCCGCGCCAGCATCATCACGGGTCGATAATCCCGTTGCAGGGCGGCGTAGTAGTCGACTTCGGGGACCGCTTGCAGTTCCAAGTCGAGGCGCTCTTTACAGAACAGGTCGACATCGGCGAAGTCGCTGCCCGGTGCCAGGGTCAGTGCGATCAGACTCAGATCCTGACGCTTCATGGCTTCCTGCAGGTCGTCCAGGCGACACCACACCTCGGATTCAAAGGCGCTTCCTGCGGAGGAAAACAGTCCACTGATGCGCCAGTCCCGCCCTTCCAGCGCGAGGCGCCCGCCAACGGTTAATTGCTCTGCGGGGACACCTAGTTTGGCCGCTACCAGCCGGCCCACCAGCACCTCGCCAGGCCCAGGCCAGTTGCCGCTGGCCAATTGCAGCTGGCGGCGCACGCGCAGGGCCCCGGGTGTGACACCACGGACCAGACCGAGTGAAGGTCGGTCCGTTCCGCCGACGGTCATTTCGGTACCCAGATAGAGTTCGGGCGAGACGTACTGCTTGTCGTAACGCTGCTGAATACCGTCCAAATTGGCCGCCACGATATCGCCCGTACCCAGGGGGATCGATGAGTATTCCAGGTTCTCCCCCATACCGAGTGAAAACACCAGGGCGGTTTGACGATCTCCGCTTACCAGTAGCGTTCGTTCCAGTCCACGCGTAAAACCGAGTACCACCAGCACCACCAGAATCACGGTGGTCAAAGCAAACACCGTCAGCAACGTGCGCAGCGGCCGCCGAAACAGGTTGCGGACGGCGTACTCCCAGGGCAGTGGTCGAAAAAAGAAAAACATCGGTCAAGCCATGTGTGCCAGGAGACGGGTTGGGTGAGCGTCGGGTGAAAGCCACAGCGGACTTTCACTATCAGTGACGTGCCACAGGACCCAGCAGAGATTTAGCACAACAGTGAGTTGAACAGGCAGCGCATCAGCCGTCCGGTGACGGGCTGCGGCTGACCGTGATCGCGACCCGCCGTATTGATCGTAGACAGCATGCGAACGCGCCACACGCAAAAATCTACCGATCGCTGCACTGCCGGTTGGCAGCGCTCAGGCAGCGACTTGGCGCTGGATACTGCCCAGAAGTCGGCCTGGCAGAGACACGGGCATTCGTGACCGCCGGGCAGGGGATGAGCAGGACCAGGTACGGTGAGATCGCCGTGAACTGTCGGCTGGCAGCTATTCTTCGCAGTACAGCAACTGGTCGTAATGGATGTCGTATCATCCGCATTGATGCCCAGCGAGCAGCAATGCGCCGCCGCGCAAACCAGTGGACAAGCGAATAGATTGACAATCAGCAGCAAAGGGACTGCGCGGACCAGCATAGCGAGACAACTCCCGAAAGAGAAACGCACTACCCGATTGTACGCCAATGGGAACCGGCAGGCAAAGTCTGATTCTACAGACATGTTGTCGCATCGAATTAATCTCGATGATCTGGCCTGCTGGCCATGAGTTGGCTCTCAATCAGACTTGCCGTATCCCGCAAACGCCCCAGGGCATCCAGGTACGCCAGGTTGGTACGGACGAACGTCTGCTGCGATTGGTTTAACGTCTGGTAGTCGATTTGTCCGCGCTCGAACCCGTTACGCACCAGGTCGAGTGATTGGCGAGCGCGGGGCAGGATCCGCTGTCTGTACCGTTGGACGACCTGACGCGCGTTGGCATAGTGCCCGTAGGTGTCGGCCAACCGTGACCGCAGCTCCAGCTCGACACGACGGATGTCATTTTCTGCCGCGACCAGTTCGGCTCGCATCTGGGCAATTTGGCCCTGATTCTGATTCCAGATGGGAATCGGAAACCCGATGATCAAACTGGTGGTGTCGCTATTTGAGGGGTACATGTGCTGGACCATGACGGAGACATCGATGTTGGGGACGACTTCCTTGATCGCTCGTTGGACGGCCAGAGCGGCCCGCTGATGACGGGCGTTAGCCGCCATCAGCCAGGGATGGTGTGCGAACACCAGATTTTCCGCCTGCGGCCAACTGTAGTCCGGTAAATCAACCGTTAGATCACCGGACAGTTCGGTCACCGGCAGCTGGGGAAGGCCCACGCCTGCGGCCAGTTGACGCCATTGGGCCGTCCTCCGCTGCGCCGCATTGTGCCACAGGATCTGGGACTCTTCCGCTTGAATTTCCGCTTGCAACAGGCTGTTTTCGGTTTCCTGGTGGGCCTCGACCAGCTGCCGGGTGGCGGTTGCCAGTTGGCCGTTGAGCTGCGCCAGTTCCCGGGTGAGATCCAGATAACGCTGGGCCACCAGGGTGGCGTAAAATTGCCGCTGCACATCTCCGCGAACGCGCTGCTGCTGGGCTTCATATCTGGCGGTCCATTCGGAGACTTCCTGATCAGCCAGGCGCGTATCGAGTTGCCGTTTTCGACCAGTGATGAACTGCTGCCGCACCATGGCGCCTTGCATCCCGGGTGTTCCCAGATTTCCCATCTCCATGCCGCGATAGGCGATTTCTGGATTGGGGTAGAGGCCGGCTTGGACGCGGCCGGATTGTCTGGCGGTGAGGCGGGCCGCGGCGATCGCCAGGCTGGGGTGATGCTCTCGCGCCAGCGCTTCCAAGGCGCTGAGGGTGAATACCTTGGGTACGCTGTTTGCTGCCAGCGGTGTACCTGCTGTCTCTGCCCGCTGTGTTGTCTGCTCAGTCTGGCGCGATGGCACGGCGCGCACCACCGGACTCCAGGAGGGCGTCTGGCTGGCAACAGGTGTCCACGCCAGTCCACCAACCACCGTTGCCAGCAGTGTGAGCTGTACTCTGACCATGTCTCCGGTTGACTGCCAGTAGCAGCAGCCGTTTCCTCTCACCCCCCGGAGTGTCTGTGAGAATGCCTCACCCTCTCTATCGGTTGACCCAATCCGCAGAGTGACTGTTGATCGTCAAAATCGACGGAATTTACCCAATTTTACGATGAGTTGGTGGCAGTCGACTTGCTAGCAGTCTCGCTTGGCTGTCAGGTTCCCTCTCCCACCCGCTGGCAATCTGGCTGGCGGCGATCAGCGATCGCCACAGCGCCGCCGTGGTGGTTTGTGTGACAAGAGATTAGGATGGGAGTTGTCTGGCCGCAGACCAGGGAGACCAACTGACCTGCGTTGGTTATTTCTCCCCCAGTTGCCTCTCGTCGATCAATGCCAGGAAGCGAATATGCTGACTTTGCTGGGTCGTCGCCGTCGACTCTGTAATGGGCTTACCCGGCGTGCGTTCTTGCAGGCCGGCGGTGCCGGTCTCTGCGGTTTGCCCGGGTTTTCGCCCGCTGCGCCGCAGTCTGGTGCGGCGCGCGCCAAGTCCGTGCTCTTTGTGTATTTGTTCGGAGGTCCCAGTCAGCTCGAAACCTTTGATATGAAGCCGGACGCACCGAGTCACATTCGTGGCCCGTTCCAGCCGATCGCGGCGCGCACCCCCGGTTTGCGGATCTGCGAGCATTTGCCACGCTTGGCGGCTGCCTCGGATCGGTACTGTGTGGTCCGTACCCTGAACCATCCCCAGAACGATCATAACGCGGCGCACTACATCCAGACCGGACATCCGATGCCCCCCGCCGAACGCGGTCCATCGAATGTCAACGCGGCCCCCAATGACTGGCCGTCGATGGGTTCGGTCGTTGAATTTCTCGATCGCCAGCGACACCGTGGTGGGCGGGTGTCACCACTGCCCAGTTATATCTATCTCCCCAATCGTCATGGCGAAATTCAACTGGGTGGTCGCTACGATCGACTCGGTCAATACGGAGGCTGGTTAGGTCGCCAGTACAATGCCCTGGCGACCCGCATTCGCAAACGCGACAGTGGCGACAATCCCTACTACCGCGCCTGTTCCGATGCTGAGTTGAAATTTCAATTTCAGGGTTTGCAGCCCCAGCCAGCCGTTTCGCTCGATCGACTCGATCGCCGTCGCAGTCTGCTCGATCAATTTGATCACGCCCGCCAGCGTTTGCTGGAAACCGGGCCGATCGGTGATCACCGCGAGGTCTGTCAACAGGCATGGGAGATGTTGACCTCCCCTGCCCTTCGCGACGCGCTCGATATTCGGCGCGAGCCTGGTTCACTGCGCGATCGCTATGGCCGCAATCTATTTGGGCAATCGTTGATCGTGGGTCGACGAATGGTTGAAGCGGGCGCCCGTTTCGTGACCGTCATCTGGGATATGCCCGATGGAGCTCCCTCGGGTTGGGATTCCCATGAAGAACTTTCCACGAGTTTGCGTGACCATTTATTGCCCGGATTGGATCAGGGGTTCTCGGCGCTGCTGGAAGACCTGGGTCAGCGAGGTTTACTGGAGGAAACACTGGTGGTTTGCGTCGGAGAAATGGGGCGTACACCGCGCTATGAAAATCGGGGCACACCCGACGGCCGGGACCACTGGAGTTATTGTTTTCCGGCGCTGCTGGCGGGGCCCGGGGTGGAGAGCGGCACGTTCTACGGGGCTTCCGATCGGCACGCCGCCTACCCCCTCGAGCAGCCGGTGTCGCCGGAGGATCTGGCGGCCACGCTCTTTACGGCTCTGGGAATTGATCCCCACGCGCCCCTGCTGACCCGACAGGGGCAGCCACTGCCGTTGGTGACGGGCGGCCGCGCACTCCCACTCTAGATGTGGCTGGCTTTCTTAGCGGGGAGCGACGCGCCTGGACTTCCAGTCGATCTCAAATGATCAATACATATTCATATAATTATAGGTTGTTGATTTGACTATCAGGCTGGCCGTGAACGCATATGGGGAGTCGTGTGCGGCGCCACAGACGGCGTGATGGCAACTCGCTTTTTCTATCAATGGAGTGGAGAAAACAGATGCACAATATTACAAATGTGGGCGTACTTTCTTTGGCCAAAGTGATGGGATTGTA
>MDTE01073345.1_pt1 | contig 23926 bp, 25 predicted proteins | sample 811231 | NCBI WGS metagenome assembly MDTE01 (sample SAMN05326651, study PRJNA326480) | marine metagenome | isolation source: seawater | place: Indian Ocean: Red Sea | collected 2010 | reverse complement strand
TTAGAAAAATCTCTTCTATGTGCCCAAGCCTCTGGTATTGTCATGATTTTAGCCATTGGTAGAGACCTATTAGAATTTACAATTAATTCAAAAGCTGAATCTAGTGCAGCTGAGTCTGAAGAGTCAGATGCTATGATTGGTTTTAAATCATCGATGGAAGAGTTGAAATTTTTGTGATTAAGTCTGGGTTCATGGGCGGCCATCCAATTTTTATTTCCTTTTAATGTATTGATCTCTCCATTATGAGCAATAATTCTAAAAGGTTGTGCAAGTGACCATGTAGGAAATGTATTAGTTGAGTATCTTTGATGGTAAATTGCAAATTTTGATATAAATCTATCATCTAATATATCGGGGAAAAAATTTGATAATTGTTCTGCTAAAAACATCCCTTTGTAAATTATTGACTGAGATGACAAAGAACAAATATAAAAATCATTAATATTTTCGTTTCTTATCATTTTTTCAATTCTTTTTCTGATAACATATAATTTTAAGTCAAAATCATTTTCGTTCTTGTAGGTTTCATTACCAATTAAAATTTGTTCTATTTCAGGTCTTGTTAATTTTGCTTTTTCACCAATAACTTTTGAATTAATAGGAACATGTCTCCATCCATATATTTTTAAACCTTCCTTAATAATTTCTGTTTCAATTATACTTCTACATCTTTCCTGGGATACAAAATCAGTTCTAGGAAGAAAAATCATTCCAACTGCAAATGGATAATTATTAGGTGAATGACCAGTTCTTTGAATTTGTTCTAAAAAAAAATTTTTTGGAATATTGATATGAATTCCAGCTCCATCGCCAGTTTTACCATCAGCATCTACTGCTCCACGATGATATAAGCATTTCAATGATTGAACACCCATTTCTACAACTTCTCTTGATGCAATGCCTTTGATTGATGCAATTATTCCAACACCACAAGAAGAGTGTTCCTGCAAATCTTGGTAAACATGATTTTGAATTAATTTTCTTTTATTTTTTTTGTAATTTTTTATAAAATTTTTTTCAAGCATTTACTGCCTTTTTATTTTCATCTAAATTAATTTTATCTAACAATTTATTATTTAAATAATTATGAATATTTTTAGCAGCATCTCTTCCATCTTTGATACCCCAAACGACAAGACTGGCTCCCCTTACGATATCTCCTGCAGCAAAAACGCCTTTAATACTGGTCATCATATTATTATCTATATGCAATGTTCCTGTCTTTTTTATTTTAAGCTCCTTTTGATTAAACATTAATGGCAAATTCTCTGCATCAAATCCAAGAGCCTCGACAATCATATCGGCATCTATATTTGTTTCAGTATTTGTTATAGGAATGGGAGCTCTTCTTCCAGATTCATCAGGGGTCTCTAGTTGCATTCTAATTATCTTTGTCTCTTTTATATTTTTATCTCCAATGTATTCAATTGGCTGAGTTAACCATTGAAATTCTACACCCTCTTCAATTGCATTAAGAACCTCTCTTTGAGACCCAGGCATATTTTTTTGATCTCTTCTATATAGACATTTCACAGTTTTAGCTCCTTGTCTAATAGCAGTTCTAACACAATCCATTGCTGTATCACCACCGCCAATAACTACTATATTTTTTTTTGAACAATCTAACTTGCCATTTTCAAAGTCAGATACTTTATCTCCTAAGCCTTTTCTATTGCTTGCTGTTAAAAAATCTAACGCAAGAATTACATTGTTTAAATTTTTTTTATTCAAATTAATATTTCTAGATTTATAAACACCAGTTGCTATTAATATAGCATCATGTTGATTAAATATTTCATCAAAACTAATAGATGTCCCTATATTACAATTTAATTGAAAATTAATACCACTTTCTTCAAGTCTTTTTGTTCTTCTCTCGACAATATATTTTTCTAATTTAAAATTTGGAATACCATAAATTAACAAACCGCCTGCACGATCATATCTGTCATAAATTGTTATTTGGTAGCCAAATTTCCTAAGTTCTTCAGCAGCAGCTAAACCTGCAGGACCTGAACCTATAATACCAATGGATATATTTTTTTCTTTATCTACAGATATATTTTTTATCCATCCTTTATCCCATGCAATATCAGTTATATATTTTTCTATTGAACCTATGGTTACAGTTCCATGTCCAGATTGTTCTATAACACAATTACCCTCGCACAACTTGTCTTGAGGGCAGATTCTACCACAGACTTCAGGCATATTGTTAGTCGAACTTGAAAGTTCATATGCTTCCTCTAACCTGTCTTCAGCCGTAAGTTTTAACCAATCAGGTATATTATTATGAAGAGGGCAATGAACCTGACAAAATGGTACCCCACATTGAGAACATCTTGATGATTGTTCTTCAGCCTTTTCTTTGGCATAATTACCATATATTTCTTTAAAATGTTTTTTTCTATCCTGAACGTCTGTTTTACTAGGAAATATCTGAGATAAATTAACAAATTTTAACATTTAGTCCTTTTTTTGTACTAATTATTAATTAATTCACTTATTAAATTAAATATAAATAATAGATAGAAAAAAAAGGTAAAATTAGTACCATTATAATACTAATAATTAAAAAAACTAGGATTTCTAAGATAAATTAGAAATATTTTTTTAGAGAATTTTTTATAATTTCATTTAAGTCTTTTGGATGAATATTTAGTTTGTTAAAGTTTGAATATTGGTTTGATGGTAAATTATCATTTTTAAATAATTTTAACTGTTCTTTGGTGACAATTTTTAATCCAACTTTATCAAAGATTGCCATTATAATACTTGCAATAAAAATTGGGAAAGGGAAAAAAGCTCTTCTGAGACCAAGAGAATTAGAGATATTTTGATAAAGAGATTTATAAGTATAAATATTGGGACCTGTTAACTCAAATGTTTGCTTTAAATTTTCTTCTGGTCCATAACTTTCTAAGATATTTTCAACTGCTTTTGCAACATCATCAACATATACCGGTTGGATTTTTGAATTTCCACTGCCAAATAAAGGAATAGCTGGAAAAAGTTTAATTATAGGAACTATTTTTCTTAAAAATTGATCATTGCCTCCTAAAACTATTCCTGGTTTTAAAATAACAAAATTTATCATATTTTTGCTAATATATTCTTCAGTGAGATATATAAATTTTATTCTTTTAGAAAATGAGCTGTCTGTAACTCCAAGTCCAGAAAAAAAGACAAACGGGACAAACCTGTTAATACTATTTATAATTTCAACTAATTCTTTATTAAAATTATAAATACCCTCTTCATATGTGATGTTTTTTTCATCCCACAAGGTCTTTAAATTTATAATATAGCTAGAATTTTTTATTAAAAAATGAATCAATTCATCATCTAATTTACTAAATTTTATGGGAATAATTTGACCCATATTTCCTAAAATCCTTAATTTCGCTAAATTTGAAGGTTGTTGGTATGGAACTATAATTTTATAAGCCTTTTTCGCTAATCTTCTAATTATATATCGACCTAGAAAGCCCGATCCTCCAAAAATAACAACTGTTTTCATGACGTTTTAATCTTAAAGTGATATAGCATTATTATTAACAAACAAAAGATCTACTAGATTTAAAAATGAAAATAAAATTGCATATTAATGACCTGCCGAAAAGCATAAAAATAGATAAGTCTGTTGCAATAGATACTGAAACAATGGGTTTAAATCATTATAGAGATAGATTGTGCCTAGTGCAATTATCAACAGGAAATGGAATTTGTCATTTAGTTCAAATTGTTAGTACAAACACTAAGCCTATAAACCTAATTAAAATTCTAAAAAATAAAAAAATTATAAAAATTTTTCATTTCGCACGATTTGATATTGGTATTTTAAAACACACGTATAAAATTAATATAGATAATATTTATTGTACTAAGATAGCTTCAAGATTAACAAGAACATTTACCGATAAACACGGCCTTAAAGATTTATGTAAGGAGTTATTAAATAAAAATATTTCTAAAAAAGAGCAAACCACAGACTGGGGATCAAAAAAATTAACTTTATCCCAGCAAAAATATGCTGCTACAGATGTTTTATACCTACATAAAATTAAAAAAGAGTTAGATAAAATGCTAGTTAGAGAAAATAGAGTAAAATTAGCAAAAGCTTGCTTTGATTTTATAAAGATTAGGACAGATTTAGATTTGCAAGGTTGGTCAGAACAAGATATTTTTAAACATTAAATAATATTATGAATAAGGCACAAATAATTAAAGAGGCGAACAAGGTTCTACAAATTGAAATTCAGAGTGCAAAAACATTAAAATCAACTTTTAATAATTCTTTTGCAAATGTTGTAAAAACAATTTTTGATACAAAAGGAAGGTTAATTATTACCGGCATAGGTAAAAGTGGTCATGTTGCTAAAAAGATTGCTTCAACAATGTCTTCCACAGGAACTCCCTCACAATTTGTACATCCATCAGAAGCAAGTCATGGAGATTTGGGTAATATTACAACAAATGATACTATTCTGGTTTTTTCAAATTCAGGTCAATCAAATGAATTAAGCGATATTATTAATTATTCAAAAAGATTTAATATACCTCTTTTAAGTGTATGTTCTAATAAAAATTCTATTTTATATAAAAAATCCAAATACTCTATTTTATTTAAAAAACCAAAAGAAGCTTGTCCATTAAATCTAGCACCAACAAGCTCTACTACCATGACATTAATAATAGGAGATGCAATTGCAATTACTTTACTAAAAATGAGAGGTTTTAAAAAATCTAATTTTAGTAAATTTCATCCTGGGGGCAATTTAGGTAAAGATTTAGTTATGTTAGAAGAAATTATGCATGATATATCTGAATTGCCAATTGTAAATTTCAATGATTCAATGGGAAAAACTTTGATAACTATGACAATAAAAGGATTTGGTTGTGTTGGTGTAGTTAATAAATCAAAAAAATTAGTTGGTATTATAACTGATGGTGATCTTAGAAGAAATATAAAAAAAGATTTAATAAATAAAAAATCTTCCGATGTCATGACTAAAAATCCACAATTAGTTTCTGAAAAAACATTAGTAGGGGAAGCTTTAAATATTATGAATTCAAAAAAAATAACAAGTTTATTCGTTTGTAAAAATACCAAACCAATTGGTATAGTACACATTCATGATTTGCTGAAATTAAGTTCATAAATTGAATAAATTTTTAACAATCAATAAAAATGTTTTGTTAGTGTCATTGTTGATACTAGTCATATTATTCTTTTCTTTTTTACTTATCAATAATTATAAGATTACTAAGACAAAAAATATTGATACAAGTTTTTCAGCTAACGTCGATATAGTAAATCCAAAATTTACAATTAATAATAATAATAAAAAAATTTATGTTAGGGCAGCCAAAGGTAATTTTATTAATGAAGATTTAATTTTATTGGAGGAAGAAGTATATTTTGAGTCCTCTGATTTTAAGATATATTCAGATGTAGTAACATTTAATAGAAAAGAGGAGACTGCTAATAGCAATGCAAAATCAAAATTTGAGTCGAAAGGAACAACAATTATATCTGAAGGTTTTGAAATTACAGATAAGGGGGATATTATACTTTTTGATGGTAAAACTTCCCTTATATTAAATTAACAATGAAAAATAAAATAATAACTATATTCACAATTTTTTTATCCTTTTATTTAAATGCAGAACAGACTGAAATTACAACCACAGGTGGAATAGAAGTTTTTAAACAAGAAAAATATTATTTATTAAAAGATGAAGTGATCATAATATCAGATAATTTTGAACTAAAAGCAGACCTGGTAAAAGCTTTTTTTGAAAAGGACCTTTATGACATAATCAAAATTGATTCTAAAGGAAATGTAAATTTTGAATCAAAAAGAGGTGTTGAGGGAAAAGGTGAAAAAATTATTATGGATTTACTGAATGAAGATATATTAATTGAAGGAAAAGAATCTTTATTAATTAATAATAATATAATTATGGAATCTGATAAAATGATTGCTGTAAATAATGCTACAGGTGCTTTTAAAATTGATGGCAATAAATCAAAACTAACTGGAGAAGATATTTTTATATCAGGATCCTTAATAGAGGGAGTTTTTCTTAATATAGATGGAATTAATGAAGTACAAGATATATATGTTTCAGATAAAAATGAAGTAAATATTAAAACTGAAACTTTAAATATGTTTTCTCTAGAAGCAAAGTATAATAAAAAACAAAATATAATTGAACTTTTTGAAAATGTTAAAATTATTAGAGATAATGAATTTGTAGAAGGTAATTATGCAAAAATTAATACAGTTAATGAATCTTATCAAGTTACTTCAAATAATAAAGAAAAGGTTAAAATTCTTTTAAATGAATCAACTGAATAAATTTAATGTCCTTAATGATGGACTGAATGTAAAAAAAATTTCTAAATCATATGGAAAAAAACAAGTAGTAAGAGATATTAGTTTAAACATAAAAAAAGGTGAGATTGCTGGATTGCTTGGTCCAAATGGTGCTGGCAAAACAACAACCTTTTACATGATAGTAGGATTGATTAAACCAGATACAGGATCAATATATTTAGATAAAGAAGATGTATCTACCTTTCCAATTTATATGAGGGGGAAAAAAGGAATAAGTTATCTGCCTCAAGAACCTTCGATTTTTAGAGGAATGAATGTTGAAGATAATTTAATGGCAATAATTGAAATAATTGAAGAAGACAAAGCAAAACATAATATAATTTTAGAAAATCTATTAAATGAGTTTGATATTAATCATGTAAGAAAATCCAAATCTGTTGTTTTATCAGGTGGTGAAAGAAGGAGATTGGAAATAGCAAGAACTCTTGCTTCAAAACCAAATTATTTACTTTTAGATGAGCCTTTAACAGGAATTGATCCAGTTTCTATTGAAGAAATAAAAATTATTATTAAAAAATTAAAAAACAAAAATATTGGAATATTAATCACTGATCATAATGTTAGAGAAACTTTAAAAATCGTTGATAAAGTTTATATTGTAAACGAAGGTGCTATATTTTATGAAGGTAGTCCACATGAAGCAATACACAATGAAAAGATTAAAAAGTTTTATTTAGGTAGAAACTTTACCCTTTAATAATTAATGTTAATAAGTGCAAAAATTAAGAATGGAATTAATGGTAACGTGCTAATTCCTGGAGATAAATCGATTTCTCATAGATCAATAATATTGCCTTCAATATCAAAGGGAATTTCAGAAATTTCTAATATTTTATGGTCTGAAGATGTAATCAATACAATAAATGCTTTTGAAAATATGGGAGTAAATATAAAGAAATATGACAACAACATAATTATTGAGGGGCACGGGCTAAATTCATTAAAAAAGCCTGAGAATGATATTTACTTGGGAAATTCAGGAACAAGTGCGAGACTTTTAACTGGTTTATTAGCTTCACAAAATTTTAGTTCTAAATTAACTGGAGATAATTCTCTTTCGAGTAGACCAATGCGAAGAATTACTGATCCTTTGCAATTAATGGGAGCTAAATTTAAAAGCAACGATAACAAACTTCCTCTTGAAATTTTTGGATCAAAACTCAAAAATATTAATTATGATCTTAAAATTCCCTCAGCCCAAGTAAAGTCAGGAATAATTTTAGCTGCATTAAATACCAAAGGAAAAACTATAATTACAGAGAATAATATTACAAGAGATCATACTGAAATTATGCTTGAATCATTGAATGCTGATATAAAAATAAGAAATTTAAATTCATTTAAAATTATTGAAATTATTGGTGAAAAGGAATTAAATTCTTCAAATATATCTGTTCCTTCTGACTTATCTAGTGCCTCTTTTTTTATTGTAGCCGCATTAATAAATAAAAATTCTAAATTAAAGATGAAAAGTATAAATCTAAATCCAACTAGAGATGGTATTTTAAGAGCATTAAAAAAGATGAATGCTAAAATTTCTATTATAAATAAAAGGTTAAGCAATAATGAATCTATTGGAGATATAATAGTTGAAAGTTCAGATTTAATTGGATGTGATTTAGATAAAGAAATGGCTATGTTAATGATAGATGAATTTCCTATACTATCTATTGCTGCATCATTTGCAAAATCACCTTCAGTTTTTAGAGGATTAAGTGAATTGAGAGTAAAAGAAAGTGATAGGTTAGAATTAATAAGATCTAATTTAGATACTTGTGGAATAAATTGCAAAATTATTGGGGACGATCTCCATATTAATCCAATGAATAATTTCGAACCTAAAAATGATATAATTAAAACGAATTTTGATCATAGAATTGCTATGTCTTTTGCAATAATGGGAACTAAACAAGGTAGTGGTTTAAAGATAGAAAATCCTGAGTGTATTAAAACAAGCTTCCCTAACTTTATTGAAGTTTTTAATAAGACGGGTGGTAATTTAGTTGAATAAAAAAATAATATCAATTGATGGACCGTCAGGATCAGGTAAAGAAAGAATTTCAAAATACATTGCAAGAAAATATAATTTTTATCATTTGGATTCTGGTATTTTATATAGAAGATTATCTTATTTAATTATTAAACATAAAGTTGATATAAATAATAAAAATAATTTATCTGTTTTTTTAAAATCTATTAAAAAAATATCCAATAGAAAACATCAAATTTTAAGAAAAGAAAATATTAGTAAAAATACCTCTTATATTGCTACAAAACCAATAATAAGAAAATTCATTAATCAAATACAAAAAAAAACAGTTAATAAAATTCTTAAATCAAATAAAGGATGTGTTATAGATGGTAGGGATATAGGTTCTCATGTTTTTAAAAATGCTAAAATAAAGCTATACATAGAAGTTAGACCAGAAATAAGAGCAAAAAGACGACATAAACAGTTGATTGAAAGGGGTGAAAAGTCTATATACACCCGAATTTTGAAGGATATTAATTTGAGAGATAAAACTGATAAAACAAGATCATCATCGCCACTAGTTGTGCCTAAGGGTGCGATTATTATTAATAATTCCTTTTCTTTTAAAAATACTATTCTACAAATTAATAAAGCGCTAACTATTCTATAAAAAATAATACATGCAAGAAAATATAAAAAACCCAAATATTTCTAATTCAGAATATGAAGAACTAATTGCAAAATCGATAGATTTGAATAAAAAAAAGGAAAAATCAATAGTTGATGGAAAAATTGTTGCAATTGAAAATGAAACAGTAATAGTTGATGTTGGTCTTAAAAGTGAGGGAAGAATACCACTTTCAGAATTTTCTAGACCTGGAAAAGATCCAGAAATAAAAATTGGAGACTCTTTAAAATTTTTTATAGATAGAGTTGATGGACCTAATGGAGAGACAAGTCTATCAAGAGAGAAAGCTATAAAACAAGCTGCTTGGAATAATTTACAAGATAATTTTAATAATAATAAAGTTGTTACTGGAGTGCCTTTTAACAAAGTAAAAGGTGGAATGAGTGTAGATTTAGATGGCGTAACAGCTTTTCTTCCTGGAAGTCAAATAGATAACAGACAAATAATAAATGATACTAAAGAAATTCTAAACAAACCTATTGAACTAATGATCTTGAAGATGGATAAATATAGGGGTAATATTGTTGTTTCTAGAAAAGTAATTTCAGATAATCAATTAAAAGAACAAAGAAAAAAAATATTATCCAATATATCAGAGGGTTCAACTTTAGATGGAAAGGTAAAAAATATAACTGACTATGGTGTGTTTGTAGATTTAGGTGGAATTGATGGATTAGTTCATATCACAGATATATCCTGGAAAAAAGTCAATCATCCTTCAGATTTTTTAAAAATTGGAGACGATATAAAAGTTAAAGTATTAAAATATGATGAAGAAATTACTAGATTAAGTTTAGGTATTAAACAATTAACTGATGATCCTTGGGAAGAAGTTAATAAAAAATTTGAGTTAGAAAAAATTTATGATGGTGAAGTTTCCTCAATTAATGATCAAGGTATTTCAATATCAATTGATAGTCAGTTTGATGGTTTTATTCAAATATCAGAACTTAGCTGGTTAAAAAAACCCCCTCATCCAAATAAAATAGTTCAATTAAATGATAAATTGTCAGTAAAACTTGTTGAAATCAATTCTGATAAAAGAAAATTATTTTTTAGCCTTAAGCAACTTAAACCAAACCCATGGGATCAAATTAGTAATAAATTTAAAGTTGGAGATAAGATTGAGACTGAAATCGTAAATAAAGTTGACTTTGGCATATTTGTTAAAGTTTTTGATGAGATAGATGGCATGGTTCATGTTTCAGATTTGAGTTGGAATGAGGAAGATTGTTCAAAAATTTTATCTGAATACAGTAAAGGTAACAAAATTTCAGTTAAAATATTAGATATTGATACAGTAAAAGAACGTATAAGCCTTAGCGTAAAACACTTAGCTGATGATCCTATTGATGAATATATAAAACAAAATCCAGTCAACACTGTTGTTTCAGGTCAAATTAAATCAATTGATGAAAAAGGTGTAACTGTTTCCATTTCTGAAAAAATAATTGGCTTCATAAAAAAGTCAAATTTAGCAAAAGATAAAATGGAGCAAAAAATTGATAGGTTTGCAATTGATGAAAAAATTGACTCAATGATAATTTCATATGATCAAAAAGCAAGAAGAATTAACTTATCAATTAAAGATATGGAAATTCTTGAAGAAAAAAAGGTTCTGTCTAAATACGGCTCAAATGACTCAGGAGCACTGCTAGGAGACATTTTAAGTAATGCTCTTGAAAATAAAAAGTCAGAATAATGTTAAGATCTGAGTTAGTTCTCAAACTACAAAAAAAATATCCATCTTTAAATGTTAACGATATTGAAAAGATAATTGAATTGTTTTTTAAAAAAATTTTTCAAAGTTTAGTAGAAGGAAAAAAAGTTGAACTAAGGGGTTTTGGCACTTTTAGTAAAAAAATTAATAAAGAAAAATATGTTAGAAATCCAAAAACAAATGAAAAAATTTTTAAAAAACAAACTAACAAAATACATTTTAAAATAGGAAAAATTCTTCATAATAAAATAAATACAGATACTTCAATCAATGAATGAAAGTAAGGTTATTGTTGCTCTAGATAGTAACAATATAAATGAAATAAAAAATATAATTAAAAAAATTAAAAATGAAGTCTTTGCTGTAAAAATAGGTTATGAATTTTTTTTAAATTTTGGTCTTGAAGGATATAAAAAAATTCAGGATGAAAATATTAAAATTTTTCTTGATTTAAAGCTTCATGATATTCCAAATACAATAGATAACGCCATTGAAGCCATAGTCAAACTCAATCCATATTTCACAACAATACATATAAGTGGTGGAGATGAAATGCAAAAAATTACATATAATAACAAAAAAAATGTAAAAATTTTAGGAGTTTCAGTGCTAACTAGCTTAGATAAAATACAAACAAATAAATATTATAATTCAAATGATATAAAAGAAATTGTTTGTAAATTTGTTAGATATGCAATTAAAAATAAATTAGATGGTGTAGTTTGTAGTCCTTTTGAAATTCAAATGATAAATAAAATAAAATCTACTATAAAGAATGATTTTGTTATAGTTACTCCAGGTATAAGACCTGATACTTATAAAACAATCGATGATCAAAAAAGATTTATGACCCCTAAGCAAGCTGTTAAATTAGGAGCTGATTACTTAGTAATTGGAAGGCCAATAATTAAATCAAAAGATCCGTTAAAAGAAATAGTTTCAATAAATTCTTCAATTGATAAAAAATAATATAAAAATCTGTGGGATAAAAGATAGGACAATCTTAGATTGTTGCATTAAAAATAATATTAAATATTTTGGTTTATTATTTTATGAAAAAAGTCCAAGATATATAAATTTTGATCATGCATTAAGTTTAATAAATTATGCAAAAGAAAAAAAAATAATTCCAGTTGGTGTTTTTGTAAATGAACCTATCCAAAAATTAAAAGAAATTATAAAAAAAACATCTTTAAAACATATTCAACTTCATGGAAATGAAGATGATAACTATATGCAGATATTAAAAGATAAATTTGAATTAACAATTATTAAAAGCATTGGAATTAATAATAAAAATGATTTAAAAGAAATTGAAAAAGTTAAATTAGCTGATTATTATTTATTTGATTATAAGCCAAAGATAGATGAATTACCTGGGGGGAATGCAAAACAATTTGATTGGTCTATACTTAATAGTTTTATAAATAAAAAACCTTGGTTTATATCAGGTGGAATTAATGTTTATAATATTAAGCAAATTCTTGATAATTTAATTCCCTATGGAATTGATATTTCATCAGGTGTAGAAGAAAAAAAAGGTATAAAAAGTTGTGAAAAAATTTGCCAATTAATGAAAAAATTAAATGAATAAAAAAAACACATATAAACAATTACCTGATGAAAAAGGTTATTTTGGAAAATTTGGTGGAAGATATGTTGCAGAAACATTGATGCCATTAATATTAGAAGTAGAAAAAGAGTATAATAATATTAAAAATCAAAAATCCTTTCAAAAAGAATTTGAATATTATTTACAAAAATTTGTTGGAAGGCCAAGTCCACTTTTTTTTGCAGAAAGAATAACAAAGGATTTAAAAGGCCCAAAAATATATTTTAAAAGAGATGAATTAAACCATACCGGGGCACACAAAATTAATAATTGTCTTGGACAAATATTACTTGCTAAAAAAATGGGTAAAAAAAGAATTATTGCTGAAACTGGGGCTGGGCAACATGGTGTTGCAACAGCAACTGTTTGTGCTCTGTTTGATATACCATGTGTAATTTATATGGGTGAAAAAGATATTAAAAGGCAATCGCCTAATGTTTTTAGAATGAAATTACTTGGTGCTGAAATTAGAAGTGTTAATAGTGGTTCAAAATCTTTAAAAGATGCTATGAATGAAGCTCTTAGAGATTGGGTTACTAATGTTAAAGATACTTTTTATATAATTGGAACAGTTGCTGGTCCTCACCCATACCCATCTATGGTAAGAGACTTTCAGTCAGTTATTGGTAAAGAAGTCAAAAAACAAATAATTGATTCTGAAAAAAAATTACCTGATCTTTTAATAGCTTGTATTGGAGGGGGATCAAATGCTATTGGATTATTTCATGAATTTTTGGATGATAAAGAAGTTAAGATGATTGCTGTCGAAGCAGCAGGTCATGGGATAAATTCTGATAAACATGCTGCAAGTTTAACTGGTGGCAGGCCTGGGGTTCTTCATGGTAATAAAACATATTTATTGCAATCAAAAAGTGGACAAATTAAAGAAGCACACTCTATATCTGCGGGCTTAGATTATCCTGGAATAGGTCCTGAACATTCATTCTTGTTTGAAGAAAAAAGAGTTAAATATATGTCAGCAACAGATAGTGAAGCTTTAGAAGCATTTCAATATTGTTGTAAACTAGAAGGAATAATTCCAGCTTTAGAACCATCACATGCATTAGCAGTTCTAAAAAAAATAGCACCTAAAATGGATCCTAATGAAATTGTAGTAATGAATATGTGTGGGCGGGGAGATAAAGATATATTTACTGTGGCAAAAGAACTTAAAATTAAAATATCATGAATGAAAGAATAAAAAAAACTTTTACTGATAATAAAAAAAAGCTTGTTACATTTATAACTGGAGGTGATCCAAGTATAAATTTATCCAACAAAATTATTAAAATAATCGCTAATAGTGGTGCTGATCTCATTGAAATAGGTATGCCTTTTTCAGATCCCATGGCTGATGGACCAATTATTCAATTATCCAGCAATAGAGCTATTAATAAAGGGGTGAATCTTGATGATATATTCTCAATATGTAAAAAATTTAGGAATTTAAATAATAGCATTCCTCTGATTTTAATGGGTTATTATAATGTAATACTTAATTATGGAATAAAAAATTTTGTAAATTCTTGTAAGATAAATGGAGTAGATGGACTAATTATAGTAGACTTACAGCCTGAAGAGGATGAAGAATTACTTTTGCAGGCTAATTCTAATAATATTAGCTTGATCAGACTTATAACTCCTACAACAAATTCAGAAAGACTTAAAACAATTTTAAAAAATTCTTCAGGCTTTTTATATTATGTAACAATTACAGGGATAACTGGTCAAAAATCAGCAAATCTAAATAATTTGAAAAACTCAATTAAAGAAATAAGAAAATACACAAACCTTCCTATTGTTTCGGGATTTGGAATTAAAAATAAAAAACATGTTAATGATGTTTGTCAAATTTGCGATGGAGCTATTGTTGGATCTTCCTTAATTGAAATAATACAAAAAAATTTAAATGATGATAATAAAATTTTAAATAATATTTCTAGATTTGTAAAAGAATTAAAAGAAGGTACTAATATATGAATTGGCTAACAAACTTTGTAAAACCTAAGCTCAGTGCATTAGTTGGGAAAAGAGAAGTACCTGAAAATCTATGGCGAAATTGTCCTAATTGTGGAAATATGATCCATCATAAAGATTTATTTGAAAATTTAGATATATGTGAAACTTGTAATTTTCACTTTCGAATGTCATTAAATAGAAGAATTGATTTCATATTTGGATTAAAAAATTTTAATGAAATTCCTCTAGATGAATTAGAAGATGATCCTATTAAATTTGTTGATACAAAAAAATATAAAGATAGATTGTTAGAATATAGGAAGAAAACTAATCGTGAAGATGCTTTTGTATTAGGTAAAACAAGTTTGAATGAAAAAAAAGTTATAGCTGGTTTAATGAATTTTGATTTTATGGGTGGTTCCATGGGAAAAGCTGTAGGAAGTGGAATAGTCAAAGGTGCAAAAGAAGCTGTAAATCTTAAATGTCCATATTTGTTATTTACATGTTCAGGTGGTGCTCGCATGCAAGAAGGAATAATAAGTCTTATGCAAATGCCAAGAACTGTAGCTGCTATAGAACTTTTAAATCAAAATAAAATACCTTATATTGTTATTCTAACAGACCCAACTACTGGTGGAGTTACTGCTTCATTTGCAATGCTTGGAGATATTACAATTGCTGAAAAAGGTTCAACTATAGGATTTGCTGGTAAAAGAGTAATTCAAGACACTATTCGAGAAGAATTACCAATAGATTTTCAGAAGGCTGAATATTTACAACAACATGGAATGGTAGATATTGTTGCAAACCGTAAAGATTTGAAAAAAATTTTAATAGATATTTTAGATCATATTTAAGATAAAATGTCTATTGATCTCAAAAAGTTGCTTGATCAACTAACAAAATTATATCCAAAATACATTGATTTATCTTTAGATAGAATGCGAAATTTATTAAATAAAATTGATAATCCGCATTTAAAATTGCCTCCAATAATTCATATTGCTGGTACAAATGGCAAAGGATCGACACTCAGTTATATAAAAAATATTTTGATAGAAAATAATTATGTCACTCATTTCTATTCATCCCCTCATTTAGAATCAATAGAAGAACGTTTCATTGTTTGTAATAAAAAAATTTCTAAAAAAAAATTATATAATGTTTTAAACTATATCAAAAAAATTAATAATAATGAAAAAATTACTTTTTTTGAGATTACAACTGCTGCAGCTTTATATATTTTTGCAAAAGAAAAAGCTGACTTTACTTTATTAGAAACAGGGTTGGGTGGCAGGTTGGATGCTACAAATGTAATTGAAAATTCATTAATAGATATAATATCTCCAATTAGTATCGATCATCAAGAATTTTTAGGGAAGGATATAAAATCAATTACAAATGAAAAGCTTGGTATAATCAAAAAAAATAGCACTATTATAATTGGCAAGCAAGATAATAAAATTTTAAAATTTATTAAAAATAAAATTAAAAAAAAGAAAAACAATAAATATTATTATGATATAGATTTTAAAGTTTTAAAAAAAAATCCTAAAAATTTTTATTTGAAATATAACGATGAAATATATAATTTTAATAATCCAAGATTGAATGGAGATCATCAAATTGAAAATGCTACTACAGCTATTAGTACAATAATTAATTTAAAAAAATTAGGTTATAATATATCAAAGTCATCTATAAATATTGGATTGAAAAAAACATTTTGGCCTGGAAGATTAGAAAAAGGTTATTTAAAAAATATTCCAGTTTACTTAGATGGAGCTCATAATATTTCAGGTGCTAAAGTAATCGTTAATTTTTTTAAAAATAATAAAAAAAATAGATGGCTAATATTTGGAATGATAAACAATAAAGATTTAAATAATTTTTTATCAGAAATGAAGGAAATAATATCTGGTATTGTAGCAATAAAAATTCCTTTTGAAAAAAACTGTTTTTCAAATAATGAAATTTCAAAAAGTTGTAAAAAGTTAAAAATAAATTGTGTTAAAAAAAGAAATATTGATGAGGCAAATAAATATTTAATTAATAATATTAGTCCTGATGAAATAATTGTATCAGGTTCATTATATCTTGTTGGAAAAATAAGAAAATTATATATTTAATACCGACTCAATCCATTCATTAATCATTGATTTTGGAAGACTTCCAACTTTTTGATCAATTAACTGACCATCTTTGAATAACATTATAGTGGGTATGCCTCTAACTCCATATTTTTGTGGAGTTTCTGGATTGTCATCAATATTAATTTTGTAAATACGTATAAAGTCTTTCTTTTCAATTGATATTTCTTCAAGAATGGGTGAGATTTGCTTACAAGGGCCGCACCATTCTGCCCAAAAATCTACAAGTACAGGTTTTGAAGAATTAAGAACGTCTTCGTTAAATTTGTTGTCAGATGTAGAGGCTATATTCATATTTAACTACTAAATAGTATTTATCAAAATATTTTCAAGTATTTGCTTTAATTGCTTTGTTAAGACCTCTAAAATCACCAACGTGATACCAATGAGAATTCATTATATTGCCAAATAAGGACCGCTTTTTAATTTGATTATCCCATACTGAATTAAAAGAAAATTTATTATCTTTAAAATTTTTAAAAATATCAAGTGAGACTATTTGTAAACCTGAATAATATAATATTGTTTCATTACAATCCCATCTTTTAACTAAATTATTATTTAAAGAAAAATCACCTTTATTTCTATAAATTCCATTTGCTTTTCCTTTTGGTACAAGTAGCAATCTACACTGATCACTTATTCTATAATCTGATAATATTTTTAAAATGTCTATTTCATTTTTTTTTATCCAAAAAATATCACTATTAGTTACTAATATATTCTCATCGTCAAAAAATGACATTGCATTTTTTACTGCTCCTCCGGTATCTAAAATATCTTTTTCGTATAAAACAGTTATATTAGAATTATCATAATTATGTTTAATAAAATCATAAATTAATTGATGTTTAAAATGTGTATTCACAACTATTTTTTTACAACCAATATTAAACAAAAAATCAATACAGTTTTTCAATAATGAAATATTATTAATTTTAACTAAAGGCTTTGGAACTTTATTTGTTATTGGCAATAATCTCTTTCCAAATCCTGCAGATAAAATCATTGCTGAAAAATTTTTCTTCATTTTGTAAAATATCAAATAATTTTAGAATAAATAGATTTAAGTTTTTTATTATCTAATTTAGCCATTCCCTCAATAAGTCTTTTTTTTGTTATAGGAATAAATTTTAAATAAAAATCATTGTTAATATTTTTAGTTAATTTTATCCATCTGCCCAATAATCTTGTTTGTCTAGATGTGCTTAACACATAATATTTTTTTTTGAACTCATTATAAGAAATTCTTTGTTTTGTATTGTTATAATAATAATTAATAAAATATTCGTTATATTTATTATCAAATAGTACACGAGAATCTTCTAGAAGTGAAAATAGATCCCAACAACTTTCGCCCCAAAAAGCATTTTGAAAGTCAAGAATACCACATTTTAAATGTTTTTTTTTATTTTTTAAATACATCAAATTATTTATATTAAAATCTTTATGAACAAAATGTTTAAAATCAAATTTTATCTGATTATATTGATCTTGCCAGTAAAATAAAAAGTCTTCTTTTAAATTTCTAGATATTTTTTTTTTATGAAAAAATGGATAATAAAAATCTAATAGTTCAGAAATCTCAGAAGTAAACATTTTAAAATTATATTTTTTTAAATCATAACTAGATTCAAAATCTATTTCATTATTAATTGCTATTAAACTTTCAACTGCAGTATGAAAAATTTTCTTAAAATTATAGCTATGAAATATTTTATCGAATCTATTGTTACCAAAGTCCTCAATTAACAATATCTTTTCATTATCATTTTTTTCATAAATTTCTGGAATTGAAACATTTACATTAGATAAATAATTATGTACTTTTAAATAATTATTATACTGTTTTTTTTCCTTTTTTGAATCCATCAAAATAATAGAATGATTATTTTTTGTTAATCTATAAAAAAGTCTTTGTGATGCTCCACTTTCTATTTTTTTTATTTCATAAGATTCATATTTGGGTGAAATTTTATCAATAATTTTTTTCATTTTTTAATTTTTCTATAAGAAATATCTACATTTCTTATATTTTCATCTATAATTTTTAGTTTAACTAAAAAATAATTATTAAAATTAACAGCATCAAAAAAAATATCAGGCCACTCAATCAAAGTAATATTTTTTTTCAAATGCTCATCAATATTTAATTCAATTAAATCATTTTTATCTTTAAGACGATACAAATCATAATGAAAAATTTGAAAATCATTAATTGGATAATTTATCATAATTGGGAAAGAAGGACTTTTAATATTATTTGGCAGTTTTAGTGAATATCTCTTAAAAATAGAATTAATAAAAAATCTGACAAATGTAGTTTTGCCTGCCCCCAATTCTCCATAAATTAAAAATATATCACCAATTTTTGCAATCATAGCAACTTCACTAGCGATTAGTTGTAATTTTTTTAAATCAGAATATGCGGTTAATCTTTTAAACAAAACTAATATTAATAAATTTAAAATGCTTTCTTTAGATCTTCAACAAGATCTGTTTTTTCCCATGTAAAATGACCTTCATTAGTTGGCACTCTTCCAAAATGACCGTAAGCTGAAGTTGTTTTATAAATTGGATTAATTAGTTTTAGGTGAGTCTTAATTCCCTTTGGGCTTAAATCAAATAATTGTGGAATTACTTCTTCTATTTTTTTTTCATCTACTTTATTAGTTTGATTAGTGTTAATATAGATTGAAATAGGTTTTGCGACACCTATTGCATAAGATAACTGTATTACGCACTCATCTGCCAAATCAGCTGCAACAATATTTTTTGCTAAATATCTTGAAGCATATGCTGCAGATCTATCTACTTTAGTCGGATCTTTTCCTGAAAATGCTCCACCGCCATGTGGTGCAGCCCCTCCATATGTATCTACTATAATTTTCCTACCTGTTAATCCAGAATCTCCATCTGGACCCCCGATAACAAAATTACCTGTTGGATTAACATAAAATTCTTCATCTTTAAGATCTCCAATTAAATTTTCTGGAATACAATCATAAACAAAAGGTTTTATAATTTCTTTTATATCTTCTTGTTTTAAATTAGCTTTATGTTGAGTAGATACTACCACTGAAGTTACCTTAGTTGGTTTGCCATTTTCATATAACATTGTTATTTGACTTTTTGAGTCAGGTTCTAATTCATTTGCTTGGCCATTTTTTCTTGCCTCAGCCATTTTTAGTAAAATTTGGTGAGAATATTGAATAGGAGCGGGCATTAATTCATCAGTATCTTTACAAGCATATCCGAACATTATTCCTTGGTCACCTGCTCCTTCAGCATCAACTCCTAATGCAATATCAGCTGATTGTTGATGAAGATGATTCTGAATAACACATTTTTCCCAATGAAATCCTTCTTGCTCATAACCTATATCCTTGATGCAATCTCTAACTTTTGTTTCTAATAAATCTTTATCTAATTTTCTTCCCCTAACTTCTCCTGCTAAAACAACTAAGTTAGTTGTTGCAAGTGTTTCACATGCAGTTCTAGAGGCAGGATCACTTCCTTCAAGAAAATAATCTACTACCATATCAGAAATTCTATCACACACTTTGTCAGGATGCCCTTCAGAAACAGATTCACTAGTAAAAAAATATTGTCTTTTCATAAATTTATTTAATACCTATATGTATCTTCTTTAAAAGGACCTTCTTTTTTAACTCCAATGTAATCTGCTTGTTTATCAGTCAATACAGTTAATTTTGCTCCAACTTTTTTTAAATGCAAAGAAGCAACTTTTTCATCTAAATGCTTCGGAAGAACATAAACCTTTTTTTCGTAGCTCTTATAGTTATTCCAAAGTTCAATTTGCGCCATAACTTGATTCGTAAAAGATGCGCTCATGACAAAACTTGGATGGCCAGTTGCATTTCCTAAATTAACAAGCCTGCCTTGAGATAGTAATAAAATCTTTTTTCCATCAGGAAACTCTATCTCATCTACTTGAGGTTTAATTTCTTTAGTTTTATAATTTCTTAAAGCTTCAGTTTGAATTTCATTATCAAAATGACCTATATTGCAAACTATTGCCCGATCTCTCATTTTACGCATATGATCAATAGTAATTACATCTGTATTTCCTGTGGCAGTAACAAATATATCTCCATAAGAACTGGCTTCGTCCATAGTAACAACTTCATAACCTTCCATTGAAGCTTGCAATGCATTTATAGGATCAACTTCAGTAACACAAACTCTTGCACCTGCGCCTTTCAAACTTGCAGCAGAACCTTTGCCAACATCTCCATATCCTGCTACAACTGCTACCTTGCCGGCCATCATCACATCAGTTCCTCTTCTTATACCATCAACTAAACTTTCTTTACATCCATACAAATTATCAAACTTAGATTTTGTTACTGAATCATTAACATTAATAGCTGGAACTTTTAAAAGACCTTTTTTTTCCATATCTTTTAAACGATGAACTCCAGTTGTAGTTTCTTCTGACAGACCTCTAATATCTTTCAATAAATCAGAAAACTTTTCATGAATAATTTTAGTGGCATCACCGCCGTCATCTAGTATCATGTTAGGTTTCCAATTGTTGGGACCTTCAAGAGTTTTTTCTATACACCACCAAAACTCTTCATCATTCATTCCTTTCCAAGCAAAAACTGGAATACCTTTTGAAGCTATTGCTGAAGCTGCATGATCTTGGGTGGAAAATATATTACATGAACTCCACCTAACTGAAGCTCCGAGACTAACTAAAGTTTCTATTAATACTGCAGTTTGAATTGTCATATGTAAACAACCAACAATTCTAGCGCCTTCCAAAGGTTTATTATTTTTATATTCGTCTCTTAAAGCAATAAGTCCTGGCATTTCTGTTTCAGCAATGGCTATTTCATTTAAACCCCATTCTGAAAGTGAAATATCTTTAACTTTATAATCTTGCATTGAGTCAGTTTTTTTTAAATATTATATCAATCTTTTAAAGGTAATTTGATTTCAAAACAAGCACCAAGATACTGTTGAAATTTAATATCACTTATTTTGATTGATCCTGAAAAACTTTCAATAATTTTCTTTGCTATAGATAATCCCAGTCCCGAATGTCGTTCTTTTTCAAGAATTCTATCAGTATAAAAACGTTCAAAAATCCTATTTCTAACATTGTCTTCAATTCCATCACCTTGATCAACAAAATATATAACTGCATTTTCTTTTAATATTTCTTGCTTTATTAGTATTTTAGAGTTCTCTGAACATAATGAAAGACTATTAATTAAAAGATTATCAAAAACCTGCGCAAGTTTTTCTTTGTTTGCATAAATTACACAAGGTTTTTTTAAAAATTCAAAATTAATTTTAATATTTTTTTCATTTTCTCTATATAATTCTAAAAATTCATTTAAGAAATCTACCAAATCAAACTTTGCAAATAATTCAATTTCAGTTTCAATATCAACTATTGCGTATTTTGAAATTTCATCAATTAAAACATTAATTCTATCAATATCTTTTTTCATATTCTTTAATAATAAATTTTTTTTGCTATGTTCTATTTTATTATCAACTAAAATTTCATTTGAACTTTTTAAACTAGCTAAAGGATTCTTTAATTCATGCGAAACATCTTGAACAAAATTTTCAACCTCCTTTATTCGTTTATTCAAATCCTGAGACATATCCTGAACTTCTCTACTCAAAATTCCTATCTCATCTTGACGAATTGGATATTCTAAATTGTATTTATCATTTTTTGATTTATCTCTTTCGCTTCTTACAACTTTTGAAAGCTTTTTAATTGGAGAAATTATGCTTTTTGTAAATAAAATTGAAAATATAAACATAAAAAAAATTATAAAAATAAAAAAATTTGAGAGATAAAAAGATCTTATTGCTGCTTCTTCATTTTGCTTATCTAATGTCCCAGAAACTAAAACAACTCCATATATGACATCGTTACTTATAATTGGACTAGAATTAATACGTGTAAAATTGCCATTTTCATTTTTAAAGGTATAAAACAAATTTTCTTTTTTCATTATTGTTTCTCTTACAAAAGAGATATCTCCGATATATTTGTTTATTTTTTTTTGTGATTCTAATTTTTTTTGTATTATATAAGTTTGAATATCTCTAAATGCTTTAAAGTAAAAATTTTTATATCTTAAATAAACATTTTCTTTAATTTCAGGCTTATCAACATAAACTTCTGTAACCTCACTAGAAATAGGCATATTAGAGGTATCAGCAAATTTAATTAGGGTATCATCATATATTTTAATATTGTGAGATTTATTTAAATAATTGTTGGAAATATGATTTTGGGTAATTATTGGATCTAAAAAAAGACTCGTTGAAATAATTAATTGAAGGCCCCCTTCTTTTCTTTCTATACATTTTTTTGATAAGATTGTTTGATTTTGTTTGGATATTTCACAACTTTCAAATTCAGGAATATTGATTAATGCATATTTTTGCAAATAATTATTTATTTCTATTAAATCATTATTGATTGACTCATATTGTTTGTCCAAGTTTTCATTATTTGACAAAGACCAAAAATTAAAAATAAATAAAAAAATTAAACCTAAAAAAACTGTAAGTAAATTAATTATTATTATCTGTATTATTAAAGAATAACTAGAAAGATTAATATATTTATTGATATTATTCACGCCACGAATAGCCAGAGCCATATCGTGTTCTTATCTGATTAAAATCTGGATCATGTATTTTAAATTTTTTTCTTAGTCTTTTTATGTGACTATCAATAGTACGGTCATCAACATAAACTGTATCTCCATACATTGCATCCATTAATTGATTTCGATCTTTTATGACGCCAGGTTGTTTGGCAAGACTTCTAATTAAATTAAATTCTGCTACAGTTAATTCTATAATTTTATTCTTCCAGAAACAAAGCTGTTTTAAATCATCAAGCAACAAATCTCCCTTTTTTAAACTTTTTGTAATTTCTCCTTTGTCTTTATCCTCTGCTGTTAATCTATTAGAATGTACTCGTAGTACTGTTTTGATTCTTTCATTAAGTAATTTTTGAGAAAAAGGTTTCTTAATATAATCTGCTGCCCCCATTCTAAGACCAATAATTTCATCTTGTTCCTGATCTTTAGAGGTTAAAAATATTATAGGCATATCTCTTAACTCGGTATTAGTGCTTGATCTAATTTTTTTGAGTAATTCATTTCCATCCATTTTTGGCATTTTAATATCAAATAAACCTAAATCATATTTTTTATTTTCTAATCCTTTAATCGCTTCCTCTCCATTGTTAAAAGTGTCAACTTTAAATCCTTCTGTTTCAAGTGCGAGAGAAACTGAAATTAATATATTTGGTTCATCATCAACTAATGCTATATATGTCATATCAAATTTTAGAATCCTGTTATTTCAACTTTATGGCAAATTTAAGTTTCATTAAATATTTAATAATTTTT
>MDTE01159021.1_pt1 | contig 23931 bp, 28 predicted proteins | sample 811231 | NCBI WGS metagenome assembly MDTE01 (sample SAMN05326651, study PRJNA326480) | marine metagenome | isolation source: seawater | place: Indian Ocean: Red Sea | collected 2010 | reverse complement strand
TATCATTATTAGTATTATAAGAAACTTTCATATTGCCTATTTAGATCTTAAATACTAATTTAATCAAGAAATCAAGCATGGAGCAATAAAAAATTAAACTTTATTTTTTTTTAAACATAAAAAGTATTCTTGGTTACCTTTTAAACCCAACAATTTAGATTTTTTCAAATCAACAATAGTAACATTTTTACTCAAAGTCCATGTTAAAAAATCTGATAAAACCTTAGCATGTATCACAGGGTCTTTAATGACTCCTCCATATACAATATCTGATTTTTCAGATTCAAATTGTGGTTTAATAAGAACTATTAAGAAACCATTATCTTTTAAAAAATTCAAACAATTATCAATTATTAATTTAGCAGAAATAAAAGAAACATCTATAACTATCAAATCCACCAGATCATCGTTTGGTAATGTAAATTTATGTCTAGCATTTAATCCTTCAATTGGGAAAACTTTAGGATTGTTCCGTAATTTCCATGCAAGTTGCCCTTTCCCTACATCAACAGAGTAAACTATCTTAGCATTTCTTTGAATAACACAATCAGTGAATCCTCCAGTTGAAGATCCCACATCAAGTACTGAAAATCCTGATACATCAATTGCAAAATCATCAAGAACACTATCTAACTTATAGCCACCTCTAGAAACAAATTTTTCAGGTGAAATAAATTGAAATTTACTATCTACATCTACTATTGCATGTGGCACTAAGACTCTATAATCAGAATTCAATAATTTTATTTTTCCTGCCCAAATATCTCTTCTAGCATGATCTAAATTTTTTGAAATTTCCCTCTTAACTAGCAATTCATCAAGTCTTATTTTGTTCTTTTTACTCAATTTAATCTGTATTTACTTTAGAAATCTTTTTTTAACTTTTTCCCTTCCAGGAATATTACTATATCCTAAATTTTCTATAGATAAACTAGCAGCTGCATTAGCCATTTTTGAAGATAATAATATATCTTTTGTTTCATAGAAATAGATCATAAATGTAGATGTCCAAACATCCCCTGCTCCTGTGGAATCTAAAGAATTAGTAGGATAACTTGAAACATGATTCCATTCACCATTAGCACTAAAATATACCCCTTTGGAGCCAGAAGTTACTGCAACATATTTCACTTTAGAAGCAAAAAATCCCCAATTTTCTTTTTTTACATCTTCATCAGAAAAAACAAGTAAATCAATTCCTGATAAATCTAAATGATGCCAATTTTCTATTAAATATATCTTATTGTTAAAATCTTTTTTTCTTATCCAACCTTGCAAATTACAACCTACAAAACTTTTTTTAAATATTTTGGGAAAAGATAAAAATTCATTAAAAATAGGAGCTAAAAATACAATTTTACAATCCAACCATTCTTTAGGAATCATAGAAAATTCGATTTCATTTGCAGAACTTCGAATATATTGAACTCTTCTTTTTCCCAGATAATTATTCTCAAATTCAGTATTTTTTTCACTAGAAATATTTTTAACAAAAACATTTTTAAGTATTTTATTAAAAGGGAAATCTCTTCTAGCACTAGTAAATATAGCTGTTTTTAAACCAAACTCTCTAGCTAGTATTGCTGAATACAATGAAGTGCCACCAAAAGTTTGATAATTCAAATTTTTCTTAATAATCGTATCTTGAGTTACATGACCAATTACTAAAAAATCAGGAGTTTTCAATTTATAATCAATCTCTCACAGGGAAAATAACTACTTGGCGCCTCAAACCACTACCTTTACTCTCTGTTCTTACACTTGTATTTTCTGCTAACGCTACATGAATAACTCGTCTCTCAAAAGCTGACATTGGGTTTAAGCGAAATGGTTTTCCTGATTTGATAACTTTAGAAGCAGAATTTTCTGCTAAAACTTCTAAACTATTAATTCTTCTGTCTCTATAACCTTCAACATCTAATGTTATTCTCACTGATTTACCCAATTGTCTTTTTAAAATTAAAATCATCAAAAATTGCATTGCTCTTAATGTTTCACCTTTCCTTCCAATTATTAATCCTGCGTCATCACCTTCGATTTCAAAATAAAGACCATTTTCTTCATTTTCATCTCTTAGATATGTTTTTACAGATACACCTAAACTTGAAATTAGAAAATCCATTATTTCAACTGCTAATTTTTCAGTTTCCTTATCAACCTGATTTTCAATTTCATTTTTAAATGGGGGTTTCTCATCATCTGATTCACTAATTAATGAATCAGATGAAGATTGAGTATCTAAATGAACTGAAGAAACTGTAACCTCTATTTCTGCGGCCTCTCCACCTAAACCTAAAACTCCACCTCTACCAGGATTCAAAACCTTAATTTCTACGTCTTCCCTTTTTAGTCCTAGTTTTTCTAGAGCGGACTTTGTTGCCTCTTCGACTGTTTTGCCCGTGTAATTCTGAGTAGTCATCTTTTAAATCATCCTCTTGACTGTTTTTTTCTTTTTGTATAATGACAGAATTAGTTTCATTATTATCTTTTTTTATTCCTAATCCCATCTTATTTAAAATAAAATATTGAATACCTATTCCAGTAATATTAGAGAACAGTATATACACTGCTAGCCCTGCTGGAAAAGATAGAGTAAAAAATCCAAACATTATAGGCAACATCCAAAGCATCATTTTATTAGTTTGTTGTTGTCTAGCATCTCCTGAGTTGAAAGTAGTCATTTTTTGTTGTAACCAAGTTGTAGCTCCTACTAATAGAGGTAACATTATCATGAAAAGTCTTGGTGTACTTTGAACAGGGTCAACTAAATTCATAGTTAAGAATTCACTATTGATGGGCAATTGGTTTATTACTGGATTCCACTTATATAAATAAGTAGATAAATTTGCTAGACCTTCAGGTGTAGGTGGAACCGTTTTGAAAATTGCCCTATATAATCCAATCCAAATAGGCAACTGAATTATCATTGGTCCTAAACATCCAATAGGATTCATCCCCGTTTGCTTATAGAGAGCCATAGTTTCAGATGTCATTTTTTGTCTACTATCTCTATCTTTTTTGTCTTTATATTTTTCTTGAATAGCTTTAATTTTCGGTTGGATTTCAGCCATTCCTTTCATCTGTCTAACTTGACGCACTTGTAGGGGAATCATAAGAATTCTTACAATTATAGTAAACAAGATTATGCTAAATCCGAAATTATGAAATAACGTATATATTAGAGTCAATGTATTAACCATTGGCTTCATAATTATTTCAGTCCACAAAATTCCAAAGATATCCATAAAATCTTTTATTTACATCCCTCTAATTTTTCTAAATCAAAACATCTAACTAATGTGCGATCTCCAGTAGAAAAAGTTTTGACCCTTCCTTCTAAATCAATAACATATAAAAGATTATCAACAACTAATGGCATTACTGAAACTCCGTCATCAACAGGAAACTCTCCTAAAACACTTCCAGTAATCACATCAAAAATTCCTACTGTATCTTTGTCAAATGGAACAGCTAAAGATTTCAATCCAGAATGATTAAAAATTGTAGCGGAACCAACTGGTTTCCCTTTATATTTAGCTTTAGTTTCCCAGATAATGCTTAAAGAATTCACGTCAATTGCATAAATATTCCCTGAAAGCGTTGATACATAAGCGATTCCATCATTAAAAACAGGTTTAGACCATATCCATCCATCTAATAAAATTTCTCTAATCATTCCTTGATCAATAGATGAATTTGATTCAAATTTCATCTTTTTATCATTGAAAAAACCCATTTGTTTTTTTTCTATACATTTAAATGCTCCAGAAATATCTCCAAAGCAAATATTTTCTCCTGCATCTAGCGGAGAAGAAACAATTGGAGATCCCCAGTCTAATTCCATTACTAATCTATTAGGATCATTAAATAAATATTCTTTCTCACCAACAGAAACCAAATCTTCATTACTTCTTAAATCTATGGCAATTAAACTCCCAGAAATTGTACCCACTATACCTAAGTTTTCATGGATCATAATCTTTCCATAAATTTTTCCTTTTACAGGGACTTTCCATAATATACGTTGTGAAATTCTATCTTTTAATGACTTATCAGAATCTGATTGAATGTCTATTCCATAAATATAGCTACCAACCCCATCTTGATCATCATTTTCTGAAGTAGCAAATATTAATGTTTTATCAGAATGTATATTAACTCCACCTACTATAGTAGAATCTAATCTCACTAAACTCTCAGACCAAATAGAGTTCCCAGAAATAATATCTATACCAAAAATATTAGTTACACAATCTCTACTTTGACATCTATTACCGTTTCCATCACCATAAGAAGATCCATAAAGAACACCATCTTTAATGATCATGTCTCCATAAAATGCTCCCAAGGAAACATCTCCATTAGGAAATTTCCAAAGATTATCATGATAGCCAGAATCTCTACTAAATCTATATATATATCCGTCAGAAGCAGATATAAAAATATGATCATCTGATGCTATCGGAGGACTCCATCCTCCCATATGCTGCATTTCATTCATACAGGATATTTGGATACTCATCAAAAAAATAAGCATCATGAAAAATATGATTATTTTTATCCTCATTCTTCTCATCTGAATAACTTTAAATAGAATAACTCTTGATTATTAAACATAATCTGCGCCTCCTTTTGCCCAAGGATTACATCTTAAAATTCTAAAAAATGCTAACCAAGTACCTTTTAAAACACCAAACTTATTAATTGCTTGAAGCGCATATTCTGAACAAGTAGGTTGATATTTACAAATACTAGGTAAAAAAGGTGAAATACCTTTCTGATAAAATTTTATTAACCCAATTATCAATAATTTCAAGTTTTCCTTTCATTAAACATGAACTCATCCAACAAATAAACAAATTCATCTCTTAATTTTATAAAAGAAACATTACTAGCATTTTTTCTTAAATATATTATGAGAGATAATCCAGTAAATTCTTTAGTTGAATCCAATAAAATATTTCTTATTCTTCTTTTAACTTTATTCCTTATAACTGCAGAGCCTAGATTTTTTCCAACAGAAATTCCGAATACAGATTCTATATCAGAGTTAGATCTTATAACAGATAATATCATGAATTTCCCATGATATTTCGCCCCTGTTAGCCAAACAGATTTAAATAATTTTTGGGTTTTAATAGATTTTACACTCAAATAAAATAAATATATTCACGATTTATTCGTAAGAACCGTTAGTTGATTACGCCCTCTAAGCCTTCTTCGCTTTAGGACATTTCTACCAGATTTAGTTCTCATTCTTGTACGAAATCCATGTACACGTGCTCTTTTACGTTTTTTAGGTTGATAAGTTCTTTTAGTCATAATTAAAATTTAACCTCTAGAAAATGAGATTCTACGAGTAATAAAAATAATATGTCAAGAAAAAGTAATAATTTGACTCAATATACTAATAATCAATAATATACTTGTTGTGAAAAAAATTCTCCTATTTCTAATATCTCAAAAACAATAAACAGGACTTATGATGACAAAAACTAAAACGGATACTACAAAAAATCCAAAATCGGACCAACCAAAAACATTAAATGAAGCAATAAAAGTTTATGTAAAAACAATTGAAAATGATCTGAGAATGAAAACTAGATATGAACTGTCTCAGTTTTCAAAACATTTAGGCCCTGATAGATCTTTAACATCACTTAGTCCTCCAGAAATTGGCGACTACGGAGATCTCCTTTCTTCTAGAATTGCCGTATCTGATACTCATGATCGAATGGATTCAGTAAAAAAATTCCTACTTTTTCTTCATGACGAAGAATTAATTGATGAAAACATGAATCTTGCTACTCATATTAGATCTAGAAGATCTTATAGATCTAGAAATATGAAAAAAATATCTAATCTATCACTTCCAAATCAACCTACCATAACTAAATCAAGGCATAATGCATTAACAAAGAAATTAAAACTTTTATTAAAAGAACGTAATAGGCTAGCAGAAACAATCCAGATCGCCGCACAAGATAAAGACGTAAGGGAAAATGCTCCTTTAGAAGCAGCTCGTGAAGCTCAAGGTATTAATACTGCAAAAATCAATGAAATCGAATCTATGCTAAGAGGAGCTGTAATAGTAGCTGATGAAAAAGGAAAAATTCAAAAAGGTATCATTTCTTTAGGAAGTAATGTAACTGTTCAAAACCAAAATAATCAATCAAAAAGTAAATATAGAATTGTAGATCCTAGTGAATCTGATCCTTTGGCCAATAGAATTTCATCCGAATCTCCACTAGCAAAATCATTAATGGGGAAATCTGAAAAAGAAATCATCCAAGTCAAAGCTCCTAATGAAACAACAATAGAATTTAAAATTCTAAAAGTTATTTAATGAACCAATCAATATTAACTTGGGTAATATTTAACATATTCATTATCATTGTTTTACTTTTCGACATCTTATGGTCGAGAGGAAAAGTGTATAAATTCAAATCTGCACTTCTTTGGAGTGTGTCCTGGGTTACATTATCAATGGTGGTCGCTTTATGGTTTTTTGTGGAAGATGGATCATTACTTGAAAATAACGAGCGTGGAATATCTTTCTTAGCGGCATATATTGCTGAAAAAGCATTATGTTTTGATAATTTATTCGTTTTCATACTAATATTTCAATTTTTTAAAATTCCTGCAAATTTACAATCTCTAGCATTAACTTATGGAATCATTGGAGCTCTAGTAGCTAGAGCAATATTTATAGCTATCGGATCAATAATTTTGAGTATGTTCGGTTGGGTAATGTTGATAATGGGAATATTTTTAGTTTATACGGGAATTAAGATTTCACTTGCAAAAGAAGAGAATGTAAATCCTGAAAAAAATTTTCTATTTAAATTTTCAAAAAAATTCATGAATATAACTGATGAATTCAAGGGAAGCAATTTTACAGTTAAAGATAATAAAGGTATCACTAGATTAACTCCAATGTTTTTAGTAGTTATTGTATTAGCAAGCACAGATATAATTTTTGCCATAGACTCTATTCCTACAGTCTTTGGAATTACTCAAGATGTATTTATAGTATGGAGCTCGAATATGATGGCAGTAGTTGGGATGAGGCCATTATTTTTCTTAATACAAGAAATAAAAAACCAATTCAGATTTTTAAAATATGGATTAGGAATAATTTTAGTTATCATAGGTTTAAAAATGGCTTTTGAGTATATCCTCGATTATCACATTAACATCTATTTTTCATTAAGTGCTATAGTTATTGTAATAACCGGAAGCATTTTATTATCAAGTTTATTCCCAGAGAGAAATGGTTCAAATCCCATCAAAAATTAATAAACCTTCATCATTAGATCCATCTCTAAAGTCTTTATTAGTAAATTCAATTGAGGGAGATATTAGATTTGACGAAATTACTAGAGAGATATATTCCACAGATGCTTCTATCTACAAAATTATGCCCATATGTGTAGCTATACCAAAAACTAATGAAGATGTTAAATCAATAATTCAAATAGCCTGGGAGAATAATATACCTGTATTACCAAGAGGAGGTGGGTCTAGTTTATCTGGTCAAACAGTTAATCAAGCTATAGTAATTGATTTCACAAAGTACTTAAATAATATACTACAAATCGATACATCAACTCAAAAAGCAATAGTTGAACCTGGAATAACTATTGATCTATTAAATCATCAACTTAAAAAACATAATCTATTTTTCACGCCTGATCCAAGCACAACAAATAGAGCTACAGTTGGAGGTGTGATTGGGAATAATTCTTGTGGAGCTCATTCAATTATTTACGGAAAAACAATTGATCATATTCTTAAACTAGAAACTATTTTATCAGATGGTTCAGATTGCACTTTCGAACCTATTAAAAATTCATTACTTTATCAAAAAATGAATTCTGATTCACTTGAATCAAATATATATTCGAAATCATCTAATTTACAAAAAGAATATATAGATGAAATAAAATTAAAATTTCCTAATTTATTACGTAGAGTTGGTGGTTATAATCTGGATTCAGTCTCATCTAAAGGCTACTTTGATGTAACTAAATTAATCGTCGGCTCAGAAGGCACTCTTTCTACTATATTGCAAGCGGAAATAAATCTAGAAAAAATCCCAAAATATAAAGGATTATTAGTATTAGAGTTTGATGATCTTATTAAATCTATGGAAGCTACTACTTTAACTCTTGAACATAACCCCTCATCTGTAGAGCATATAGGCGAATTAATACTAAATGAAGCCAGAAAATCTGCTGGTTTTTCTAGTGGAACTGATTTTTTATCAGGAAAACCAAATGACCTATTGGTTATTGAATCTGATGGTGATTCAATCAAAGAAGTAGAGTCCAAGTTGAAAAACCTTCAACAGAAAATCAAAAAATCCAAATTATCTTATGCATCTACAATTTTACTCAGTCCAGAAGATCAAAATAGAGTTTGGAATATTAGAAAAGCTGGGCTTGGACTTCTAATGAAAGTACCAGGGGAAGCTAAAGCTATACCTTTTGTAGAAGATACAGCAGTATCTCCAGATAAATTACCAGAATACGTGAAAAGGTTTGATGAAATTGTTCAAAGTCATCAAACCACTGCAGGTTACTATGGGCATGCTAGTGTAGGTTGCTTACATATAAGGCCTCTAATTAATTTAAAAAATAAATCGGATATCGAAAAAATGCATTCAATAGCCGAAGAAATTTCAGATCTTGTGATAGAGTTTAACGGTTCAATGAGCGGAGAGCATGGTGATGGAATTGTAAGAGGGGCATGGACAAAGAAAATGTTTGGCAACAAAATATATGATGCTTTTCAAGAACTGAAAAAAGCTTTCGATCCAAAGAATATTATGAATCCAGGTAAAATTATCAACACACCTAAAATGACTTCCAATCTTAGATATGGGGAAGGTTACAAAACTTTCCCTTTGAAAACAAAGATGTCTTTCAAAGAAGAAGGAGGTTTCGCATCAGCTATAGAAATGTGTAATGGACAAGGAGCATGTAGGAAGATAAAAGATGGTTCAATGTGTCCTTCATTTATGGCTACAAGAGAAGAGGTAGATTCTACTAGAGGAAGAGCAAATGCATTGAGAGCTGCAATGTCAGGTAGTATCCCATTCAAAAATATTCACTCTAAAGAAATGTTCCAAGTTTTAGACTTATGTTTAGAATGTAAAGCCTGTAAGAAAGAATGCCCTTCTGGAGTGGATATGGCAAAGATAAAATATGAATTCTTACATCAATATTATAAAAAAAACAGAATCCCTTTAAGATCTAGAATAGTTGGTAACATTTCTACTTTTAATAAATTGGGTTCTATATTCCCTAAATTTTTCAATATTATAATAAATTCTTATCCCAATAGATGGCTCATGGATCTGTTCTTATCAATAGATAAGAGAAGAAAACTTCCGAATATAGTTAAAAACTCCTTCAAGGTTACTAAAAACCCAAATATTGTAGACGAAAAAACTGTAATTTTTTTCTTAGATACTTTTACAAAATATAATCATCCTAATGTAGGGTATTCAACTTTAACAATCTTAAAAAAAATGGGATTGAATCCGATCGTTATAGATATGAAATGCTGTGGACGACCGATGATTTCAAAAGGTCTACTTGATCAAGCAGAAAAAAATGCAGAAAGTATCATAAAGAAATTATCCCCACTTACACAAAAAGGAATAAAGATAATTGGAGTGGAGCCCAGTTGCATATCAGCACTGAAAGAAGATTACCCATCTTTATTGAATAATTCAAAAGAGGCAATATCTGTCTCAAAAAATTCAATGCTCCTTCAAGAATTTTTATTAGAAGAAAAAGAGAGATATATAAACTACTTAAATCCAATAAATGGAAACATATCAATACAAATTCATTGTCATGAAAAAGCCATGAAAAATTCTAATGCTGCCTCTAAAGTATTAGAACTTATTCCCAATTCAAAAGTAACTGAAATTCCTTCTGGATGTTGTGGAATGGCAGGTTCATTTGGTTATGAAAAAGAACATTTTGAGATCTCTAAAAAAATAGCCCATGAAAGGCTGATCCCTTTTCTAAATAATTTGAATCCAAAAGATTATATTGTCACTACTGGAGTTTCTTGTAGACATCAAATTTTAGATTTTTCAGATAGAATTCCATCACATTTTGCTGAAATTTTAGCTTCCTCTATAAAAGATTGACCAGAACAATCAAATATATAAAAATTACTGTATATGCAATTTTAGGAGTTCAATATGAAAAATAAAGAAGGAAAAGGACCTCAAATATGGTTAGCAGGTGATCCTGATGATTTAAAATCCTGGTTAAAATATGGCACAGCAGGTATTGTTACGAATACTGTTGTTCAAAAAGAGATGACAGAAAAGCATGGCACTCTTATTGAATTAACTAAAAAGTATCTAGATATTACTGATAAACAAGTAGTAATAGAAATTGATGGCCATTCTACACAAGAATTGTTGGACATAGGAGAAGTATTCACTAAGATGTCAGATCAAATTATCCTAAAAATCCCTTGTACAATTCATGGATTAGGAGCTTTTGAAGTTTTAGCTAAAGAAAAAGTTGAAACTTTCTGCACTACAGTGTTTTCCTTAACACAAGCTGTTGCCGTTGCTCAGTCTGGAGCAGATCATATATTACCTTTTTGTGAGCCATTTAAGGAGTTAGGAGTAGATCCTGGCAAATTAGTAAAAGAATGTGCTGACACTTTTAAAGAATGGGATAATAGGCCTAAAATAACAGCTGCGCTTGTAAGATCAGTAGATGTTGCGTACTCTGCTATAAAAAATGGTGCAGATGGAATAATTATTTTCTGGCCAGTTTACAAAGAACTTATGGAAAATCCACTTACTGATAAGTGGAACAAATTATTCTTAGATCAATGGAATGATATGTTGAATGCAGGAAATCTAAAAGGTCTGCCAATAAAATAACATTATTCAGAAGATTTTCTGAGTTTCCAACTACCTAAAGCACCTAATGTAACTCCAAACCAAGTATATGGAACAATAATTATTGCTATAACAATATAAAATAAGGATACATTTAGTGAAATGATTTCTACTTTTGATAATAAAGCTAAAATTCCTGTTATAAAGGCAGGAATAGCAATTAAACCAGCTACTATTAACCCAAAATATATTACCTTTTCATCATCAGCCTCAGATAATCCTCCTCCTACAAATCCAGCTACAAATGGACTAACAGGAATTGTAAAGAAATGTACAATTGGTATTGGAATAGATATTAATATTATTGAGAAAGCAACAACAATGCCTTTTAACATTTTTTATCTCCTTAAAAAAATAACTTTCACTTAAAATAATAATTTAACTAAAATAAAAATCAATATGGTTGATAAATCAATAACAAATCCAGATTTTCTAGTAGTAGGCTCTGGAGCTTCTGGTGCAGCTATTTCATGGCGACTTGGAAAAGCAGGATTTAAAGTAGTATGTCTTGAACAGGGCCCACAAATAGATATTGAATCCTATCCTCACACACAAAAAGATTGGGAAATAAAAGCTCAACACGAATGGAACAATAACCCAAATATTAGGTCATTAACAGAAGATTATCCCGTAAATGATCAAGATAGTGAAATATCTCCATTAATGTTTAATGCAGTAGGAGGAAGTACCATTCATTGGACAGCTCATGCTCCTAGGTTCCATCCTTCAGATTTTAGAGTCAAATCATTAGATGGAGTAGCCGATGATTGGCCTATAAGCTATAAAGACTTAGAGCCTTATTATGATTTAAATGATGAAATAATGGGTTGTTCAGGAATTAATGGAGACCCAGCTAACCCTATAAGAAAAAAAAGACCTATGCCTCCTATTCCACTAGGAGAAGATGGAGTTTTAATTGCTAAAGCTTTTGATAAATTGGGATGGCATTGGTGGCCTTCAGATAATTACATAAATTCCACTAAATATAATGGAAGAGATTCATGTAATTACTGTGGAGCTGTCCATTTAGGTTGCCCTAAAGGTGCGAAGGCAAGCACAGATATAACCTATTGGCCTGAAGCAAAAAAGTTCGGAGTAAGATTAATTACCCATTGTAGAGTAACAAAAATCACAACATCAAAAGAAGGAAAAGCATCTGGAGTAAATTATAAAGACATTAGAAACAATGGAAAGGAACATCATATTTCATCTAAAAATGTTATTTTAGCTTGCAATGGAATTGGTACCCCTAGATTGATGTTAAATTCAAAATCTGAAAAACATCCTCAAGGATTAGGAAACAGCAGTGGGTTACTTGGAAAAAATCTTATGTTCCATCCTTACACAATGTTAGTAGGACTTCTACCTAAAAACATAGAAACTTATAAAGGACCAATAGGAAATTCCTTGATGTCTCAAGAATTCTATGAAACAGATCCTAAAAGAGATTTTGTTAGAGGGTATACATTCCAATTCAACAGAAGTTCTGGACCTATCACATCTGCTATAGGATTAGCAGCTAGACCTGTAGCTTGGGGTGAAAATCATCATAAAGAATTTAAAAGTAGATTTGGAAAAGCGATATTTTTGGCAACAATTATTGAAGATCTTCCTGAAAGACATAATTCAGTAAAAATAGACAAAAAATTAAAAGACTCTTCAGGAATTCCTTCTCCAAAAATAAATTATTCTTTAAGCGATAACAGTAAAAAAATGATTCAACATGCAATTCAAACAGGAACTACGTTACTAAAAACAGCCGGTGCTACAGAAATACTTACTACTCCAGTTTCCAAATCTGCAGGATGGCATCTTATGGGAACAGCTAGAATGGGAGATGATCCAAAAAATTCAGTTACTGATAAATGGGGAAGATGTCATGACATTGAAAATTTATTTATAGTAGATGGAAGCTTATTTGTGACTTCATCAGGAGTAAATCCTACACCTACAATTCAAGCTTTAGCTCTTAGAACTGGCGATTATATAGCAAAACAATTTCGATCTTTAAAAAAATGATAGAAGAAAAACAATTCTTGGAAAATAAACATCCGATATTAATTAAGATTATGGATTTAATAGTACCTGCTATAGATGATCTTCCAGGAGCAGGATCAATGGGATTATTAAATGAACTTAAAATTCTTTGTAAAAAATACCCAAAAATATATTTCTCAATTAGAAGGATAATCAATTCTATTGAGATAGATCCAATCTCAAGAGCAAATGGTAGTTTCATATTTTTAGATATTGATAGACAAATAGAAATCTTAAAAATAATTGAATTAAATTTATCTGATGATTTTTCTATATTAATTAATGCAATTTATTCTGTTTATTACATGAATAAAGATGTTAAAAAAAGAATAAATTGGAAATATAATAGTATTCAACCTCAAGGCTTTGAAATTCTACCATGGGATGAATCTATTTTAGTAGAAATTAAGAAAATAAAACCCTTTTGGAAAAACCCCGATAATTAAATTTTTATCAAAAAAATTAATTATATTTAAATGGAATATCTAATTCTCCACAAATCTGACTATACCAATCTACAACTTCTTTATGTAATGGGATTCCCTCTTTTCTCCTTAAATCTTCCTCTTCTCCTTCTTCTAGTCCTGGATATAAAACCCTATCATGTCCCGGAGCTGGTTTAGTATCCATTAATCCCTGTAACATTTCATCCATATCATCTTTAAATTTTGATATTGAATTAAAGCCATCGACTTTATAAGCTGCTACGAAATGACCTCTTCTATTAACAGCTAATCCTGGAAATCCAGTAGCACCACTCAAAATTCCACCCAGAATATCAACCGCAACTGCTAAACCATAACCTTTATGTGATCCTAATTCTCTAGTACTCCCCAAAGGTAATTGGTTTCTAGTAACTCCTATTTTCAATTCAGCCTTCGAACCTCCTTTCATATCTGGAGAACCATCAGGGTTCGCAACCCAGCCTGCTAATATTGGTTTATTCATTCGTTCCAATAATCCGATTTTATTTCCAGCGATTGAAGTCATAGCTGCATCAAAAACAAATGGATATTTTTTATTAGTTGGAATAGCTATAGCAATAGGATTGGTTCCTAATTGTGGTTCTGCACCGAAGGTAGGAATCATTCCTTTGCCTCCTGCTGTCATGCACCATCCAATCATATCATGCGGAAGAGCCATCATAGCAAAATATCCTGCTGCTCCTAAATGTCCAGAATTTTTTATCGCAACCGCTCCCATTCCGTATTTTTCTGCTTTTTCAATAGCTATATCCATTGAATGAGCAGCTGTCATCAATCCTAAACCTCCATCACCATCAACTGTAGCTGTAGTGAATGATTCTCTAACTATTTTTAAATTAGGATTAGGATTAGATTTTCCTTCTTGATACATCTGCACATAAGTTCTAAGCATATTTGAAACACCGTGAGTTTCTATACCTCGTAAATCAGCATGCAATAAAACATCTGTGCATAAATCAGCATTTGATTCTGAAAGTCCAAATTTCAAAAAAATATCTTTTGTTGCTTGCCTCAAATCACTTTCATCTATAATAACCGTATCTTCTTTTGAAATTTTAAAATAATCTAACAATTTTCCTCCTTATACTTAAAAAAAGTACATTTTCATGTATGAAAATTTTTATTATTGAAGAATAATTTATTTAATTTTTCTCTATCAATAATTTTTAAAATTGAGATTATTTTACCACCTATAGATAAAAATTATGCTAATCTTATTAATATAAAAATAATCTCAATAAATTAAATAAATGGATCACGAATTAATTAAATTTTCCAGTTTAACTTCGGCTATTATCATAGGCCTAATCATAGGATTAAGACATTCTACAGATGGAGATCATATTATTGCTATATCCACATTAGCAAAAGAATATAAAAATATATTCAAAAGTCTTTGGATTGGAGTCTCATGGGGCTTAGGTCACTCTACACCACTAATGATCTTAGGAGTTTTAATTCTGATTTCTAAACAAGCTATGATGGATATTTATAACTCAATTTCTGTGTATTTTGAATTTGGAGTTGCAATTATGTTAGTAATTCTTGGAATTCAAGTATTCTGGAAAATATATAAAGGGGATTTCCATACTCATTCTCATGAGCATGATGGTTTAGGACACACTCATGTTCATGGATCTCACCAACATGATAATGAAAATAATAACGAACATTTTCATAAAAAACATGGATTTTTTCCCGAATTAATCCCATTTTTTAGAGTAAAATCATATGTAATCGGTTTAATACATGGTTTAGCTGGAAGCGCAGCAGTAATGTTGGCTATACTTCCTACAACACCTAATATTTCTACAGGTATAATGTTCCTGTTGTTTTTTTCAATAGGAACCATGATATCAATGAGTATCATGACTATAATAATGTCAATTCCATTTGTCTTTACGGAATCCAACAGATTCACTAACCCAATAATCTCAATTTTTGGAATATTGAGTATAGTACTTGGAGTAGCCTTAGGATCTGATATAGCTATAGGAACAAATTTCACTGAATTTCTATGGTATTAAATACTGATTTTTATTTTCTTCTGGGAAAATTATTTAATGAAAAAAATCATTTACAGGGAATTTCAAACTCAAGATCAAGATAAAATTCAATCTTTGGTTTCTATAGGTTTACGAAATACTGCAATAAATCAAAATCTAAATATTCAAGCAAGAATAGAGAAATATATTAATGAGTCTCAAGAAAGTGATCTTGGCCATATTGATGAATATTTTAAAAATGGAATTTTCTTTGTAGCAGAATATAAAAATGAAATAGTTGGTAGCTTAGGAGCAATACCTGAAACAAGTTACGAACTAAGGTTAAAAAGAATGAGTGTTAAAAAAGAATACAGGCGACAAGGCATTGCTAAAAATTTATTGGAAAAAATAGAAATATGGGCTTTAAATAATAATTTTAATGAAATTATTCTTGGAACATCAGAAATTCAAAAAGATGCTGTAAGATTCTGGGCTGCTTCAGGATTCAAACTTATAAAAAAAGAAAAACTTCAAGATACCGAGTTTTTCGGACTAAGCTTCAAGAAACAAATACATGCTTCCGAGTTATTAGATTAGTACATTTACACTCTCTTTTAAACTATGATCAACACGTTATAATGTATGAAATACACGTTTCAGTCATTAACATATACATGTACACGTTAGTAAATATCAAGGGGTACTGTGGAAACTTGGATTATTCTATCTTTTTTAAGTGGTTTAATTTTTGCTATTGTCAATACTATAGATAAATATAAAGTTTTTGACTCTATCAATCTATCTCACTCTGTTTTTTGTATTTTTGCTGGCTTCAGTAACTTGATTCTAGGATTATCATTTATTACTTTTTTCCCTATTCAAGATACTTCTTCTTATACAAATATTTTACTGGGAATATCTATAGGAGTACTACAAGGAATCAGCATTGGACTTATGTTTAAAGCTTTAAGTCAAAATGAAGTGACTAGGGTTGTTCCGATTTACCAAACTTATCCAATTTATGTACTCATTATTGCGTTACTATTTTTAAATGAAGCTCTTACATATATCCAAATATTATCTATATTATTAATGTTAGTCGGTGGAATTCTTGCAACGATAGAATTTAAAAAGAAAATGAATTTTTCTGGTGGATTTATGATATTCATTCTTATTTTGGCATCTATTTCAATGGCAATCTCCCATATTTTCATTAAAACATTAACTGAAGAATTTTCTACTCTACAAATTTATGGATTAAGAGGAATTGGAGTATCAATTCCCTTAATTTTACCATTTTCATCTAAGTCTAATCTCAAAAAATTTTACATATTTTTAAAAGATTGGAAATCTAGTAGATTCATGTTCTTAGCTGAAACTGTAGGTGCTTTTTTTGGTTTAATTTTAATAATTATTGCTTTGAAGTCAGGATCTGTATCCTTGGTAGCATCTATATCATCTGGAACAAGACCTATATTTGTGTTAATAATAGGTTTATTTCTATCATTAATTGGTAAAAAAATTAATGAAAAATTTGATATATATAATGGATTAATTAAATTATCATCTGCAATTTTTGTTGGACTAGGAATATTATTAGTAAGCATAAATATTCAATAAATAAAAAATAATGGAAAAATCCACAATAAATATAGAAAAAATTTCTTCAGAATCATTAAAAATAATTGAAGAAAATTTAAGCTTTGATCCTAATACTTTTTCTAAACATAAAGATCGATTACAAATGCAAATTTCAGATAATTGTGATTATTTTATTATTTTCCATCAATTAATCCCTGTAGGACATGTATTTATTAGATGGACTGGAATTGAGAAGTCTGTAATTGCCGAAAAGCCTGAAAAATGTCCTAACCTTGAGGATTTATTTGTAATTCCAAAACTAAGATCTCAAGGCTTTGGATCTCTAATGATTGAATATTGTATAAAATTAGCAAGAAAAAAAGGTTTTAAAAAAATTGGACTTGGAGTGTCAATAGAAAACATAAAAGCACAAAAACTTTACAAATCATTCAAATTTGTAGATTTTGAAATGCCACTATATAAAGAAGTTTGGTATGGAAAAAATAAAAGTGGAATTAGAACTGGCCCTTTTACTAGTTTAAATAAATATCTAATCGCAGATATTTAGAATCTATATTTTTTTATCTTTTCCTGTATGATTTTAAAAAATAAAATATATATTATTAAGCCATGAAAATAAAAAGTATTGAAGTTGTAAAGACCCCTAAACTAGCTTACCCAAGTGAAGCAAAATTAAAAAAATTTAATGCTGAAATGAAAAATGCATGGCACAGTTCTGGTCCAGTAGCAAATCCAATGACTAGATATTCTAGATACTCAGCTTATAGACCTTCATGGATGCCTAAATGGGAAAATTTTGGTTGTGTAGTTACTGCTGAAGATGGCACTCAAGGATTTGCAGTTGGAAATCACGGAAAACCAGTAGCCACAATAATATCTGAATACCTGGCACCATTGTTGATTGGTGAAAACTGTATGGCAATAGAAAAAATTTATGACATGATGGTCAGAATGGGATCTCCTTATGGTACCACTGGGCTACATTCCTATGCAGTTAGTGCTATCGATCTTGCTCTTTGGGATTTAAAAGGTAAAATTCTTAATCTTCCAGTTTATGAATTATTAGGTGGACCCGCACATGATGATTTATTTTGTTATTCTACCGGGGGGGATACAGAGTGGTATATGAATTTAGGCTTCAAAGCAACAAAACTTCCTTCCAAATATGGTCCTGCTGATGGATTAGATGGATTAAAAAAGAATGTCGATTTTATTTCTAGTAACAGAGAATTAGTTGGAGATCAAGTTGAGTTAATGCTGGATTGCTGGATGTCTCTGGATATAGAACATGCTGTGAGATTAGCAGAAGAGCTTCGTCCAATTAAATTAAAATGGATGGAAGAAATACTACCTTCTGAGGATTTTGATGCTCATGGTGAGTTAAGAAGTCGGATACCTTGGCAAACTTTAGCTACAGGAGAACATTGGTACTCCACAGTACCTTTTCAACATGCAGCCTCTAAACATCTTATAGATATTATGCAACCAGATATAAACTGGGTAGGAGGAATGACTCCCATAGTAAAAATATGTGCAATAGCTGAAGCTGCAAACATTTCAGTGATTCCACATGGTGGCGGAAATACTGTTTATGGACAACATGCCTGTTATGCTATGCCAGCAATACCATGGACAGAATGTTTCATAGCAAGTCCTCCAGGAATTCCCATAGAAGATGCTCCAAGACTACCTGGACAAGCATTCCCGAAAAATGGAAAAATGATCCCTACAGATGGTCCTGGATTTGGGCTCGACATAGATATTTCAAAACTTGAAATCCTGTCTTAAATATAATAAATCTTCAATACTTTTTTGGATCTGATTTTCAATTTTTTGTATTATGGTTTTATGAAAAAGATAATTATCATTACTCTAATTATTTTTCTGATAGCCTGTAATTCAAACTCAGAAAAAATATCGAATAAGATATATAGTCTTGAGGATTTTCCTAAAATAGGATGGAAAAAGAAAAAATCTTTTAAAACCGAATTCCCAAAATCTACAGATGCAGTTTGGGGCTATATGAAAGGCCATGAAATAGGTATCATAATTTACCCTGACTCTAAAACAGCATCAAGTCTAGGAATTAATGCGGCAAAAAGTCAAATAGAAGTTGTAAATGGAAAAAAAACTCTTCAAGTAGAAAGATTCGTTTGCAGAGGAAATACAGGCAGTATCGAATCTCCATCATGTCCTAATCCAATGCCAACATATTCTGAATATGTAATAAAAAACAATACTGTTATATTGTGTGAAGTCGTAAAATCCTCTATGAAAGGATCTAAAATTAAAGCAGATTCTGAATCATTCTGTGAAAATATCGTAAAAATATTAGATCAACAAACTGAATAAAAAATATTCATTAATAAAATAATGTGGAATATATCAATGAAAATATATCTGATTTTTGGACTTATAATTATTTTAATAGGTTGCGTTAAATCGAGTGAAAATGTCCAAATTTTATCAAAAATCACTTCAGTAAATAAAAACTTCTCACTTGAAGATTTCAAAAATATAGGATTTAAAAAAAATAAAGACTACAACGTAAAAAAACTTCCTGAAGCAACTGCAGTTTATTATGGATTTATAAAAAATAACCAAGGAGAACCAGAAGATTATGAAATAAGATTCTATAAAAATCATAATGACGCTATCAACTATGGAGAAAAATATGCTGCCAATGCTACAGGTGAAGAAGCATGTATTGAAAAAGATTGTGCTTTGTGGAAAGAAGACTTAAAGCACAGACAGAAAATTTCTGAACCATTCCTACATATGTCTGGAAGTGCTGGAAACGGAATTCCTATAGCTAAGTATTTAAATTATGTAATATATGGAAATTTTATTCTAATGTGCCCTGGTTATGATCAAGAAGGCGCACTTTTAAAATGTTCTATAATAGTAGATAAATTAAATTCAAATTAAGATTTTTACTAATATAACCCAATGATAGAAAAGTTAAATAAATATCTAGATGGTAAAAGAAAACATCTATTAGTAACACTTAACATGGCCTTACTAATATTTGTTATATTAGAATTTTCGCTTTTATTCAGTATCAGCCCTCCACGTGGATATGTTGAGAGGGATTGCTCACTTTCAAACGTAGGAACCTGCCATTAATCTAAACTTTGTTTTTTTGACCTTTTTTCAAACTGATGAATATCATTCTTCACATCAAAATTAAGTAATAAATTAAAATTAATAAATTCGTGAATATTCGTCTTTAATTTAGTGGAATTGTCATTAAGCAAGTGATGATGATAATTATGTTCATCTAAAAATATCTCTTCATTAGTTTTTTCTCTATAAGCACCAAATCCTTGAGAAGATAATTTATCAGATTCTTGTTCTACACCAATAAGTTCATACCTAGACCCACTAATAACACTAAATATAGCGCTAGGAACATTTTCATAACAAAGTAATTCTAATAAATCTTTACTAGTACATCTGCGTTTCATCCTTTTACCTCGTTTAGTTTTGCCATATCTATAGCATTGAGCTTTAGCATAATCTTGTAATGCTTTCATAAAAGATGTTGAAGAAGTGATTGCTTTACTTATTTCATTCCTTTTTACATTAAAAATTTTCGCTACCATAGCAAGCCTTTCATATTGATCAGTAATCAAAATATTAGATAATTTATCCGTAGGGTCTTTTTGCCAATATTCACTATGAGTAGAACGTAATAATAACAATTGCTTCTGTAATTTAGTCCACTTGTCCCAATCTGGATAGGCACTAATTATTCTCTGACGCAAATTATTAATACTCATTCAAAGTCCTTAATAAAGAGGATAATCATCACTCCTAATTCTGATTAAAGTTATAAAAGACAGTGTAGAGTTCTAATTAAATTTAAACTTTTTTTATAAATCCTAAAAGTACTTAATGGCATATAAAAAACTCACATAGTTTTAAAATAAAATTTACAGTAAATTTATATACTTATAGAATATAATAATTACAATATTTCAGTCTCTGATTTCCTAAGCAGAAATAAAGATTAACTAGGAGAAAATATGCCAACAAAAAATCGAGCTTTTAATTACTTAATAATACTAGCTACTTTCATATCTTTTTTAGTATCAGTGGGACTATGGTTTTTCACTGAAAACAATCAACAAGAAGCTATATTTGTAGGAATATGGGTGCCTTCAATATTATGTCTAGGTATTCTATTACAGGTGGCAAGAGATTGATTACTCCTTACTTTGTAATTATTATAGCCTTTTTCGTAGTTCTAGTTCTAGTTCTAGGAGCACTTTATACGTTAATAGAATTTAACAAAGAATTGAAAGATAATGATGAAAGAAATTATAAAGTAAGTAAAATTAAATAATTCTTATATCTATTTTTTTAAATCTTGAAAAATTTTAAGTGCTTTCTCTCTGCTTTTTATATGTTCTACAATAGGTTTTTTGTAGTATAAAGGAAGTTTTTTGGAAAATTCATAATCTAATTCCCAAGGTTCATGTATAAATCGTTCAGGTATTCCTCTTAAAACTTCAATGTATTTCTTCACAAATACTCCAAATGGATCAAATTTTTTACCTTGAATAATAGGATTAAATATTCTGAAATAAGGGGCAGCATCTACACCACTACCTGCTGTCCATTGCCATCCACCAACATTAGAAGCAGTATCAGCATCTACTAAATTTTCCATAAACCATTTTTCTCCTTCTCTCCAATCAATAAACAAATCTTTTGTAAGAAACGACGCAACTATCATTCTTCCTCTATTATGCATCCATCCAGTTTCTAACAATTGCTTCATACAAGCATCAACAACGGGATATCCAGTTTCTCCTTTTTGCCAAGATAATAAAAATTGAGAATCATTCTCCCAAGGATAATTTTCCAACTTATTTTTAAATGAAGAATTAATTGTTTCTGGAAAATGAAACATTATATACATATTGAATTCTCTCCAAACAAGCTCATTGAACCAAGATTTAATTCCTTTGTTATTTAGGTTTATATCAATATTTAATATATCTCTAAAAACCTTTTTTATAGATAATATTCCTGAAGAAAAATATGGAGAAAGCATAGAAGTTCCATCCAAATCTAATCGATTTCTTTCTACATTATATTTAAAAATTTTTTCTTCCAAAAACCAATCTAATCGAGCTTCTGCTATTTCTAGATCTGCTTTAAAAATTGATGAGTTTCTACTTTTACTGATTTTAGGAATATCAATAAATTGAGGACTATTAATATATTTTGGTTCTTGATATAAAGAATCAAATTTTAAATCATCAATTTTTAAAGCTCTTAAAAAACTACTAAAAGTTAAATATGGATAACCGTCACTTTTTAATATCTTTTTAGGGTCAATCATATATTGATCTAAACTTAAATTAACAGAAACAAAAGATTTTAATCTTTTGTAAATTGAATTAAACCTAGGTGTAAAATTACTTTGCACATATATTTCTTCAACTTTGTAATCATGAATTATTCTTAAAATCTCATCTAAAGAATTTCCTTTTTTAAAAACCAAATAAGACCCCAAAGTTTTTAATCTTCTTTCAAGAATTTCTAATGATTCCAATGTAAATTGACCTTGACGAGATTCTAAAGAGCATCTTTTAATTGACTCATCCCAAACATATACAGGGATTACTTGATCACATTCCTCCAATGATCTAATAAGATTAGAATTATCATCTAATCTTTGATCATTGGTTATCCACCATATTGCAGTTTTCATTTGATATCACAATTAATTTATATTAATAATGGTAATAACAAAATGTTAATAACATATCACAAAAATTATGACAATAAAAAATCAAATAAAATATAAGTCTAAATTAGCCACCAGTTTCTAGAGGTAATTCTTGATTATTGCCCCATTCTATCCAGGAACCATCATAAACTTTTACATTGTCATATCCAAGCAAATCGTGAAGCACAAAGTAAGTATGTGCTGCTCTAACTGCTGTTTGACACAATGTATAAATAGTTTTGCCTTCTGTAAGCCCCGCTTCATCATAGATAGACTGAAGCTGAGATGCCTCTATGAATTCATGATTATCATTATTGGATTTTACCCATTCAAGATGAACAGACTCAGGAATATGACCTCCTCTATCAGCTCTAGCATCTTTTCCAGAATATTCTTCAGCAGTTCTTGTATCACAAACTAATTTAGAAGGATCTCCTACAGAAGCTAAAACTTCTTCCCAACCAGCTATTATAGATGTGTTAGGCGATCCACTAAATTTATACGATGATGCTTTAACAGTAGGTGGTGTTGTTGAGATTTCTCGTCCTTCAGCAGACCATTTTGTCCAAACTCCATCTAAAAGTATTGTGTTTTTATGCCCATATACATCCAATGCCCACAATCCTCTAGTAGCCCATAAATTCTTGATTCCATCGTATATCAGAATTGTAGAATCGGGTTTAGCTCCTATAGCACTTAAATGCTTTGCTATATGATCTGCGCTAGGAAGCATTCCCTTTACACCATCTATCTCTTGTTGAAATACTTCACCGGGAGTTAAATGAACAGCTCCAGGTATATGCCCTTCATCATATTGTTCTTTCTTTCTTACATCTATTATGACTAAGTTTTCATCATTTATATTATCAGCAAGCCATTCTGTGCTAACCAATCTAGATGAGTCTTCATATCCTCTACTTTCGATATTCGACAAAGTTTCATCTACTGATGAACAACCTATAATTGAAAAAATAAAAGTAAAAGTAATTAATAATTTTAATGAATTTTTTATGTATTTAAATAACATTTGATCCTCTCTTTTATATATAAAAATGTTTAATGATTGTTTGAAATTCAACTACATAAATATGAAGAAAAATATATCGTTACAAAGTTAGTCATCTTCCCTCACTTGTT
>MDTE01124408.1_pt1 | contig 23933 bp, 26 predicted proteins | sample 811231 | NCBI WGS metagenome assembly MDTE01 (sample SAMN05326651, study PRJNA326480) | marine metagenome | isolation source: seawater | place: Indian Ocean: Red Sea | collected 2010 | reverse complement strand
TTTTACCAGACAGAGGTCCAAATCAACTTTGGACTAAAGGTGGTATACTTTACGTTCCACCAGCAAGATAATTGCTAATAAATATTTTAAAAAAAGAAAGGGCTAGATTTATCTAGCCCTTTTTTTTATATATTAAGGTTATGAATCATAGAGCTAAAAAAATTATTCCTCAGGTACTAACACTACTATTTGTGATTTTAGTAATAGGTTTTTTTACAATCAACGCACAGTTGAATATGGATGAAAGAGGCATTGATTTTGGTTATGGCTTTCTATCCCAAGAGTCCTCTTTTGATGTTCAGTTTTCCTTAATAGAATATGATGGTTCACATTCGTATGCTCGTGCTTATTTAGTTGGTTTATTAAATACTATACTTGTTTCAGTTTTAGGAATTATTTTTTGTACAATTCTCGGAGTCATAGTAGGAGTAGCGAGACTCTCAACCAATTATTTAATTCGAAACACAGCTATGGTTTATGTTGAGTTTTTTAGAAATGTTCCATTATTATTACAGATATTTTTTTGGTACTACGCAGCTTTAAGAGCACTTCCATTACCTGAAAACGCTCAGCCACTTTTTGGTGTTACTTATTTAACTATTAAAGGTTATTTTATACCAGCTTTTATTTGGCAAAATTTTGATATTCTTTTATATTCAGTTTTAGCAGCGATTATTTCTATAGTCGTTATCAAAAATTACGCTAAAAGGTTACAGGAGGAAAAAGGTAAACAGCTTCCGGTTTTTTTAATTTCAATATCTTTACTAATAATTTTACCAGCATTAACCATGATTACTGGTTTAGTTCAATTAGAGGTTGAGTACCCAGTTTTAACTCAATTATCTAAAACTTCATTTAAATATGAAGGAGGCATTGGAGTACCGCCTGAATTAATATCATTAGTTTTAGCTTTATCACTTTATACAGCAACCTTTGTAGCTGAATGTGTAAGGGCAGGTATTCAAGGTATTAGCAAAGGTCAAAAAGAGGCTGCAGCATCAGTTGGTTTAACACCTGGCCAAATTTTAAAATTAGTTGTTATGCCCCAAGCTTTAAGAATTATTATTCCTCCAACAACAAATCAATATTTAAATTTAACCAAAAACTCATCGCTTGCTGCAGCAATAGCTTACCCTGACGTGGTGTTAATTTTTGCTGGCACTGCGCTTATGCAAACAGGTAGAGCGATAGAGATTGTTTCTATAACTATGTTAACTTACTTAACACTAAGTTTATCAATTTCTGTTTTAATGAATTGGTACAATAAAAAAATAGCAATTAAAGAGAAATAATGAACAATTTAAATTTTTTAAAGCCAAAAAGGGACAATTTTCAAACATACTTAATTGTAGGTTTGTCACTTGTTTCTATTAGTATTTTAGATGTTTTTACAAGAAGTTTTTTTAGTATAAATTTTACTTCTTTTTTACCTGGAAGTATTAGTTTTATATTTCCCATAATACTTGGTCTTGCTGGATTACAGATGATTAGACTTGAGTACTCAGGAATTAAAAGGTTAGATATTTTAAACAAAAGCGTAAATAATAATACATTCAATGCTGGTCTTACTCTTTTAATCATTTTCTTTATTTTATTAATAATACCGCCTTCAATTAACTGGATGATCCTTGATGCGAATATTTCTGGAGATAGTAGAGAAGCGTGTGCAACAACCGAAGGCGCATGTTGGACATATATTAAAGTTTGGTTCAGAAGATTTATGTATGGATTGTATCCAAATGAGTTCCACTGGAGAATAAATACTGCATTTATAGTTCTACTTGGTTTTGCTTTTGTCGGTTATTTTATGAGGGGTAAATTTAAGAATTATATTACCTTTTATTACGCAATTCTTTATCCAATAATCGCATTTATTATTATTAATTTCTTAATTTCAGGTGGTTCTTTCGGGCTTGAGTGGGTTGAAACAAACGCTTGGGGAGGATTGTCTTTAACGTTTATTGTTTCATTTTTTGGACTAATTTTTTGTTTTCCTATAGGAATGATTTTAGCTTTAGGAAGAAGATCTGAACTTCCAGTTATTAGATATATTTCAATTGGTTATATAGAATTTTGGAGAGGTGTACCATTAATAACGGTATTATTTATGTCATCAGTAATGTTTCCAATGTTTTTACCATCAGATGCTTTTGTAGATAAGTTAGTTAGAGTCATCGCTGCTATAGTTCTTTTTGAAGCTGCTTATGTAGCTGAAGTTATTCGTGGTGGCCTACAAGCCTTGCCGAGAGGTCAATATGATGCTGCTAAATCTTTAGGAATGGGATATTGGAAAATGCAAATTTTTGTAATTTTACCACAAGCTTTAAAATTAGTTATACCAGGCATTGCTAATACATTTTTAGCTTTAGTAAAAGATACACCATTAATCTTTGTAGTTGGCTTATCTGAAGTTGTAGGAATGCTACAAATGGCAAAATCAAATCCTAAATGGCTTGGATATGCCATGGAAGGCTATATTTTTGCCTCTATTATATTCTGGGCAATTTGTTATGCTATGAGTAGATATAGTCAATATTTAGAATTAAAATATAAAACAGAAAGATAAAAATTATGTCAGAAACGATAATTCAAATGAAAGAAGTCAATAAGTGGTTTGGAGACTTCCAGGTATTAAAAAATATAAATCTTGATGTTAAAGAAAAACAAAAAATTGTTGTTTGTGGTCCTTCTGGCTCGGGGAAGTCAACATTGATAAGATGTATTAATAGATTAGAAGAACATCAAAAGGGAGAAATCATTGTAGATGGAAATGAATTATCTGAAAAAACTAAAGATATTGAAAAAATCAGAGCTGAAGTTGGTATGGTTTTTCAACAGTTTAATTTATTTCCACATTTATCAATATTAGATAATTGTACATTAGCTCCGATATGGGTAAAGAAAACTCCAAAAAAGCAAGCCGAAGAATTGGCGATGAAACAATTGGAACAAGTTCAAATAGCAGACCAAGCAAAAAAATTTCCAGGACAATTATCTGGAGGACAACAACAGAGAGCAGCATTGGCACGTGCATTATGTATGGAACCTAAAATTATGCTTTTTGACGAACCGACATCAGCTTTAGATCCCGAGATGATAAAAGAAGTTCTTGATGCCATGGTTAACTTAGCAAAAGGTGGTATGACAATGATAGTTGTAACTCATGAAATGGGATTTGCAAAAGAAGTTGCTGACGAAGTAGTTTTTATGGATGAAGGAATGATAGTTGAAAGAGCAAAAACAAAAGATTTTTTTGCTAACCCAAAAAACGAGAGAACAAAACTTTTTTTAAGCCAAATATTATAATTTTTTCAGTTTTGCAAAAATTAATGAAAAAATATTTCATTTATATTTTATTTTTTTCAATAATTTTAGTCAATTTTGCATCTAGTCACGTATCACATTATAAAAAAATAAAACTTCTTAAATATGAGTTATTTTTAAATAATAAATTAATAGGAACTCATATTTTTCACTTCAGGCAGGAAAACAATTTGTTTTATGTAAATAGTAAAGGATCTTTTAAAATCAATAAACTCGGGGTCGTTATAATGGACTTCGAGACACAAACCGAAGAGGTTTATAAAAATGATAAATTAATAAGTTTTAAATCAGATACTAATCAGAATAATAAAAAAAAATTCGCAAAAGTTAACTCAAAAAATGAAAAAACCTTTATTGTAGATGGATCCTCATTCAAGGGGGAAACTGATAAAAGTGCCTTAATTGGTAGTTGGTGGAACCACGAAATCATAAAAATTAGTAAACAAATAAGCCCTATTTCTGGTAGAGTAAACAATCAGAAAGTAAAATTTCTAGGAAAAGAAAATATTTTAATAAATGGTACCGAATTTAACGCGTTACATTTTCATTTTTTATCTGATGATCAAAAGTCAGATGATAAAAAAAAAATAAATATTCACGTATGGTATGATTCAAAAACTCTTTTATGGATTAAATCTAAATATAATAAGTTTGGTGAATGGGAATACAGGCTATCAGAGGTCAGATAAAGGCAATTTCCATCTTTTCTGTCAAGATTTTTGTAAATAAAATTATTAAAATTATGGTTTTTTTGACCCAAAAAGTAATTATTTTTTTTTATATTAGGTATTGCCATTATATTTTTTTTAATGTTGAATGTGACTTCTGAGGGATACATTTAATGGAAGAAAATTTTAATTTACATCTTGGCAAAAAGCTTAGGATGAGAAGACTATCGCTTGGATTAACTCAAACTAAGGTTGCTAATGCAATAAATGTAACTTTTCAGCAGATTCAAAAATATGAGAAGGGAACAAACGGCGTAAGTTCAAGTAGATTAATTCAATTATCTAATTTTTTGAAAGTTCCAATTACATATTTTTTTGAGGATTTTGGAGATAATAATATGGGATCAAATGATTCTACATCGCCAGATTTAAATTTTTCATTTCTATTAAAAACCTTTTCCAAACTTGACGACAATCAAAAAACTAAAATTTTTCAAATTTTAAAGAACAATACATCATTAAAAGAGACTGGTTAATTTTGGCTCCTCGGGCAGGACTCGAACCTGCGACCAATTGATTAACAGTCAACTGCTCTACCAACTGAGCTACCGAGGAATGTATAACAAATTCAATATTTAAATCTTTTAAAACTTGTTGTCAAAACTTTAATGCCTTTAAGGTAGCTTTTATAGGTAACAGCAGGCATTGTTTTCTATTAATATTTTTTTTATTGATAATTTTAGAAAAAATTTTCCAATTTTCATCAGAACTTATTTTTCCTTCTTTAAAAAAGTTATACAATTCATTTAAAAAAGAATTAATTTTATTAACATTTTTATCTTTTATTTCTTTTGATAGTAAACTAGCCGAAGCTTGACAGTAAATGCAGGATTCACCTTCGTATTTAAAATTATTTACTACACCATTTTTAATTTTTAGATAAACTTTAATCTCATCACCACAGGTTGTATTTTTAACTTTGGCAAAATGTGTATGATTATTAAGATAAGAGAGATTTTGCGTATTTAGTGCAATTTTTAAAATTTCTTTATCCATAGTATTTTTATCTGGAGGCCACGCCCAGAATCGAACTGGGATAAAAGGATTTGCAATCCTCTGCGTAACCATTCCGCCACGTGGCCACATCTAGATTAATATAGGTTTATTTATAAAAATAAAGCTAGAAGTTTGCAAATATTATTAATATTTATATGTATGGGTCTAGGTAAATATAATCATAAAAAAGTCGAAAACAGGATTTATTCCTATTGGGAGAAAAACAAGTTATTCAAACCTAAAAAAAACAAAAAAACCTTTTCTGTAGTTATTCCTCCCCCTAACGTAACTGGAAGTCTTCATATGGGTCATGCATTAAATAATTCTTTACAGGATGTTTTAGTGAGATTCCATAGAATGAATAGTTTTGAAACATTATGGCAACCAGGCACAGATCATGCAGGTATAGCAACCCAAGCTTTAGTTGAAAAATACCTTAAATCAAAAAACATAGATAAAAATAAAATTGGAAGAGATAAATTTATTAAATATGTCTGGGAATGGAAAAATGAATATGGTGAAAAAATCATCAATCAACTAAAAAAATTAGGTTGCTCATGTGACTGGTCAAGGAATGCTTTTACAATGGATAAAAATTTATCTAGGTCTGTAATAAAAGTATTTGTAGAGCTATACAAAAAAAAATTAATATATAAATCTAAAAAATTAGTTAATTGGGACACCGTATTAAAAACAGCAATATCTGACCTCGAAGTTGACCAAAGAGAGGTAAATTCAAAACTTTATTATATAAAATATCAAATAGAGAATTCTCCAAATTTTATTACTATAGCAACTACAAGACCAGAAACCATGCTTGGAGATACTGCCATTGCAGTAAATCCTAATGATGATAGGTATAAAAATATAGTAGACAAATTTGCGATATTACCAATCGTTGGAAGAAAATTGAAAATTATTCAAGACGAATATGCTGATCCTGAACAGGGAACAGGTGCAGTTAAAATTACCCCAGCACATGATTTTAATGATTTTATTGTTGGTTCAAGACAAAAGCTAGAAACTATAAATATTTTTACTGAGGATGGTAAAATAAATCAAAATGGACCAAGTGAATATATTGGCCTTGATAGATTTGATGCAAGAAAAAAAATTGTAGAAAAATTATCAGAATTAGAAATTTTAGTTAAAGTAGAAAATATTAAAAACAAGATTCCGTATGGTGATAGGTCAAACTCAATAATTGAACCGTATTTGACAGAACAATGGTTTGTTGATGCCAAAAAACTTTCTATTAAAGCAAAAAAAATTGTTATTAAAAAGAAAACAAACTTTTTTCCTGAAAACTGGTCTAAAACATATTTTCAATGGATGAACAACATTGAACCATGGTGTGTATCTAGACAACTATGGTGGGGTCATCAAATCCCTGCATGGTATGGGCCTGATAAAAAAATCTTTGTTGCCGAGGACGAAAAAAAAGCAAAAATAGAATCTAAAAAATATTACAAAAAAAATGTAAAGTTAACTAGAGATCCAGATGTTTTAGATACTTGGTTTTCATCAGGTCTATGGCCTTTCGCCACTTTGGGATGGCCTGTTTCTAACTACTATCTAAAAAAATTTTATCCTACCTCAGTTTTGGTAACAGGATTTGATATCATTTTTTTTTGGGTTGCTAGAATGATAATGTTGAGTATGGAATTTTTAAACAAAGAACCATTTAATAAAGTCTATGTTCATGCTCTTGTAAGAGATGAAAAGGGACAAAAAATGTCAAAATCCAAAGGAAATGTTATAGACCCTTTAGTATTAATTGAAAATTATAGTGCCGATGCCTTAAGATTTACACTTTTGTCAATGGCTTCACCTGGTAGAGATGTCAAATTATCTGAACAAAGAGTAAAGGGCTATAGAAATTTTCTTACTAAAATATGGAATGCAAATAATTTCTTAAATGTAAATAAATGTAATTTTAAGGGTGTATTAAAACCTAAAAAACTATCCTTAAATATTAATAAATGGATATATTCAGAGCTAATTAATACCAAAAATATAGTAGAAAATTGTATTAAAAATTATAGATTTGATGAGGCATCTAAAGCTATTTATAAATTTGTATGGAATAGTTATTGTGACTGGTATTTAGAGCTTTCTAAGACAATATTATTTTCAAAAAATAAAAAACATATTCAGGAAGTTAGAAATACATCTGGTCTAATATTTAAAGAAATACTAACTTTATTACATCCTTTTATACCTTTTATTACTGAGGAATTATGGTTGAAAAATAAGCTTGGATCTAAAAAAAATAAGTACTTGATGTTTACACCGTGGATAAAAGAAAAATTGGTTCATCGTGATAAGGAAATTGCTAATGTAAACCAAGTTATACAAGTAATTTCACTTTTAAGATCTTTTAAGAATGAATTGAATATAAGTCCTGGTTCTTTTGTAGATATATCAATAAAAAATGTTAGTAAAAATAAACAAAATCTTTTTTTAAATAATGAAGTAATCCTAAAAAAACTTGGAAGAATTAATTCAATCTATACAAATGACTTAAAAACTGAATCTGCAAGTTTAGTTGTTTCAGGTGAAATATTTAAGATATATTTTGATAAGACTGTGGATCTGAACCTAATTAAAGATAATCTTACTAAGAAAAAAAGCAAATTTTCTAAAGAGTTAGAAATTATAAGTAAAAAATTGGACAATAAAAGCTTTGTAGAGAGAGCACCAAAGCATATTGTAGAACAGGAAAAAAATACTTATAATGAATTAAAAAAAGATATTAATAAAATTAATTTAACTATCAAAAGTTTACAATGAAAAAATTTAATAAGAAAAAATTACCGAGTAGACATACATCACTGGGCCCAGACAAAGCTCCGCAAAGATCTTTCTATTATGCAATGAATTTAAAAGAAAAAGACGTAGCAAAACCTTTTGTAGGAGTGGTTTCAACATGGAATGAAGCTGCACCATGCAATATTGCTCTTATGAGACAAGCCCAATCTGTTAAAAAAGGAGTCAAATCTTCTGGTGGTACACCAAGAGAATTTTGTACAATTACAGTTACAGACGGTATTGCAATGGGACATGAAGGAATGAAATCTTCACTAGTATCAAGAGACGTGATTGCCGATTCCACAGAGTTAACTGTTAGAGGACATTGTTATGATGCTCTAGTCGGTGTAGCCGGATGTGATAAATCATTACCCGGTTTGATGATGGCAATGCTTAGATTAAATGTTCCAAGTGTTTTTATCTATGGCGGATCAATTCTTCCAGGCAGGTATAATGGAAAAGACGTGACTGTTTTAGATGTTTTTGAAGGCGTAGGAAAATATTCATCAGGTAAAATGAGTGAGCATGCATTGCGAAAATTGGAATTAAAAGCTTGTCCAAGCGCAGGAGCATGCGGAGGCCAATTTACTGCTAATACCATGGCTTGTGTATCTGAAGCTATCGGATTAGCTTTACCTTATTCAGCAGGAACACCAGCGCCATACAGTCAGAGAGATAAATATGCTTTACAAAGCGGTAAAGCTGTTATGAATTTGTTGAGAAAAAATATTAGACCTAGAGATATTGTTACAAGAAAATCTTTAGAAAATGCTGCAACAATAGTCGCAGCCACCGGTGGATCTACCAATGCAGCTTTGCATTTACCAGCACTTGCTAACGAAATAGGAATTAAATTTGACTTAATGGACGTTGCAAAAATTTTTAAAAAAACACCTTATCTAGCAGATTTAAAACCTGGTGGAAAATATGTAGCTAAAGACATGTGGATTGCTGGTGGTGTACCAATGTTATTAAAAACTTTATTAGATGGTGGTTTTATTCACGGTAACTGTTTAACAGTTACAGGTAAAACTATCAGAGAAAATTTAAGAAAAGTTAAATTTAATAACAAACAAAAAGTAATGAGGAAATATGACAATCCTTTATCAAGTGATGGAGGCGTTGTTGGACTAAAAGGCAATCTTGCACCACAGGGAGCCATTGTTAAAGTTGCAGGATTAAAAAAACTTCAATTTACTGGTCCAGCCAGATGTTTTGATACTGAGGAGTCAGCTTATAAAGCGGTTCTTAAAAAAAAATATAAGGACGGAGATATTATTGTTATTCGATATGAAGGCCCTAAAGGCGGACCTGGAATGAGAGAAATGCTTCAAACAACCGGGGCAATTTATGGACAAGGAAAAGGGGAAAAAGTTGCATTAATTACAGACGGAAGATTTTCAGGTGCAACAAGAGGTTTTTGTATTGGACACGTGGGTCCAGAAGCATCTGATGGTGGACCAATAGCTTTATTAAAAAATGGAGATATTATTCGTATTGATGCAAAAAAAGGAACTATAAACGTTGAACTTTCCAAAAAAGAATTAACAAAAAGAAGAAAAAGATGGAAACCAAGAAAGAATAATTTTGGTAATGGGACTCTTTGGAAATATGCACAAACTGTTGGTCCAGCTTATTTGGGGGCCTCAACACATCCAGGTGCTAAAAACGAAGTAAAATGTTACGCTGATATTTAAATGAAAATTAGACCCGTTATTCTGTGTGGTGGTGGAGGAACACGTCTTTGGCCTAAATCAAGCAATAATCAAGCTAAGCAATTTATTAATTTTGGTGGCTGGAGTCTTTTTGAAAAAACTTTAACTAGAATAAAAAACCCAATATTTGATTATCCAATTATAAGTACAAATTCAAAGTATCTTAAACAGGTTAAATATTTTTTAAAAAAAGTTAAAATAAATAATTACGAAATTATACTTGAACCACTAAAAAAAAATACTGCCCCTGCAGTATTATGTTCATCATTACTCAAAAAAATACCATATAAACAACCATTGTTATTTCTACCATCTGATCATTTGGTTGAAAATATTAATAAGTTTAATAAAATTATCCTATATAATAAAAAATATTTAAATAATAAAAATATTTTAGTGTTTGGTATCAAACCAACATCGCCATCAACAGAGTACGGCTATATATTAACAAAAAAAACAAAATTTAAAATAAATGAAGTAATCAAATTTATCGAAAAACCTTCTAAAATAAAAGCTAAAAAAATTGTTAAAAATAATGGTTATTGGAATTCAGGTATGCTTTTAGCAAGAAAAGAATCTATCATTAATAATTTTAAAAAATATCAAAATAATTTATATAAAAACTGTTTAAAATCAATAAATGAAGCTAAATATAAAAAAAGAGTTTATTATCTTAATAAAAAATCTTTTTTTTCAATTAAATCCATATCTTTTGATTATGCAATTTTAGAAAATACAAAAAATGTTAATGCTATAATTCTAAATTTACCCTGGTCAGATTTAGGAAATTGGAAAGAAATTTTAAAGATTTATTATAAAAATAAATTTAAATACTTTAATAAAAAAAATGTTTTTTATAGACCCTGGGGATCTTATGTTAATTTATTTAGAGGAAAAAATTTTTTAATAAAAGAATTAACGGTTAATTCTAAATCATCTATTAGTTTACAAAAACACCATTATAGATCAGAACATTGGATGGTAGTAAAAGGAAAGCCAAAAATCACTTTTAATAGAAAAAAATTTTTTAAAAAAGAACTCGAATCAATCTTTATTCCTGTTGGAACAATTCATAGGATTGAGAACCTTTATAGAAAACCAGTAAAAATTATGGAGGCCCAAACTGGAACTATTTTAAGAGAGACGGATATAGTTAGGTATAAAGATATTTATGGTAGAGTTAATTGAGAGTAATCTCAATTGGCGTATGATCTGATGGTTTTATTTTGCCTCTAGGTTTTTTGTTAATATTTACATTTTTAATTTTGTTCAAGATACTATTAGAGACGAGAAAGTGATCAATTCTCATTCCATTATTTTTCTGCCATGAACCTGCCATATAATCCCAGAATGTATATTCAATTTTATCTTTATTAAAGTATCTATAAATATCTTGAAAACCTAAATTTTTTAATTCAAGAAACTTTTTTCTTATTTCTAATTTAAATAAAGCGTCATTTTCATATTTTGTATAATCATGTACGTCATTTTTTTCCGGTATAACATTAAAATCTCCACCAATTATTATATTATTGTTGTCTTTTAATATTTTTTTTATTTTTTTATTAAAAGAATTAAGCCATTCTTTTTTATAATCATATTTGTCTGTATTTATTGGATTACCGTTTGGAACATATATATTAATTAATTTTATTTGGGTACTTTTATTGTAAATATTTCCACAGATTATTCGTGATTGGTTATTTTTATCAGCAATAAATTTAGTATCGATTTTGTCAATTTTAATTTTTGATATAAATGCCACTCCATTATAACTTTTTTGTCCAAATACGTGACAATCATAGCCGACATTTTTAAAATCTTCGAAAGGAAAGTTTTTTTCTTCTGTTTTTATCTCTTGTACCATTAGGATGTCTGTTTTTGATGATTTTAAATAATCTAATATGTTTAAAATTCTAGCCCGAACAGAATTAACATTCCACGATGTTATTAACATTATACAGAAAAAGACAATCCACAGCCACAAGAAGAGCTTGCTTTAGGATTATTTATTACAAAAGAATTTCCTATTAACTCTTTTTTAAAATCTACAATAGACCCATTTATTATTTCAAGCGAACTATTATCTATAACAGCTCCGCTAAAAACATTATCATTTGTATTTATTTTATCGTCAAAAGAGAAATTGTACTTGAATCCTGAGCAACCACCACCTTTTACTGAAATTCTAAAATACATTTTCGAACCTTTCTCAGAAATTATTCTTTGAATTTCTTTTTTAGCCGAATCTGTAATCTCTATTTTATTACTCATATTTGTAAAATAATGTATTATATATATTTATCACATCTTATGCAAAAAAACGAATATTCTAAATTGTCTACACCCATAAAATCAATAGGAAGAATTTATCATGAAAAAACAAGTAAATTTAGATCACCTTATCAAAGAGACAGAGACAGAATAATACATTCCACTGCTTTCAGAAGACTTAAACACAAAACTCAGGTTTTTGTTAATACTACTGATGATCATTTTAGAACAAGAATTACTCACTCCTTAGAAGTTTCACAAATTGCCAGAACTTTAGGTAAAATTTTTTCTTTAAACGAAGATTTATGTGAAACATTAAGTTTGGCCCATGATCTTGGACATCCGCCATTCGGACATGCGGGTGAAGAAGCTCTAAATGAGTGCATGCAAAATTTTGGAGGATTTAACCATAATATACAAACATTAAGAATCGTAACTCTTTTAGAGAGAAAGTATTATAATTTTAAAGGATTGAATTTATCTATAGAAACGTTGGATGGATTAGTTAAACATAATGGAATAGTTATAGATAGAAGTGATTATGATAAAATACTAGGAAAAAATATCTTTAAAGGGAAAATTGATTTTTTAAAAACCCCATCATTGGAATCCCAAATTTCGTCAATATCAGATGATATAGCTTATAATAGCCATGATTTAGAAGATGGTTTAAAATGTAATTTATTTAAAATTGAGGACATAAAAGATATTCCGATAATTTCAGATATAATAAAAAAATATAAAAAAAAAATAAACAAAAGAAATAATGAATTGTTATTAAGACAAATTATTAGAGATATAATAAACGAAATGGTGAAAGATGTTGTAAATAATACAAATAATAATTTAAAATACCAAAAAATAAAAAACATAAGAGATATTTATGAGTCTAAAATTCAATTAGTAAGTTTTTCAGATAAAATGGCTGAATTTGATTTTAATATAAAAAACTTTTTGAAAAAAAATATGTATTATAATAAAGAAGTTTTAAAAAAAACAAAAAAAGGTGAAAAGATAATTAAAAACCTTTTTACTATAATTAATAAAAAACCAGCAAAATATTTAAAAAAAGGCTCTTTATTTAAACGAGAAAAAGAAAGAAGTATTTGCGACTTTATAGCTGGAATGACTGATAGATATGCGATAAATCTTTATAACTCTTTGATATGAATCTTTTTAAAATTTATCTTGAAAAAATAAAGAAATCAATTAACAAAAATAAAAAATTAATTGGCCCAATTTCATCTGATGATTTAAGTTTAATTGTAATCGAAAGTCCTCCCGATAAGTTTAATTACGATTTATCTTCTAATGCTGCTATGGTTTTATCTAAAATTATAAAAGAAAATCCAAGAATGATCGCTGAAAAACTTAAAAATATATTTCAAAAAGAAATTAATGATTTTTCAGATATATCTATAGCTGGTCCAGGTTTTATGAATTTTAAATTTTCACTAAAAACGTGGATTAAAATATCTGAAAATATATTTAAAACAAAAAAAAAATTTGGATCTAATAAACAAACTAAAAAATTCAATATTGAATTTGTATCTGCAAATCCCACTGGACCGATGCATGTCGGCCATTGTAGAGGTGCAATTTTTGGTGATGTTTTGTCAAATCTGCTCAAGTTTAATGGAAACAAAGTTACAAAAGAATTTTATATAAACGATTATGGCAAACAAGTGAATGATTTTGCGAAGTCAGTTTTTTATAGAATGAGAGAGTTAAAATTTAATGAAAAATTTCCAAAAGAAAATAATTTATATCCAGGTCAGTACATTATTGAGATAGCAAAAAAAATAATTAACAAAAATAAAAATATAAATCTTTTAAATTTTGAAAAAATATCTAGTAGTCTTAAAACGGAATCTATAAAGCATTCTATGGACTTAATCAAAAGTGACTTAAAAAAATTAGGTATCAAACACGATCATTTTTATTCTGAAACTAAATTGGTTAAAAATAATACTGTTAAAAAAGCTGTCGACTTACTAAAAAAAAACAAATTTGTTGAGTATGGTTATTTAGATCCACCGAAAGGAGAAGAAAATATTAATTGGAAAAAAAATAAAAAATTAATTTTTAAATCATCATTATTTGGTGATGACACTAATAGAGCATTGCAAAAAAATGATTCAACATGGACTTATTTTGCAAATGATGTTGGATATCATTTAACTAAAATTTCTAAAAAGTATGATTACTTGGTTAATATACTTGGTGCTGATCATGTTGGTTACACTAAAAGAATTAGTGCTGCCGTAAGCGCTTTATCAAAAAATAAAATAATTTTAATTTGTAAGGTGTGTCAACTTGTTAAACTTTTTAAAAACGGCCAACCTTATAAAATGTCAAAGCGTTTAGGAGATTTTATTTCTGTTGAAGAATTGTTAAAAGAAGTTAACAAAGACTCAGTTAGATTTATGATGTTGAATAGAGGAAATGATGTAGAATTAGATTTTGATTTTGATAAAGTTCTTGAAAAAAGCAAAGACAATCCAGTATTTTATGTCCAATATAGTTATGCAAGAATTAATTCATTATTCAATTCAGTTAATTTGAAACTTGATAAAAAAATAATTTTAAATGACAAAGATTTTTTACCAAATTCATACGAATATAAACTTTTAAGAAAAATAATTGAATGGCCAAAGATTGTTGATTTATCTTCTTCAAAACAGGAACCACATAGAATTCCATTTTATCTTTACGAGATAGCCACAATATTTCATTCATACTGGAGCAAAGGAAAAGATGAAAGTAAATTTAAATTTATTATAGATGGTAAAATTAAAAACAAGCTTTCATTTAAAATTTTCCAGTTATTATCAATCGTTTTAGAAAATGCGATGAATATATTAGGCGTTTCACTTCCTAGAAAAATGTAATGTTTTATAAAATAGAAAAAATATTTTTGTATCTATTAATTATAATTTTTTTTTCTGTTATTATTTTTTATTATTTTTCGGAAGAAAACAAAATTAAAATTATTAATAATCGGTTAGGATCTACTGAAGTTATAGAAAATGGATACAGCAATTTACCTTTATTAAACAACGATACGGATGATGTTATCGATTATAATACTTCTGATATTTCTAATAATAAAATAAAAAAAAGATATTTTTGGAACTTACTTAAAAAATAATATGTTTAGAAAACCCGCAATAATTAGTATATCAAAATACAAATTGACCAATTCTGAAAAAACACTTATTAAAAATCACAAACCCTGGGGCGTAATTTTATTCCAAAGAAATATAAGTTCATTTGACCAGTTAAAAGAATTAACCAAAGATATAAGAAAATGTTTAAAAGATCCTTCTTATCCAATATTAGTTGATGAAGAAGGAGGTAAAGTTTCTCGATTTTCAAAACTAATTAATACAAGAGAGTTTTCACAAAAATTCTTTGGAGATTTATTTGAAAAAAATAACTCAAATGGAAGGTTAATTTATAAATATTACATCAATAGTATTTGCAGCATTTTAAAACTTACTGGAATAAATATTAACACAATTCCTGTTCTTGATTTATTACAAAAAAATACTCATGAAATAATTAAAGAAAGAACCTACTCTAATAAAATTAAAACTATAAAATTACTAGGAAATATTTGTATTAAAACTTTAAAAAAAAATAAAATAGCATCTGTTTCTAAGCATATACCTGGCCATGGATGCTCTAATACAGATAGTCATAAAAAATTACCAATAGTAAAATCAAATCTTAAAACATTAAATAAGAGTGATTTTTTAGCCTTTAAAAATGTGAATTCCCATTTTGTTATGACCGCTCATGTATTATATAAAAAACTCGATGCTAATTTTGTAGCCACTCAATCTAGCAAGATTATTAAAAACATAATAAGAAAAAAACTCAAATTTAAAGGTATTATAATTTCTGATGATATTTCTATGAAAGCTTTAAAGGGCGATATAATAAAAAATGCAAGATTGTCATTAAAAGCTGGTTGTAATTTAGTGATGCATTGTAACGGCAATCTAAAAGAGTCAACAAATTTACTCAAAAACTTAGGCAAGATAGATAAGTTTACCGAAAAAAAAACATACAAATTTTACGAGTTTTTAAGATAATATTCTTATATGGAATCAAAATTAGAAAATAGACTATCAATTGACATTCCAAATTATTCTGGACCTTTAGAAACTTTATTAGATTTAGCTAAAAATCAAAAAGTTGATTTAACAAAAATATCAATAACTACTCTAGCAGACGAATTTTTAGAGTTTATTAAAGAGTCAAAAAATTTAGATTTAGCCTTCGAATATTTAATTATGGCTACTTGGTTAACTTACCTTAAGTCTAAATTACTTTTACCCGATGATGAAGAAGGTGATTTTAAAGCTTCCGAAATAGCAGAAAAATTAAAATTACAATTAAAAAAATTAGAGCTAATTAGATTATTATCGGACCAACTTTTGCAAAGGGATAGAATTGGTAAAAATATATTTTATAGAGGTATCAAAGGTGGAGTAAAATCAATACACAACCCTGTTTATAAGGTAACTTTATATGAATTACTAAAAGCCTATTCCAATGTAAAAGCTCAATCAATTTTTCAAAAAATAGATATACCGAAACTCGCTGTTATGACAACGCAAGAAGGAATTAAGCAAATTAAAGAAAATATGAGCTTAATTTTAGAATGGAAAAAAATAGACGAATTAATTCCTTCAGCATTTACTAAATCAAATAAATTTAAAAAAACTGGATTAGCTGCAATATTTTGTGCAAGTCTAGAGTTGGAGAAAGATGGAGTTATTAATATCATGCAGAAAAAATTGTTTGATGATATTTTAATTAGAAGCGCTAAACATACTCCTTTAAAATTAAAACAAAATAATTGATTTATGAATAAAGACAAAAACAAAGACAATATAATTAATTTTCCTAAAAAAAAATCTAAATTAGAAAGGGAGGTTGAAGCTATTATTTTTGCGGCAGACGAACCTTTAGATATTGAAACTATCGAAGATAGAGTAGGTACCAATGCTAACCTAAAGAAAATATTAGAGAACCTTGAATTAGAATATAGAGGTAGAGGAATTAATTTAATATGCAAATCTAATAAATGGTCATTTAGAACTTCACATGATTTATCTAAACTAATGTCCTTACAGAAATCAACTCAAAGAAAATTATCTAAAGCGACAATAGAAACCTTGGCAATAATTGTTTACCACCAACCAGTTACTAGATCTGAAATAGAGGGAATTAGAGGTGTAGCTTTTGCATCTAACACACTGGAAATTTTACTGGAACTTGACTGGGTAAGACCCTCAGGTCGTAAAGATGTACCTGGTAAACCTATTCAGTACATAACAACTCAAAAATTTTTAGATCACTTTAATATTGAAAAATTAACAGATCTTCCAAGTATAGAAGAATTAAGTTCTGCCGGTTTAATAGATACATCTTCAATAGACTCATCAATATTTGGTACAAGTAAATTTTTTAAAGAACAGTCTGAAAATAAGGAAGATAACATCTACTCAAATATAGATAAGGTAATTGAGGACACCTCAAAATCAGATGAATAAAGATATTTATTTAATCAATTTTATTGTATATAATTAATAATTATGGGCATAAGTTTTTGGCAAATTGCAATAGTTGTTGTACTTGTAGTTTTACTATTTGGTCGAGGTAAAATTTCTAGTCTAATGGGAGATGTAGCAAAGGGTATTAAAAGTTTTAAAAAAGGAATGTCTTCTGACAACGACGATCAATCCAAATCAGACACAGACAAAGATTCAAACTCGCAAAATTAATATTTATTAATGCCTCAAATTGGATGGTTCGAGATATTAATTATTGTGGTCGTAGCTATATTGGTTATTGGTCCTAAAGACTTTCCAATAGTTTTAAGAAAAATTGGTAATTGGATAGGCTCAACCAAAAGATATTTTAGTGATATACAAAATAAAGTTGCAAAATTAGATGAGGACATAGAAGAGTCTTCTATTGAGGAAAAGTATTCAAAGAAAGAAAAAAACAATAAAAATGAATGATCAACAACAAGAAGGATCTTTTGTAAGTCATCTTACAGAACTAAGATCAAGAATTATTCATTCCATGATCTTTATGTCAGTAATTTTTATTTTTGGTTATATTTTTGCTGAAAATATTTATAATTTTTTAGTAGAACCATACGCAAAAGCTGTTAAGGATGACGGGATTGATAGAAGACTTATTTTTACTGCTTTGCATGAAACTTTCATAACATATCTAAAAATTGCATTTTTTGCTGCGTTATTTTTGGGCAGTCCAATAATACTAGTTCAATTATGGAAATTTGTTGCACCGGGCTTATATAAAAATGAAAAGAAAGCTTTATTACCTTATTTAATTGCAACACCAATTTTATTTCTTCTTGGAGGAATGCTTATATATTATTTGGTAATGCCCCTTGCTATAAAATTTTTTTTATCATTTGAAACTGTTGGACAAACAAATACGCTCCCAATTCAACTTGAAGCTAAAGTAAATGAATATTTATCATTAATAATGAGATTAATTTTTGCATTTGGTTTAAGTTTTCAATTACCAATTTTATTGAATTTACTTGCTAGGGTTGGCGTAATAGATTCTGAATATTTAAAAAATAGAAGAAAGTATTTTATTGTCATAATTTTTGCTGCTGCTGCTATATTAACACCACCAGACCCAATAACCCAAATTGGTTTAGCAATCCCTTTATTGATACTATATGAATTATCTATATTATCTGTAAAATTAACCGAAAAAAAGAAATCTTAAAATAATGCATAATATAAAATTTATAAGAGAAAATCTGGACTCTTTTAAAAAAAAAATTAAAAATCGAAATACAAAAGTTGATATTGATGAATTGCTAAATTTTGATATAAAAATTAGAGAAATTATACATAAAAAAGAAAAGCTTGAACAAGAAAAAAAATTAATATCTAAATCAAAAGACAAGACACAATTTGAAAAATCAAAAAAAATTTCTGAAAGTATAAAAGTTCTTGAAGATAGCCAAAAAAAAATAAAATTAAATATTGATAAAATTTTAAATTATATTCCAAATATTCCCTTAGATGATGTTCCGTCAGGAAAAGATGAAAAATCAAATAAGGTTTTAAAAACTATTGGCGTGATACCAAAATTTAATTTCAAAGCTAAATCACATTATGAAATAGGAAAAAGATTGAATTTAATGGATTTCGATACAGCTGCCAAAACTTCTGGATCAAGATTTGTTTTTCTAAAAGGAAAATTAGCAGAATTAGAGAGAGCTATTTCAAATTTTATGTTAGATATTCACATCAATGAATTTAAATATCTAGAAATATCACCTCCTTTAATCGCATCAGAAAATACTATGTTTGGAACTGGCCAACTTCCAAAATTTGAAAATGATCAGTTCGAAATTAAATTAGATGGTGATGATAGGAAATTTTTAATTCCAACAGCTGAAGTAATTTTGACAAATATGGTTAGAGAAAATTCTATTCAATTAAACACTCTTCCTTTGAGGTTGGTTGCATCGACAGCTTGTTTTAGAAAAGAAGCTGGTAGTTACGGAAAGGACACTAAGGGCATGCTTCGCCAACATCAATTTTATAAAGTCGAACTTGTAAGCATTGTTGAACCTACTAAATGTTCTGAAGAATTAAATCGAATGATTAATTGTGCACAAGAAATTTTAAATAGGCTCAAACTTCCATATAGGTCAGTACTTTTATCTTCCGGTGATATGGGTTTTAGTGCTGAAAAAACTATAGATATTGAAGTGTGGATACCATCAGAAAATAAATATAGAGAAATATCTAGCTGTTCCTCATGTGGTCAATTTCAATCAAGAAGAATGAAAGCTAAATTCAAGGATTCTAAAAATAAATCTGATTTTTTAGGAACTTTAAATGGCTCAGGACTTGCTGTTGGTCGAACATTAATAGCAATTATTGAAAATTATCAAAATGCCGACGGTAGTATAACAATACCCGATGCATTGCAACCATACATGAGAAATTTAAAGAAAATCTAATTTTTTTATAAAAATAAGTTGTTAAAATAAAATTATTAATATATTTATTCTTAGATTATGAGTAGCTCAAATTTTGCACAATTTATACCGCTAATATTAATTTTTGTAATTTTTTATTTCTTTTTGATACGACCTCAACAAAAAAGAGTTAAAGAACACAAAGAAATGGTTAAAAACTTAAAACGTGGGGACGAAGTAATTACATCTGGTGGAATTATTGGAAAAGTGGATAGAGTATTTGAAGATGACCGTTTAGAATTAGAAATCTCTGACGGTGTGAAAGTTCAAGTTATAAGAAATACCATTCAAGGTCACTTAAAAAAAGAAATCAAAAAATAATTTTTTGTGTTAAATTTCTCCAAAATTAAAATTGCATTAATTTATTTAATTTTTTCCTTTGTAGCAATTTTTTCATTATCAAATTTTAATAATTTCAATTACATTTTTTTCGATAAAAAAGTTAATCTTGGGCTAGATCTTCAGGGAGGATCGTATTTGCTTTTAGAAGTTGATAGTACATCTTTAGAAAAAAGAAAATTACAATCAAAAGTCATCCCATTAAAAAAAAAAATGAGAGAAAATTTAATAGAATTTAATAATTTTAATATTACAGATAAAAATATTCAATTTAATTTAAATGATAAAGATATAGAAAAATTTAGCACATTTTTCTTAAACAGAAATAACAATGATATAAATTTATATCTTGATGACTACAATTCATTTGAGCTTGATTTTAAAACTAGTAATAACAAAGTTGATATATATCTTTCTAAATATGGCATTATCAATCTAAGAACAGCTGCTGTTGAGCAGTCTATCGAAATTGTAAGAAGAAGAATTGATGAAGTCGGTACAAAAGAGCCATCTATATTAAAAAGAGGTAGTAATCGTATTTTAGTAGAACTTCCCGGTGTTAAGGATCCCGAGAGAATAAAGGAATTATTAGGCAGAACAGCTGAATTAAGTTTTAGACTAGTAACTAATGATCCTGGTGAATTTGGTAGTGAAAAATTTATACTTAATGAAAATCAAGAGGAAATTATTGTTAGCAAAAGAATAATTTTAAGTGGACAAAATTTAATAGATGCTCAACCAAGATATGATAGTTTTAACAATGAACCAATAGTTGCTTTTAGTTTAGATAGACTTGGTTCTCAAAGATTTGGCAAATCAACAACTGCAAATATTGGAAAAAGATTAGCAATTATTCTTGATGATGAAGCTATAAGCGCACCTGTAATTAGAGATTCTATAACAGGCGGGAATGGTACTATATCGGGTAATTTTACTTTCCAAACAGCAACAGATCTTGCTTTATTATTGCGTTCAGGAGCTTTACCCACACCTTTAAATATCGTTGAAGAAAGAACAGTTGGACCTGATCTGGGAAAAGATTCAATCGAAGCAGGAGTTGTCTCTTTAATTGTTGGTTTTTTACTTGTAATTATTTTTATGCTTTTTAAATATAAACTTTTTGGATTTATAGCGAATATTTCTTTGATATCAAATTTATTAATGTTGCTTGGAATACTAACCCTGTTGGAAGCTACGTTAACTTTACCTGGTATTGCAGGAATAATTTTAACAGTCGGTATGGCTGTAGACGCAAATGTTCTTATATTCGAAAGAATAAAAGAAGAGTTAAATAAGGAAAACTCAAATATCCATGCATTTGATTTAGGGTTCAGAAGATCAATAATTACTATTCTTGACGCAAATATAACCACTCTAATTGCATCTGTTATTTTATTTGCATTTGGTTCAGGCCCTGTAAAAGGTTTTGCCGTAACTTTATCTATTGGTTTATTGACAACATTATTTAGTGCATATTTTATTTCTAGACATTTAACATCAATAGTAGTTTTTAAAAATAATGAACGAAAAATTACAATATGATGACAAATTATAATTTTCATTCAAAATTCAAATTAGCTAATATAATTTCAATTATTTTTTTTATTGTTAGTTTGATACTAATTTCCTTTAAAGGGCTTAACTTTGGTATAGATTTCAAGGGAGGTACTTTGATTGAATTGCGCGTTACCTCAAATAATATAAATATAACTGATGTTCGTTCAGCTTTTTCAAATATGAATTTAGGTGATTTAAATGTTAAGGAATTTGGAAAAAAAGGTGATTACTTAATTAAATTCGAGAAAAAAACTTTCGATAATGATAATAATATTAAAATTATAAAAGATAATGTTTTTAATGCATTGCAAGCAGAAGTTAATTTCAGACGTGTTGAAAATGTTGGACCAAAAGTCAGTCAAGAACTTTTAAATTCAGGTTTAATAGCTATTAGTTTGGCCTTGGGAGCGATGCTATTTTATATTTGGATTAGATTTGAATGGCAATTTAGTGTTGGATCAATTATTGCAATATTTCATGATGTGTTGATTACTATAGGAATATTTTCACTTTTATCTTTAGAAATTAATTTATCTATTGTTGCTGCCGTTCTCACAATTGTAGGTTATTCTATGAATGATACTGTTGTTATTTATGATCGCATAAGGGAAAATTTATCAAAATATTCTAGTCTTCAAATTAGCGAGATTTCTAATAGATCAATTAACGAAACACTTTCCAGGACCATAATTACATCAACAACTACATTTTTAGCATTAATATCAATATTTATTTTAGGAGGAGAAATTTTACGTGGTTTTTCTTTGGCCATGATTATAGGAGTTATAATTGGAACATATTCATCAATTTTTGTTGCCAGCCCAATATTAAAGTATTTAAACGTAAGTTACAAAACTATCGCTAAAGAAAAAGATAATAATTAATATAGATTTTGTGCAGCTACCATAGATAGTAGCATTGGCAAAGATAACAATGTATTCACACGAGATGTTAAAACTGCTGTTTTTAAATGTTTCGGCTTTTCCTCAGGGGCACAATCAACAATTCCTAGAACTTTTTTTTGATTTGGCCAAATAATAAACCAAACATTAAAAGCCATAATTATACCTAGCCACATTCCAATTCCTATTGCAGTATTTTTGCCACCACTACCAATACCTAAAATCATTGCATCGTGAACATAGCCATTAAGGTATGCAACTATTAAGCCGGTAATGATTGTTACCAGCGCAGCCCATCTAAACCAAAATAAAACGGCTGGTGCTATTACTTTTGTTATAGCTGGTTTTTGTTCATCAGATAATTTTGGCATACTCGGGATTTGGACAAAATTTAAATACCATAGTAAACCAATCCACATTATACCAGCTAGTACATGAAAGTATCTAAATAGCCAACTCCAAAAAAGTGTATCAAAAGACCAATCACCGCCAGCAAAAAATAATCCAATAAATAATAAAATAGCAAGAATCGCTGATAAATGAATTGTTTTAGATAGAGATTGTAAAATATTAACCATAATTATTTATATCATATTTTTTGAATTTATGCTGTTTTTTTCATTTTATTATTTATTAAATTTTTAAGGAATTTTCCCGTATAACTGCTAGGTATTTGAGCTACTTTTTCTGGTGAGCCTTCAGCGATAATTTGTCCACCTTCCGCACCACCTTCTGGACCCATATCAATTATCCAATCTGCTGTTTTTATAACGTCTAAATTGTGTTCTATTACAATTACTGTGTTTCCTGTATTCACAAAAGCTTTTAGTATTTCTAAAAGTTTTTTAATATCATGTGAGTGGAGACCAGTGGTAGGTTCATCTAAAATATAAAGCGTTCTTCCTGTTGATCTTTTAGACAGTTCCTTTGCAAGCTTAATTCGTTGTGCCTCACCTCCTGATAGAGTTGTAGCTTGTTGTCCAATTTTAATATAACCCAAACCAACGTGCTTTAAGGTTAATAATTTGGAATAAACAGCCGGAATATTTTCAAAAAATACACATCCTTCATCGACAGTCATATTTAAAACTTCAGCAATGTTTTTATTTTTAAATTTAATTTCTAATGTTTCCCTATTATATCTGCTGCCTTTACAAGCGTCACAAGGTATATAAACATCAGGTAAAAAATGCATTTCATAAGTAATTACTCCATCACCTTCACACGTTTC
>MDTE01021682.1_pt1 | contig 23935 bp, 25 predicted proteins | sample 811231 | NCBI WGS metagenome assembly MDTE01 (sample SAMN05326651, study PRJNA326480) | marine metagenome | isolation source: seawater | place: Indian Ocean: Red Sea | collected 2010 | reverse complement strand
TTTGAAATACCGGTAGAAAAGCAAGCTAAAGTTTTAGAAAATGCGAAAGGAAGTTATGTCCGAAACGCTTACTTAAGAGGACTGACTTTAGCTGAACAAGGCTTAACAAATCCCTACAAATTTGGCCTTGCAGGCGCAAGTGACACTCACGTTGCTGGAGGTTCATATAGCGAAGAAACTTTCTTTTCAAAAATTGGTTTGCTTGATGGAACTCCAGAGCTGAGAGGTTCAGTTCCTTTCAATTGGGCTATTGCTAAAGCTGCTAAAATCTTTAGGCCAGAGTCTTTTGTTGAAATCAATGGTAAAGATTACATGGCTGTTACAGACAGACTGATTGGCTTCTCAGCTTCTGGCCTTACTGGAGTTTGGGCGAAAGAAAATACTCGTGAGGAAATTTATGATGCCTTTAGAAGAAAAGAAACCTTTGCTACCAGTGGTCCAAGAATAAAAGTACGCTTTTTTTCAGGGTATGATTTTGAAGATTCCGATATTAACGACTTGGACCTTGTTAAAAAAGCTTACAAGGGTAATTTATCTATGGGTTCCACCATTAGTGTAGAAAATGAGAAGGAACCAAAATTTTTGGTATGGGCTTCTGCAGACCCATTGAGTGCACCGCTTCAAAGAATTCAAATTATAAAAGGTTGGTTAGAAAATGGAACGCACCAAGAAAGGGTATATGACGTTGTGTGTTCAGATGGATTAGTTGTCAATTCATCCACACATCGTTGTCCTGACAATGGTGCTAGAGTTGATATTGAAAACTGCTCTATAAGTAAAAATTCTGGATCCTCAGAGTTGAGGACTTTTTGGTTAGATCCTGATTTTTTGATGAATCAAAGAGCTTTTTATTACGTAAGAGTTTTAGAGAATCCAGTTTGTCGATGGTCAACTTGGGACTCAATCAGAGAAGGTGTTGAACCAAGGTCTGATATTCCAGCAACCATACAAGAAAGGGCCTGGACTTCACCAATTTGGTTTGAACCAAGCAATTCTTGAAATATTTATTGCGCTGTTAGAAAATTCTTCTTCGAGATATGAATAACCTTTATTCGCAGTTAAAAAACTTTTTACTTATTGGGGCATATAAGGCGATAGTCACTTTCGAAAAAATCTTTAACAAAGGAGTTGTTCTAGATTTTTTGACTAAGGATTTTATTAACAATCCTTACAAAACCTACAACTCAATGCGAGCTCATAAACCTATTTTATTTTCACAAACAACAAGATTGCATTGGGTTACAAAAATGGAGTTTGCACAAGAAATGTTAAGAGATAAAAGATTTAGTGTGGACGATCGAAAGTATCCCATAGCAAACAAACGTAGAAAAGAATTTAAAAAAGCTGGTAGAGAAATCATGCTGGATCAGTTCGAAAATCCAAGTATGCTGAAGCTTGACCCACCGGATCATTCACGAATCAGAAAACTTGTTCAATATGGCTTTACCAATAGATACATAACTTCTCTTGAGCCCGAAATAAAGAAAGTTGTTGATAGTTGTCTTGATAGAGTTCACAACCAGAATTCTTTTGACTTGATTGAAGATTTAGCAAAGCCCCTGCCAGCCATTGTGATTGCAAAAATGATGGGTTTACCAAATGAAGATTTAGATCAATTTCAAGCTTGGTCTGAGGATTTGTTAGTTGGAGTTGGAGGAATAGGAACCTCTAAAGAAGATATTAAAAAATCTGGTGATGCTTATGAAGCTTTAATAAGTTATTTTGAAAAAATCATTCTTACTAGAAAGGACTCTCCAGGAGACGATTTCATTGGAAAGCTGATTCAAGCTGAAGAGGAAGGAGATAAGTTAAATATTAAAGAAATGTATGGTACTTGCTTACTTCTATTAATTGCTGGACATGAGACTACGACACGTTTAATTGGTAATGGTATGTTCACACTTTTCAATCATCATGATCAAATGTCTCATCTAATAAAGAATTTTGAATTAATTCCAAATGCAATTGAAGAAATGTTGAGATATGAGCCTCCTGTCCATGCAACTGTTAGATTTGCTGAAAATGACATGGTTTATAACAATAAATCTTATAAAAGAGGAACTCCCTTTGCAGTTAGTATCGCAGGAGCAAACCGAGATCCTGAGGCAAATGAAAACCCTAATGAATTTAATATTTTTAGAGATAACATCAAACATATCTCTTTTGGATATGGACCGCACATGTGCATTGGAGCAAGTTTGGCTAGAATAGAGTCAAGAATTGCCTTCGAAAGTATTTTTGAAAGATTTAAACAATTAGAACTTATAGATAAAAATCCTGTTTGGGGTAGAAACCTAATTTTTAGAGGATTTGAAAATCTTCCAATTAAATTAAGTTAAAAAAAAGGCGCCTAAAAGGCGCCTTTTTTTTATTGGGATTTAGAAGCGATGAATAACTTCTATTCCAGCTCTTAAGCCTTCATAGTATTTAACTCTTGCTCCACCTCCCTGATTACCAGGATAGATAAGCGTAAAGCCAATATCATCATCTACGTCTAGACAGTTAGTACAGTAACCTCTTAAAGAAGTTCCGTTATTAAATTCTATTGTCGTAGAAAAATTTAATCTGGCTATTTCATCTAAGAAAGTAAGACCATCAACACGCTCATCTGCATTTGCAACATTTGTTTTATGAGAATAACTAGCATTGATGACAACATCCCCAATGTTTGTTGGCTCAACATGTTCAACAGAAAGGACTAAAGCATTATCAGGTGTCCAAGGCATGCCGCCTCCTGCTCTGCTATAAGCTCCCACAGTACCTGTTTTACAACTAGTGAAAGAGCCGTGAACATCCGTCCAATCTCTCGAGTCATCACAATAAACGTCATATTGTGCATCGATGTAAGCATAATTGAAGTTGATGATTGTTTGATCTGCAACTCTTGCTCTTAGATTTAAATCTAGACCATTAATTGTAGACTCACCAGCATTTCGAGTAAGACCAAGAGGTAATCCCTGAACAACTGCTACTTTAATTACCTGTTTATTGGTCCAGTCGTAAGAATAAGCAACAGCACTAAGACTTAAAGAGTCGTTTAAGAAAGAGCCTTTGTAACCAATTTCATTCATTTCTAGCTCTTCAGGATCAAAGCCTTGTTCAACTAACTCTTTGAAATAGGTTGCAAACTGCCATCCACCACCTTTGAAACCAGTTGCAAAGGTATACCAAACCATACTGTTGTCATTAGGTTTATAGTCAATGGTTAACTTAGGATCAGTTGAAGTCCAAGAAGCTTTTTTGTTTACAACAAAAGTTTGAATAGAGGTTGCAATAGGAGCAATACCTATTCCTTGAGCTGCAGCAATAATAGAAAAGTTAGTCCTACAAGCTGCTGAACCAGCAGTTGAAGTTAGTGCCTGACAATCAGCGTTCCAACCTGGTGCCAGTGCTAATGCTGGAGCTGCTGCGAATGCTCCTGCAACTACTCCCAATTGACCAGCGTATTGTGCTGCAGTATACATAGTTGTGGCATCTGCTGCGTTAAAAGTAGGACACCCAGTAGCAACATCTCCATTTGCATCAAGGTATTTAGTTGCTGTAGTACACCCTGGAAGAACTAATGAGTGAGGAACACCAACAGAATTTGAGCTTGTTGTGTAAGTCATTCCTTTAGTATCGTAAGTATATCGAGCACCAAGAGTAATGTTCCATTGGTCTGCCATTGGGATGGTAACCTGGCCAAAAGCAGCTGAAGATTTGTTATTAATATTCAACTCTAGTCCTGCTGTTCCGTATTCACTTGTAGTCGCGCCAGTAGCCACATTGTAAGTGTTTACAAAAGCAGCATTGGTAGCTGTTGGAGTGTATGTGGCAAGAGCTGATGGAGCAATATTTGCTAAATTAGCCACTGCGAAAAGATTTCCTGATGAAGCGCCGTCAACATATGCTGTTGCCGCAAGAGCTGCTTGGTTGAAAACGCTATCTGGACCTGTTCTGAAAATATCGTTTCTGTCTCCATAATCTAGGAAAGAGTATATTCCAGCAACCCATTGAATTTCATCTTCAGGTTTCGAATTCCATCTTAACTCGATAGAAGATTGGTTTGTTTTTTGTTCGCTTCCTTGCACAAAAGATTTTGCTTTAGTAGAGTCAAAATCCCTAAGTTCTTCACTTTGATTCTGATTAGTTGATACTAATAAAGTAAGATCATAATCGTCTCTAAACATTTTAAATTTACCTGACAACATCGTATCTTCTCTTCTGCCAAAAGTGTCTTCACTGAGATTAGCTGAATATTTGTCGCTTCTAATCTGAGTTAATGCAGCGGCATCGCCTCCTGAGGCAGCATAAGCACTTGATGTAGCAAAATTAGTCACGAATATATCAAGCCCACCAGCATCAGCTAATTTATCAGGTTGAATTAAATTTTTCTGAGCTGTAGTACAGTCGTTTGTTGCTCTAGGACAAATAATTGCCTCAGAAACCATAGCGTCCTCTTTGGATAAGCTATTATCCGCAGTTAAGGACCATTCATAGTTATCCCCTTCCCCGAATAAAGAAAATCTGACATTTTCATTTGAAGAACCAGTATCTCCCCCAAAAGTTTTATCTGCATGAACTCCTTCGTAGTCTTGGTAGCTTAGGACCATTCTTCCGTAAAGACCATCGCCTATTTGTCCAGAAATCAGATAACTGAATTTTTCTTGACCGTTGTCTCCGGCGCCAACCTTAATTTTTTGTTCGGTTTCGCTAGTAGGTTTTTTGTAGAACACACTTATTGCTCCTCCAAGAGCATTCCTTCCATATAGCGTTCCCTGTGGTCCCTTTAAAACCTCAATTCTTTCAAGATCTACCAGTCCGCTAAGAATAGACTGTTGTCTAGGCATATATACTTCATCAACAAAGAAAGCATTTGACCCTTCAGAACCTATGTCAAACTTTGTAGAACCTATACCTCTTAACCAAATGTTTGCTCTTCCTGAGCTTTCGCCGGACATCAGCATGTCAGGTATCATCGTAATCAAGTCATCGGTATCTCTTACGCCAGCACCCTCTAACATGTCTCCAGAAAAAGCCTGAAGCGCAGAAGGTACATCTAGTAAATTTTGTTCTCTTTTTTGAGAAGTAACCACCATCTCTTCCAATGCAACTTGTGCAAAAGAAATAGTAGAAGTTATAAACAGTGACAAAGTAACTGCATACTTTAAAAAGGATTTGATCATTTTTCCCCCTAAAACTAATAAAAAAACGACATGGTGTCGCTACAACGAAAAGGATTTTAACAAAATCAAAGATGCTGTGTGCACTAAAATAGTGCTGCGTATCATATGGTAACTTCACTGTCAAAGTTGAAGTTAAATTGAAATTTTCTCTTTTAATAGTGACTGAAGGACTTCCCCCAAGAAACTAAATATGATTATATTGATTTGTAAATCTGGAGAAGTGAAATGAAAGCTTATCAAGTAGTAGAAAATGGAAAGCCATTAGAAAAAAAAGAAATAGAGACGCCGACACCAACAGAAAAAGAAATTTTACTAAAAACAGTTTCTTGTGGAGTTTGTCATTCTGACGTTCACATTCACGATGGTTATTTTGATTTAGGTGCTGATATGAAACTCCCAATGCCACTTGCCGAACCTTTAACAATGGGTCATGAAATCTTCGGTGAGGTTGTTTCATTCGGAGAAGAAGTTACTTCAGTGAATATTGGAGAAAGATATGTTGCTTATCCATGGATAGGATGTGGAGACTGTGATCTATGTAATTCAGATAAAACACATTATTGTCTTAATAATTCTAATCTTGGTATTAATGTAAGTGGTGGTTATGGAGATTATGTTTTGGTGCCTGGAGAAAAGTATCTTTTCGATGCGGGCGATACCCCAGATAGCTTAGCTGGAAGCTATGCCTGCAGAGGATTAACTGCGTTTAGTGCGCTAAAAAAAGCGGCGCCTTTTAACAAAAATAGTTCTCTAGTAATTGTTAGTGCTGGGGGATTAGGTCTATTAGCATTGAAAATAGCTAGAGCTGCTTATGATATAAATCCAATAGTCATAGATATTGATGATGAGAAACTCAAAGTAGCAAAAAATTTAGGTGCAGCAGAAATTATAAATTCATCTAGTGAAGGTGCAGCTGAAAAACTTATGGAAATCACAAACGGAGGTGCTAACGCTATTGTTGACTTTGTTGGCGCCGAGTCTTCTGTAAACCTTGGTTACCAATCTCTTGCAAAGGGAGGAACTTTGGTTGTTGTTGGTTTATTTGGTGGTCAAATCACCATTCCCCTTCCACTTCTTACTTTGACTGAGAAAAAGATTTTAGGCTCTTACGTTGGAAGCTTAGGAGAAATGGAAGAGCTCATGAAATTAGTTTCAACAGGAAAAATAGAACCTGTTGAAGTTGAATCAAGAAATATTTCTGAGGCTAACAGAACACTCGAAGAAATGAAAAATGGTGATCTTTTGGGGCTCGTATCTTTAACCCATGACTAAAGTTAAAGAAAAAGTTTGTCTTGTCATAGGAGCTGGAGCTGGAATTGGGGGCACGGTGGCAAAAAGATTTGCTAAAGAAGGATATCATGCATATTTAGCTAGAAGAACAGATGAAGAAGGGCTCAACAAACTTATGAGCGAAATTTCAGATGCTGGTGGAAAAGCATCAGGTTCTTTGCTCAATGTAATTGAGGAAAATTCTATTGAAGACTTGGTGAACAAAATCGAGACAGACATTGGCCCAATAGATACTGTAATTTATAACATTGGGGCTCAAATAGGAGATCGTGCTTTAGCAGAAACAAGTTATAAGGCATTTGAAATGGGCTGGCGTATGGCTACTTTTGGATTATTCAGGCTTGCTCAAGTCGTCACTCCAAAAATGAAAGAAAGGCAGGAAGGGAATATCATTGTTACATCCGCAACCTCAGCTGTCAGAGGTAATAAAGGTCAACATTCCCATGCAGCAGCGATGGGAGGCAGAAGAATGTTATGTCAGTCTTTGAATGCTGAATTTGCTAAAGATGGTATCCATGTAGCTCATGTAATCATCGATGGGGCAGTGGATGCGCCAGATACACTAGGAAAAATGTTAGGTCCTGATTTATTTGAAAAGTTTAAAGAACAAAAAGGAGATGATGGGATGATCCTGCCTGAGAATGTTGCTGATACATACCTTTTTCTAGCTCAACAAACTAAATCGACTTGGACTCATGAAATCGATATCAGGGCTTTTTCTGACCAAGCTTGGTGGAATCATTAATTTTTAAATAGGAATTTTATGAAATATCTATCTTTACTAGCATTACTCATTTCAACTTCTTTATTCGCTATTCATCACGAAAAATTAGATGTCATTGTTTTTGCGATTGATCTACAAATCATTGATGGTCAAGAAAAAAAAGCAAAAGAATTTGTTGCGAGAATTACAGATAATGTCAACAAGAAAGAACCGCAAACACTAGTTTATCAATATCATTTCTCTAACAAAGAAAATAAAGTTTTTCTTTTAGAAATTTATCCCAACAACAAAGCTGCTCTAATTCATATGAATAATTTTTTAGGGAGCAAATGGGAATCTGAGTTTGTGGAAAACTTTTCAATTGCTAATTTTCAAGTTTTGGGGGATGCAAATTCAAAACTAAAGAAATCTTTAGAACCTTTTACTAAAGATTTCCGAAATAACCTAGTAGGCTTCGACAGAGTTGCAGAACAACTTGGTCAAGAGATATCTAAGATTAAATAAATCTTAACTCACAAAGTTATTTAGTCTTTCGAAGGCATTTATAAAATCTTCTTTGAATTCTTGAACCACATCGCTTGCAGAAATACTTTGATTCATTAGGCCTACTCCCTGACCAACCCAGTATGTAGCAAGCTCTTGAGCTCCCTCATGACCTCCAGCAGCAAGTTTATTTACTTTTTGCAGAGCCGGTTCTGCAACCATAGGTTGTAAGGGCATAGGCAAAGGTTCTGGAGCACTCTCTGCTTCCCAAGCTTGAGTCCAAGGAGTAACCAACTGTCTAGAATGTTTTCCAGTTCTGCTTCTTGATCTAACCGTTTGGCTGGAATTGGCTGCAACCATTTTTTCTTTGATAACCGGATCTACTTCAGACTCTATTGTTGTTAACCATACTGAACCACACCATGCTCCTGAAGCTCCCATAGCCATTGCTGCAGCCATTTGCTTACCAGTTACAATTCCTCCAGCTGCAAGAATTGGTACATCTCCATAGGGTTGAATTGCTTCATGAACCTCAGGAATTAAAACCATGGTAGAAACACTTCCACAATGACCGCCTGCTTCGGTACCAGAAACAACCAAAATATCTACTCCAGCTTTAACTTGATTTATTGCGTGCTGTGCAGTTCCTAATAAAGCAGCAACCTTACAATCATTATCTTTACCCATTTGTATCATCCAATCTGGAGGAACGCCTAGGGCATTCGCTATTATTTTTATAGGATGTTTAAAGGCAACATCTAAAAGAGCTTTCGCTCCATCTGACTGAGTGTTTTCGGCAAATCCTGAACCAGCAGTATCAATTTTTCTGAGCTCAGGAGCATCTATCCCGTGATTGGCTAACACATCAGTTCTAAAATCTGCATATTCTTGAGGAATCATTTTTGCAAGTTTGTCTGCGTCAAATTTTTCATCCTTTCCCACCATTTTATTTGGAATCAATACATCGACTCCGTAGGGCTTCCCATCTATATGTTCGTCAATCCATTTAAGTTCTTTTTCTAATTGTTCCGGTGACATGCCTACCGCTCCTAATACCCCGCAACCACCTGCTTTTGAAACTGCAACTACTACATCTCTACAATGTGTAAATGCGACAAGCGGAAATTCTATGTCCAACATTTCACAAATTTTTGAATTCATCATATCTTTACCTCTCTAGACTATGTATTAATATCATCTAAATATTAATTCAAATCAAGATTTTTATATTAAAATTTCTTAATGCCTAATAAAACAACTATTCCAGCCTCTTTTGTAGTCCTGTTACTTTCAACGCTAATTGCTTTTGCAGTAAATCAAGAAAGTATCTCAATATCCAACGTTCCGCTTTTTGGATTTGTGGTGTTATTGATTTTTATCATTCAGTGGTTAGTTTTTATACCTTCTTTCATAAATAGGACGGAGCATTTTTTTGATTTAACCGGTTCTTTGACTTTTATCTCAGCAGTACTTTTCACCCTCATGGCTATCCCAGAGATTTATTTGAGAGATATCATAATTACATTACTAGTAGTCATATGGGCTACAAGACTTGGTTCTTTTTTGTTCTTTAGGGTAAGAAATGATGGTGGTGACGGTAGATTTGATATTATGAAAACTAAGTTTTGGTGGTTTTTGATGACTTGGAATATACAGGGTATGTGGGTATTTTTATCTTTAGCCGCAGGGCTTGCTGCCATGACTTCTTCGGAAAAAGTTGAAACAGATATTTTTCTTTTTATAGGAACTCTAATTTGGATTTTAGGTTTTTCAATAGAAGTAATTTCAGATAATCAAAAATCAAAATTTAGATCGAATCCAGAAAATAAAGACAAATTTATTACAACAGGGATTTGGTCTTGGTCAAGACACCCGAATTACTTTGGTGAAATTCTTTTGTGGATTGGGATTACAGTAATAGCTTTACCCGTTCTTCAGGGTTGGCAGTTCGTTACTCTAATTTCCCCTATCTTTATCATCATCCTTCTGACTCAAATAAGCGGTGTGAGATTGTTAGAACTTAGAGGAAAAAAGAAATGGGGAGATGACGAAGAATATAAAAATTATATTAAAAAGACTTCTGTATTAATTCCTTTGCCGCCTAAAGTTAAAAACTAATTTTCCGGCATTCATCAAATTTGATAAGTCAATCCTGCAGCTTCCACTCCTGCTATTGCACAAACCTCATCACGATCAGGTAAATCTCCTGAAACGCCAACCGAACCAATTACCTCGTCTCCTTTCTTAATCATTATCCCTCCAGGAGATGGAGCTATTTTGTTTCCAGATATAGCTCTAGCAGCATTAAAAAAATGAGTTTGTTCAGGTTGAGCGCCATAGAGATCTCTGATAGCTCTACTGGAAAAACCAATTCCAACACAGCCCCATGCTTTGGCAAAGGCTATATCGGGTCTAATGAGAGCCGAATTATCTTCCATTGCTGAACTTACTAATACCCCTCGAGTATCAAGAACTGCAATTGTTACAGGATTCATATTTTCTTCTCTGGCTTTTTTTAAACAACCATCAATTATTTTTTGTGCATCTTTAAGGGTAATCATATTTATCTCCTAAATTAAAAAACTACATTATTTCTCTTCAAACTTATAAGACTTAGATCTTTTAAAAGCTTCTCTTTCAAAAAGCATGTCGGTATATCTTTTTATATTTGGTTTGAATGCTTGCTCTATGCCAAGTGATTCTGCGACAACAAAAGCATAACTTACGCAGATATCTGCAATGGTAAAGCGATTTGAACATAAGTATTCTCTATCGTTTAAAGTTGTCTCTAATAATTTACACCTAGAGACAAACCATCTGCTGTAGCCATCTACAGCAGCATCCGCAACGCCTGGCTCTTGAAGTTTGTACCTTAGAACAACCGTTTGCGGAAAAGTTAAAGTAGCGTCAGAATGAAAAAGCCAATTTAAATAAGCTGGATAGTCAGGTTCATCTGGCATCACTCTCAAATCAGTTGGTCCATATTTCTCAACCAAATATTGAGACATCGCTACTGACTCTGTCATTTTCACATCTCCATCTATCAAATAAGGAATTGTTCCGAGCATATTTATATCCAAATACTCTTTCATGAACATTCTAGGTGGAAAAGGCATCATGACGAGCTCGTAATCTAGACCCATCTCCTCTGCAGTCCAAATTGGTCTCATTGCCCTTGAAGCTTCGGTTCCCCAAATCTTTATCATTTTCTTTTCTCCCAATATGATTTAGCCTTATATACTAAACATATAAATAATTATTACTATAGGAGAAAATCATGATTGGTGTACTTGTTAAATTGAATATAAAAGAAGGAAGTGAAAAAGACTTTGAAGAAAATATGTTAAAGCTTGTTGAGGCAACAAATGCAAACGAACCTGGTGTTTTCTACTACGGTTTACTTAAAACCAATGATCCTCAAACCTACCAAATGATAGAAATTTATAAAGATGCGGAAAGCCATGCTCACCATTCCACCACCGACCACTTCAAAGAATTGGGTGGAGCGCTTGCACCATTTCTTGCAGGTGCGCCAGAGATTACTGTTCATGAGGAAATAAAATAGGTCTTAAGGAAAACTATCTAAGAGCGGTCTCTAGCCAAGAAATTTCTTTAGATGACGCTCAGCTAGAGCTAGCTGAGCGTCTAGACATTTGCTTGCGTGAAATAAATAAGGAAAAAAATTTTTTTGGATTATTTTCCTCAAAGGCGCCTCAGAGGATTTATATTCATGGTGATGTAGGAAGAGGAAAAACTTTTCTAATGGATATGTTATTTGAAGAAATTAATCATGAAAAAAAAATAAGATTGCATTTTCATCGTTTTATGCAAAATCTACATGGCAATCTGAAGAACTACGAAGGAGTATCTGATCCAATAAACAAAGTTGTTAAAGATTTAACAAAAAAGTATGAATGTCTGTGCTTTGATGAGTTTTATGTAGAAGACATAGCGGATGCAATGTTGTTAGGAAAATTTATGACAGAACTTTTTAAATCTAAAATCTCTTTTTTTGCTACTTCAAATATTCCTCCTAAAAACTTATATGAAGGCGGGTTGCAAAGAAAGCTTTTCCTGCCAGCAATTGAAGCTATCGAAAATTCATGTGATGTTTATCATTTAGACTCCAATACGGATTTTAGATTAAGGGCCTTAGAAAAGAGTGGAAGCTATTTTTATCCTTGTGAAGACAAAAAAGAAGTTATCGAAAATATTTTTAATGAAATTACTCAAAACAAAAGAGACGAAAAAGATTTTATAAGCATAAATAACAGAAAAATTATGGTTATTGCATTCTCCAAAGGGGTTTTATGGGTTAATTTTCAACAAATATGTTCTTCTCCTCGAAGTGCTCCAGACTACATAGAAGTTTCTAAAGAATTTCACACAATAGTTCTTTCAGAAGTTCCCATGATTAATTCAGATGATGAAGCAAGAAGGTTTATTTCATTTATAGATGAATGTTATGACAGAAAAGTTAAATTAATTATTTCTGCAGCTGAACTACCAGAAAATCTATATGTCAAAACTAGACTAAGAGAAAAATATAAAAGGACAATCAGTAGATTGGTAGAAATGCAATCTAAAGATTATTTGTCGCAAGCCCATTTAGCTTGAAAATATATAGATAGACTCCATATAAAACATATAAATGTTAATATAAAAAAGTATGAAAGATATAGTAGAAACTAATTTTGCAATTGGCCAAGTAGTTAGACACAAACATCTTGATTTCAGAGGAGTTATCTTCGATGTCGATCCTGAGTTCAACAATACCGAAGAATGGTACCAGAGTATTCCAGCGCAAATTAGACCAAAAAAAGACCAGCCCTTCTATCATGTGTACGCTGAAAATGAGGAAGTCTTTTATACTGCTTATGTCTCTCAACAAAATTTATTAGCTGATAATTCTCTCGAACCGGTGGCACATCCTGACGTTCACGAAAATTTTGGACCATTCGATGGAAAAAAATACGAAGTACTGAAAGTTACAAAAAATTAGACTTATTCTTGGTTCAAACCTTCTGCTAGTAAAACACAGAGACAAAATAGATCCATTGCTTTTGACAATTCCCCAAGCTCAACTTGGGTAGGAGCTATTCGGATATTTTTGTTTTCTAAGTCCTTCCCGTAAGGGAAAGTCGCTCCTAATGGAGTCAACTTAAGACCTGCTTCTTGACACAAACTATGAATTTTTGAAGCTCTTCCAGTCAAAGAGTCAAAAGATACAAAGTAACCTCCAGTAGGTTTTGTCCATTTTGCTATGCCTTTAGGCAAAGTATTTAATTTTTCTTGGACAAGTTCGAATTTTGGTTTAATTATTTTTGCTAACTTACTCATATGCTCATTTAATGCTTTCTTTGAATTGAAAATACGAGCATGTCTGGCTTGATTTACCTTATCAGAACCAAGGGAAAACTTAGAAAAATAATCAATAAAGTTCTTCATACCATTGGGAGACAATGACATGAACGCTAGTCCTGAACCTGCCAAGGAAATTTTACTTGTACTGCCGAGCATAACTAACGAGTCATGGGAGTCATGTTCGATAAAGATTTTTTCTATATCAGGCAATTTTTTAGACTTATGGAAATCATGCACAGCATAAGCATTATCAAAAATAACTTTAAAATTATCTTTTTTTATATTTGCAAGGGCTTTGATTTTTTCTGCAGAAAAAATGTCTCCAGTAGGATTAGAGTGTTTAGGTACACAAATTATTCCTCTAATAGTTTCGTCAGTTTCCAGTAAATTCTCTATTAAATCCAAATCTGGACCATCTCCCACAAGAGGAACTGGTATCATTTTTATATCTAATTTTTCCAACATTGAAAAATGTCTGTCATATCCAGGCACAAGACATAAGAAAGAAACTTTGCGAATATCTTTCCAAGGCACGTTGTTGCCATCTCCATGGAATATCAAACTATGCAAATAATGGCCTAGAAGTGTCAAACTGCTGGTTCCGTTTACAAAAATATTTGCTGGATCAGAATTAAGAACCCAGCTAGCTAATTTTCTTGCCGAAGGAAGTCCCTCCAAAAGACCATAGTTTCTTGTGTCGATCTTATCTTGAAAAAAATCTCCTTTCATGATCGTTTCTAGATTATTAGATAAATCCAGTTGTTCTGAAGAAGGTCTGCCTCTTGTCAGATCAAATTGTTTTTTTGAATTTTTAAAAGTTTGATATTTTTCTTTCAAAATTGAAATATCATCATCAAGTTTCATAAATTTAATTTACCTATAAATAATTTTTAAATTATTATTTTCTGCGTATTCTTTTAACTTTTCATCAGGAGATACTAGTATAGAGTTTTTGCATTTTTCTACTAATGGTAAATCATGAATGGAGTCTGTATAAAAAGTAGCCTCTTCAAGATTTAAATTCTTATTTTTACACCAATCTTTTACGTTCACTAATTTGCCGGTATCAAAATTTGGCTCTCCTATTGTCTCTCCAGTAACCTTATCATTAATAAATTCAGTTTTTGTTCCCAAAAACTCTGAGATTTCAAACAAATTAGCAAATCCTTGAACAATGATATCCAAAGCTCCAGACGCTATAAGGACATTTTCATGTTTGTGTTTTTCTAATAATCTAAAAGTGAGTTTGTCGATTAAAATTTCTTTGTTTAAAAGAATAAATTTTGAAACTAATTCTCCAACTTCTTTTTTATTTTTTCCAATTAGAGGATATAAAAGAAATCTCATGTAATCTTTAAAGTTTAAATTTCCAGATCGATAATCTAAGTCAAATGCTTTTATTTTTTTTAAATAAAAATCTTTATCCAACATGCCTTCTCTAACAATGAATTTAGTGAAATGAAATTCGCTATCAGCACATAAGAGGGTATCGTCTAAATCAAAAATTACTAACTTATTCATTTGGTTACATGGTCTTTGAATTCTATAAGAGCTTTTCGATAGGCTTCTTTTTTGAAATCTACAACTTGGCCAAGAGGATACCAGAAAGGTACCCAATTAAACTCATCAAATTCAGGATGATGCTCTTTATTTAAGTCTATCTCTCCAGAAATATGATGCAATAAGTAATATTTTTGAGCTTGGCCTTTATACTTTCCGCCTAAAACTCTTGATCTGAGATTTGATGGAATATCATAGTAAATAAGATTTTTGCTTTCGCTTTTTATTTTAACCTGATCAAAATCAAGCCCTACTTCTTCATTAAGTTCTCTATACATTGCTTTAGTTAAATCCTCATCTTCATCTACTCCGCCTTGAGGAAATTGCCAGTTCGAAGTATTTTTTCTTTTACAAAATAGAACTTTGTTTTCCTGATTGAGCACAATCATTGCAACATTTAACCGGTATCCTGAATTAACCTGATTACTCATTTTATCTTTAGTTTAAATTTTTTTGAGACAACTTCTTTGTGCTCTTTGGAAAAACTAGTTTCTTCAATTTCAGCAAAATTATCTTTATCAATTATGATGGAGGTCGTAGATCTAGTTCCATAAATATCTGTTTCAATAAATCTATAAGGGAATTCTTTCCCATGATTGTTTCTTGTAAAGGCCTTTGAAAATTCTAAGGGTTTATTTTTTGGCATCTGCATTAGATTAAAAAGATTCTTGCTAGAAACTTTAGAGTTGAGCACTTCTTGGAAATCAAATTTAGCGCTTTGTATTTTTTCTGAATTTTGGTCCAGTGGTATATTTCCAATGGCGTATATTTCTCCTTTTATAAGTTTTTTCTCAAGACCTCTATTGGAGCATATTAGTGCATCATTGCCATCAAATAATACCAAGTTAAATCCTTGATAGTTTAGTCCATCAATACTTTCAAAATATTCCATAGTAGAAAAATCAGACTCAACAAAACCTCTAACAAGATCTCCTCGGCTGGAAAGTTCTTTCATGGATTTTGTCTTAGTGCTTAAAGAAGTAAATTCTCTAACATTTGTTACTGCTGCGAATTTACCTTTCTCATTTAAAGCCATCCAAGTGCCATCAAAATCTTTATCTCTTCCCGCGAGTATTTTTGGTGAAGAGTTCCACCAATGCATATTTTCGGTAGGTCTCTCATAGAATTCATCTCTATTAGAGGTAAGAACTAATTTATAGCCATTTTTTGGCTTTATGGATAAAACTATAAGGCACATAAAAAAGGAAAAAGTTTATCAGACTGTTTTAATAAGGGATAATCTTAGTTCTACATGTATGAATTTTTTCTTGGCCTGGTTTTATTAGGCATTCTGGCTGGACTCCTTTCTGGTTTCTTTGGAATCGGTAGCGGAGTTATTTTAGTTCCTGCCTATGTATTTTTATTCACTTTGTTGGAATTACCTCCTGAAATAATACCTATTTTGGCTACTGGTACCTCAATGACTACGATGGCAATAACCATTCCGATGGCAGCCTATGTTCATTTTAAAAATAACAATGTGGAATTAGAAATCGTTAAGAAAATGTTTTGGATGGCATTTTCTATGACCTTATTAGGAAGATACATTGCTTTATTTATCGAAAGTTCAATTTTACAAACTATCATAGCTGTTTCTTTGATTTTAGCCGCTCTACAGATAGCATTTGATTTCTCTCCAAGATCAAAAAATCTTCATAAAAGTTCTTTGGAACTTATTTTTGTGGCAGGTTTGTTGGGACTAATAACTTCCTTTGTTGGCATAGGAGGAGGAATTCTCATGGTTCCATATTTTCTGTATAAAGGGTTAGATCCTCATAAAGCAATTGGAACTTCATCTTTGATGGGTTTTGCTCTTGCAGTTTCTGGCGCATTAGGGGCGTTACTCTTTGCTCCAATTGAATCTAAAGATATAGAATTTTTTGTAGGCTCGGCTTTTTTACCCGCGGTAGTAATTACAGGATTATCAAGTATATATTTCGCTAGATTAGGAGCTAATCTTTCTGCTAGAACAGACAGCAAGTATCTAAAAATAGCTTTTTCAATTTTAATTATTATTGCAGCTTTAAGAGTTTTTTATATAACGTTTGTATGATTATAGATATCAACCCTGTAGCTTTTTATATTCCGATCCCTTTAATAGGTTGGTGGCCAGTATATTGGTATGGAATATCTTGGTTGATTGCTATTTTAGCGATTAATTATGCAGCAAAAGTTTATGCGCCTAATTCCGGACTCATAAATAAAAAAATTATTGATGATTTTATTTTTTACGGTGTCCTAGGAGCGATTATTGGTGGAAGATTTGGATATATGTTTTTTTATGGGATAGACAATTTAATGAGAGATCCTGTATCAATATTTAAAGTATGGGAAGGGGGACTATCATTTCATGGAGGATTAATTGGAGTGTTAATTAGTTTTTTTGCGTTTTCAAAAGGACGTGAAATTTCATTTTTCACGCTGGCTGATCATATGGCAATTTTTCTTCCATTGGGCTTGGGATCTGTGAGAATAGGAAATTTTCTTGGAGGCGAGCTTCTCGGCAGACCAACGGAAGTTCCTTGGGGAATAATTTACTCCAATGATCCTTTAGGGCTGGTTAGACACCCTTCACAACTTTACCAAGCTTTTTTTGAAGGATTAGTTATGTTTTTGATTTTATTTTTTGTTGCAAAAAACAAACCTCCAAAGATGTTTTTATCTGGATTATTTTTAATTCTCTATGGATTATTTAGGTCTTTTACAGAAAACTTTAGAACTCCAGATGCTCATATTGGTTTCGATTTGTTTCAGACTTTAACAAGAGGTCAGCTCTTATCATTCCCAATGATAATTTTTGGTATAGTCATAATATATTTCAGTTTAAAAAATAAAAATGCAACAGTATCTTAAGCTTGTAGAAAAAATTCTAGATGAAGGGATAGATAGATCTGATAGAACTGGAACAGGAAGGAAAAGTATATTTGGTTATCAAATGCATTTTGACCTCGAAGAAGGGTTTCCACTAGTCACAACTAAAAAAGTTCATTTGAAATCAATTATTCATGAACTCATATGGTTTTTAGCTGGTTCGACAAATATAAAATATTTGAAAGAAAATGGTGTGTCTATTTGGGATGAATGGGCAGATGAAAATGGTGATCTCGGTCCTGTATATGGAGCTCAATGGAGATCTTGGCCTGATCCGAAGGGAGGCTCTGTAGATCAAATAAAAATACTCATAGACAATATTAGAAATAATCCTAATTCTACAAGACATGTTGTAAGTGCTTGGAATCCAGCTTTAGTTGATGAAATGGCCCTTCCTCCCTGTCATGCTTTATTTCAGTTTTTTATTGCTGATGAGAAAATCTCTTGTCAACTTTATCAAAGAAGTGCCGATGTATTTTTGGGGGTACCTTTCAATATTGCCTCCTATGCTCTTTTAACTTTGATGATTGCTCAAGTCTGCGATTTAAAACCAGGTAAATTCGTTCATACCTTAGGAGATGCTCATTTATATTTAAATCACCTAGAACAAGCAAAACTTCAACTCTCTAGAAAACCATACAAATTACCATCTATAAAAATAAACTCTTCTGTTAAAAACCTAGAAGATTTTCAATATTCAGATTTTGAAATTTTAAATTACGAAAGCCATCCTGCTATTTCAGCCCCGATATCAGTTTAATGTCTATAAAGCTCATTTGTGCAATTTCAAAAAATAATGTCATTGGAAAAGAAAATAATCTTCCTTGGAATATTGGAGACGATTTAAAGCGATTTAAGGAGTTAACAAGTAATAATATTGTTGTAATGGGAAGAAAGACTTATGAGTCTATTGGAAGACCTCTTCCTAACAGAAGAAATATTGTTTTAAGCAATAATACTGACTTGAAGATAGAAAATGTTGAAGTTGTAAATTCTTCTCAAAAGGTGCTTGATCTCTACAATAAAAATATAGGTGAAGAAGATTTATATGTTATCGGGGGAACATATATTTATGATTTATTTCTAGATAATTGTGAGTATCTCAACATCACTTTTATTGATAAAGAATTTGAAGGGGATGCTTATTTTCCTAAAATCAATTGGCAGGAATGGGAATTAATTAATGAAGTAAAAAAATTCGATAGTGTTGAAAAACTAGATTTTTACTTTAGAGATTACAAAAGAGTCTAACTTTCTTCTTCTAAATCTTTAATCCTGAGTTGAAGCATTTCAACTCTTCTTTTTTCTTTTTCAGTGTAAGTCAACCAATTTAGTGCTTGTGTCCTTAACTTATCTTGCTTTTTCTCTTTAGCCTCTTTGTCTTTAATTTTAATATCTGAAAGTCTATCTATTGCAGTTCTAAAGAATTTTGTAGCATCTTCAAAGTCTTGCAGTTCATAAGCAACTTGCCCTAAAAGAATATTGACTGTAACAGGATCTTTTAGCTTTCCTTTCTTTAAACCAAGCTGAAGAGCTTGTTTTGCTTTTTTGTATCTGTCTGTAGCTAGATAAATCTGTCCAAGAAAGACGTACAATTCTCCTTCTTCAGACTTTTTGGCAGCTTTCTCGTAAATGGGTTCGGCCTTATCTAATTCTTGAGCCATATGCCATCCTTGAGCAAGATACTTGAGATGTTTCTCGTTTTCTTCTACATATTCCTTTTCTAATCCATAAGAAATGACTCTTGCTGCTTTTAGAGGAGCTTCAGCTCTCATTAGCAATTGATAGAGTGATACATACTCTGTTTCTTTATCTAAAAGTCTTTGGTCATGTGCAGCTTCTAACGCTGACAATTGTTTGTTTTCTTGCTTGAGCTCTCCATAGACACCAGAAAGTTGCGTCCAATATCTTTTCTTCGGGTAAAACCTCACCAACTCTTCAAACAGAGGAAGCATGTCGTTAATTCTTTCGTTTTCATTGTACAAAGCAACCAGTAAATTATAAGTTGACTCTTTTGGTTTTGATTTGTTTGCCTTGGCAACACATAAAGCCCTTTCAGAAAATTTAAGCGCTTTCTTTTTGTCTTTTAATTGCCAGTAAGAAGCTGCAATTATGTCGAAACCTAAAGAGCTTGGATTAGACTCCATTGCAATCCACTGTTCCATGTAATCAATTGCAGTTTTATAACTTCCCTCAGCATAAGAAAGTTGTCCTAACATCGAAATAACATTTGATTTTAATCTCGGATCGGCATCCTCTATAGAAAGGAACTTTTTGTAATTACGTTTTGCTGATTTGAGATCGTCATTAACTGAATCAATGTAAGCAAAATAATAATACATTTGAGCTTTATCGGACTCAGTTAAAGTAGCGTCACCCTGCATTTTGTTAAGAACATTTTTTGCCTTTACCAAATCTTCATTTTCAGCCTGTAAAAAAGGAAAAAGTTCTTTGAGGTATCGCTGCGCTTGTTTGCTAGGTAACTTAGCTACTTGTCTTTTTGGTTTTGATAATTCAGATCCCAAACAACCTTTTAGAGTAAATCCAGGAAAATCGAACTTTGTTTGCTCTGTACTTTCTTTGTTTTGCAGAAAGGCATAGTTTGAAAGAAAGATTACTAATACAAATAGTTTTATCATTTTTAACCTTGTACTCCTTGGCAATTTGGAGGAATGTATCCGGGACCTTTGCCTTCCCCTTCTAGAACAAAAGTTATTCTTTGGGTAACTCCCTCAACTTCCACGGCATTGCCATCTCTTATTAGCGGTTTATATTTATATCTTAACGCAGCTCTGATTGCAGCTCTATCGAAAATTCCCTGAGGAATGGATTGAATTACTTCTGGATCCCTTACCGAGCCAACCTCTGTAACAACGTATTTTAAAACCACACATCCTTCGATTCCTCTTTCGGCAGCTCTACGAGGATATTGGGGAGGAACTTGGAATATTGGGACATACGATCCATCCATAAAAACTCCAGATCTCCTTCTTTTGAAATTTAAGTTTGGATTTACAGATTGATCCAATAGCTCTTCGATATTTTCAATATCGACTTCTGGAGGAAGTTGGTCTGGCTCTGGCTCTGCTTCTTCGGGTCTTTCAACAGAGTCAATTAATTCAGGATCTCTTACCGGCATTACAACATCAACAATTTTTCTCAATTGAACATCATCGAGGGATACTTCTCCGGTAGCAATCAATAAAGCCATCAAAAGAATTGAAGCAAAAGAAACTACCGTTCCTCCGGCAGCAGCTAACCCATACTTTTGATAAGGATTGTCATCTACGATTAGCTTCTTTAAAGAGAAAGAACCTTCTTCTTTAATGTTAGACAAAGATATTCCCTTAAATAATTTTGAAATTAAATGTTTGAATAATCCTTGCATTAGAAATTAGGTTCAGATGCTATGGATATATCCATAACACCAGCTTCTCTGACTTCGTCCATTACGTCGATAATAGTATCTGCAGTTGATTTTTCATCCGCCTGAATTACAACCGTACCTTGAGGATTTTCTGCAATCATTCTAATAACGTTAGCTTTGACCTGTCTTACGTCTATTCTTCTTCCATCCATATAAATTTCTCCTGCAGAACCTATAGCAATAAGGATTGCTGCATTTTCAGTTACTTCTGCAGTTTCAGAGTCAGGTCTGTTAATTTCCAATCCAGGCTCTTTGATGAAATTTGCTGTGACAATAAAGAATATTAGGAGGATGAATACGACATCCAACATGGGTGTAATATTTGGCTCATCTTTTTCTTCTACTGCCTGACTGATTAGTGATCTTCTCATTTTTCTTTACTCAAAAGTTAAGTGTTCTTGTAATAAATCTGATTGTTTTTTTGCTTTTTCTTCCAAAATCCTCGAGGCGAAAGTTGCAGGTATAGCTGCCATTAATCCCGCCATTGCCGGAATGGTTGATTTAGCTACGCCGCCGGCCATTGCCTTAGCATCCCCGCCGCCAGTGACAGCTAAAATATGGAAAACTTCAATCATTCCTAAAATGGTACCAAGTAGCCCTAATAATGGAGCTAAAACTATAGCAACTCTTATATATTCTAGATTGCTGCTAATTTTAACATTAGCTTTTGAAATCAGCATTGCTCTTATTTGGTGACCAGACCATGATTTATGATCGGGTGTTTCCTGCCAAGCATTTTGAATATCCTTTTCAACATCGCTATGTATGTATTTGAAGTACCAGAATCTTTCTAATATAAAACTCCACATTAAGATGATTAAAAAGCCTATAAAGACTACTACTCCACCGCCTTTTTCAAAAAAGTCTAGAAGAGTATCTTGTAGTCCAAATAGGAAAGCCATCTTGATTAAGATTTATTTTCTTCTGAGGCTGCGGCAATCATTCCTGTACTTTGTTCTTCAAGAACCGTAAGAATATTTTTTGCATAATTAGCCATAATTGCTGCCATAAAAGTAGCAGGAATGGCAGTCATTAACCCAAGCATAGTAGTTACCAAAGCCTCGGAAATACCATTAGCCATAGTTTTTGGATCTCCTGTGCCAAATAAAGTTATTGCTTGGAAAGTATTTATCATTCCTGTAATTGTTCCAAATAAACCTAACAAAGGAGCAACTACTGAAATTAGCCTTACTAACCAGATGCCTGTATCAATCGAAGCTCTTTCAACTAAAATTTGTTCAGCTAATTTTAATTCCAATGTTTCAACATCTGATCCTTTATTTTGTTCTGCAACATCGAAAATTCTTGATAGTGGATTGTTTCCTAATTTTGATCCTGAAGCTTCTTTTTTAACGTTTTTATCTAGATTAAAAAGAATGTATGTTCTCCAGCCAAATATTCCCGTAGCTAAAAGGAAAAGAAGAATGATTGTATAACCTGTAATCCTTCCATATTGAATTTGCTCAAAGAAACTCGGTAAGGAAATTAAGTTTGTCAATAAAGCTCCGCCTTGCGGGCCAGTAGGATCAATTGCAAATTCTACAAATCCAGTTGAAGAGTCATGAACATCATATGTTCCGCCAAGATATCTTCCAGGCTGACGTGGCAAAGTCTCGTAGGCACCTCTTGCAGGCAAATAGGTTAAATACTCTCCCTCTGTGACAGCATTAAAATTTCCTACTCTAACAACGTCTTGTTGAGATGTTTGACCTTCATTATCCACAACTGTAGCTTGGAATTTTTGGACATTTCCAGAAGCTATCAATTCTCTTTGTAATTCATACCAAAGTCTCTCTAGTTCTTGAACAGAAGCTAAACTTATGCCTTCTCCCATTCTTTTCGCAAGATCTTTAAGGAAGATCTCTCTGTCTTGGCCAAACTGTCCAGAAGTAACAGCAGATTCAAATTGTTGTTGAGTATCTGATGCAACACCTTGAAGGTGTCCAAATGTCTCATATAAAGAACCTAGTCTTGTTTTCAGCTGCTCTTCTAAAACTACAAGCTTAGCGTCATTTGCTTCAAACCTGCCTTCTAACTCTGTAGCTATAGCCTCAAGTCTTGCTCTTTCAGCTTTAGCATTTGCTAACAAAGTTGCCTGACGGCTTCTTTCTCTTGCAAACTTTTGTTCTCTTTCTGAGGCTTCTTCTGACTCAGCAAACTTTCCTTGCTGAACGAGCTCTAAAAGCTCTTCTAGTGATAATGCTGTATCGGGCTTTTCATCTTGCGCATAAGCAAAAGGCAGAAAAATCGAAAAAAGAAGTATTAAAATTTTTGTTTTCATTGGACCACCTCCGCAGCTGGAACTGGCAACTCTAAAATATCAACAGTTTTAACCTTTTTTGCCATTGCAATTCCATCTCTTATGGAATTTCTATATCTTCCCGGAAGAGACTCCCATGATTGTGTATCCTTATTGTAAATACCAGTCTCTGACAAATCAGAAGTTTGATAGGCAAGAACTAACCTTCCAATTCTTAAGATATTTACATCTCTTTCTTGACCATCAATAAGGATGGTATCTTTGTATGTATCTATCTTTCTACCATACTCAGACTCAACAGCATATCCGTCTAAAACCTGTCTAAGTTTTTCTGCAGGAGATACTACTGGATTATCTAGGGCAGCTTGAATAAAAGAAAGTCTCTCGGTTCTTTCGCCAGCCCTAAAAGGTATGTCTAAGGCTATAAACTGCTTTAACCCTTCAAACATTCTTCTAGCTAATGGGGGGATTTGACGCTGGAGAACAGTAGAGTCTTTCATTGTTTTTTCAATTTCTTTCATTCTCTCGACTTGACGCTTTATTTGTTTTCTCTTTTGAGCGTTATAAACCTTCAAACCCTCTATTTGTTTACTCACACTTTTGTACTCAGCAGAGTCTTTGTCGGTTTTTTCTTGGAAAGAGTCAATTTTTTGTTGAGAAGCTTGTGCGATTAGCGATCTTTCCTTGTTAACTTCTAACACTGGCTCTAATTGAGCACTTAAATATAATGATGCAGTTAATAAAAAAAACGTTAAAATTGCTCTATTAAACTTAGTTGTAAACATTATTAA
>MDTE01034803.1_pt1 | contig 23951 bp, 17 predicted proteins | sample 811231 | NCBI WGS metagenome assembly MDTE01 (sample SAMN05326651, study PRJNA326480) | marine metagenome | isolation source: seawater | place: Indian Ocean: Red Sea | collected 2010 | reverse complement strand
GGATGGGCGCACCCTCGGTGGTGCTGGCTATCTCCACGAGCTGAGCAATCGCATCCTGCGTCGAGAAGGGGAGAAGAGGGTGAGCTCCAAGCCGATGAACGAGAAACAACCACCGGGTGGAGTGTACCAAAGTTTGCTTCAAGTCACCTCCACCAAATGCAGGAGGGACTTCCGATTGATACTAAGGCCTTCACAACGCGTAATGTAGCGAGGTGTTCAAAAACAAAACGGTCTCCGCATACTGGTGAGGTATCAAGTCACCGTATCCCGCGTCTCCCGTCCCTACTCGCAAAGTCCGGGTGAAAAACCAACAAACCGAGCAGCCTCTGCTCACATGTCAGTGCAAGGATGACATTCTTTTTGTTCTCGTCAAATCCCGGCCGTACACCGGCGCGGGCATCTCCGTGAGAAGATTAGCTTATTGCACGTGATCGCTCACGTTCGCTCGTCATCCACGCGAGCAGAGGCCAGACGCGCCGAGCCGAGAAAACCAAAGATGCGCGCTACGAAGTGTGTTCTCACCTGCTCCCACTTGCGCGGCCGAGTCGCAAGGTAGGTGGCGTACTTCCTGGGATCAGCGTTGGGATCAAGGTCCACGTCCGAGGGAAGCTCCGCGTGGGCCATGAGAGGCACCTGGTGCTTTGCCAGCGTCTTGAGTGCCGCCTCCAGGTCCGGCTTGAAGCTCTGCTCAAAGTCTCCGATGCCCGACGGCGACATAAACGTCTTCAAACCGACGACGCCCCGCTCAATGAGCTCGTCGAGCACGGTCTCGTTGTGCGCGTTCTGGGGCACGAGCCCGCCCCAGAAGGCCACGTCCACGTGTAGCTTGCCCTTGGACGCGGCGATCTTGCCGTCGAACGTGGCCGCGTCGCAGATGGTGGGGTATGAGTTCAGTGGCATGTCCACGACGGTTGTGACGCCTCCCGCAGCGGCAGCCTTGGTGCCCGTCTCAAAGCCCTCCCATTCCTCTCGCCCGGGCTCGTTTAGGTGGACGTGGACGTCCACGAGGCCCGGGGAGATGGCGAGTCTGCCGTAGTCGGTCACCTGCGGTCGGATGAGCGGGGAGAATCGGGGCGAACGTTAGGTCGTTCGTGGAACTTCGGGCGTCGGGATAAAACCTAGGGATCGACCGGGGGCGGTTGGCGGGTCGTGCGATGCGGTGGAGCGCACCTTCGGGCCCTTAGGAGCATTACGCATCGGCATGATGGACTGTACGCGCCCGTCGGAGACGTGTACCGCCGCTGCGATGACGGCCCCGCGCGTCACCACCCGCTTGCTGTAGAGGATCTCCAACGCAGGCGCCGCCTCGCTTTTGGGCTCCTGCAGGGCCGCGAGCTGAGACTGCGACCAGATGGCGAGCAGCATGAAGAAGAGGGCCATGATCATCGATAACACGTCCATGGTGACAGACGTATCGATCGAAACGACGGGAGCGGGTCTCTTCGACCGGTGCGACCCTCTGTCGTGCGCTCTTCAGTGAGCCCGGCAATCGTTTTCACGCGCTCGTCACAAGGACAAGTCCTGCACTGCTCAATCCTGTTCTTGGCAGAATTGAGGCCGCGGACAGGCGGAGCGGCCGGAGCAGGGTCGGGCCCCTGGAAGAGGGCGTGGGTGCGAGTCGGGTCGGCGGCGCGTGAGTCGCTATGCCGAGGTTCGTGCAGGGTGTCGCCGTCGGCCACGAGGACCGCGGTCGTCGCGCGCGCTTCCGCCTGCTCGTCAGTCGCAAGCGCCTCGTCGGCACCCTCGCGCTGGTGTTGCTCGCGGGCTTGGCGACGAGGTACGCGCGGGATCGCCCGGGCCAGTCCGTGCTCATAGGTCACAGTATCGATCGGAGCACGATAGCCTATCAGCTCAGCGCCGCCAGTCCCGAGGAGATTAAGGAACTCGTCGCGCTGCAGCGGAGCCTCGGGAAGGATGCCATCAGCGTGGACAAGGGCGACGGGACCGGTCCGTTCGCGTCCGAGTCCACCAGGGCCGGGGTTGGCGCGGGAAGGGGTCGCGGGGGAGGTGACTCGAAGAGTAGGAGCGACGGAGGCGGCGGCGACGGCCTGGACGACCACGCGGGGGAGTTCGATACGCCCGAGAGGAAGAGAGCGGGCGGGACGGGTGCCGGAAACGGCGCATCCGCAGACGCGGTCGGCGACGGCTCGTGCGACGCCGCGCTCGAGGATAAGATACGCGCGGTGGAGAAACAGGCGCAGCGGTGGCAGAGCATGGTGCTACAGAGGGCCCAGGAGCACGCGGACGCCGCCGCCGCGAAGGCGTGCCACGGAGACAGGCACGTGGTCGCGCCGGAACCGGAGGCGCCGGCGGAGGAGAAGAAATCGTCCATTCTGCCGCAGAGCATCAACTCGCTCATCGGCGCCGCTGCGGCCAACTTCGCCACCAAGGGGGGAAGCGCCATGCTTCACCACACGGTGGTGCCCGGTGACGCGTCGGTGGTGTGGCAGCGGGAGGTGCTCGGAGTGTGCATACCGTACCGGGATAGGAGGGATCAGCTCGAGGTTTTCGCGTCGCACCTGCGAACGTTCCTCCACGGGCAGGGGGTCCCTTTCAGGATATACGTAGGCGAACAGATGGCGGGCGGGTCTTTCAACCGCGGCTGGGCCCTGAACGTGGCGTATAAGTTCGCCGAGCCCGAGGTTGACTACGTGGTGTTTCACGACGTGGACATGCTCCCGCTGCCGGGTGTGGACTACAGGTACAGCTCCATGGAGGGGATGGACGCCAGGCACCTGTCCACGGAGATTTCCCAGTTTGGATACAAGATACCCTACAACAGGTACTGCAGCGGGGTGTTCATGTCCAGGAAGGAATTCTTCAGGGACATCAACGGGTTCGCGACCACGTTCTGGGGATGGGGCGGCGAGGACGACGAGTTCTGCGCGCGCTGGGCCAAGAAAAAGTTTGGCGGGTGGGAGGCGGCGGAGGCGGCGCCGGGCGGTTTGCACAACTTGTTTGGACGACCGGAGAAGGTCCGGGGCCGGTTCCTGTCCATGGAGGCTGGGCACAAGAGCGACAGGAAGAATCCGCACTGGAAGAAGAACGATCAAAAGCTGCAGTCGTTCCTGAACTCCCCGGAGACGGTCAACAAGGCGGACGGGCTCAGCACGACCGGGGAGCCGACGCAGATACTGAAGGGCAAGGTTGAAACGCCGCTTTACACGGTGTATAGAAGTTCGTTCCCGCCAAACCTCAGGCAGCCGTAATAATCTAAATCTATGCACAGTCTATCGATCTAAGTCGCCTTTCCCTGCACCTTCAACATTTCCTCGATCTTCATCTGGACGAACCCGCCGCTGGTTATCGGCTTGTACTTGTTAACGGCGTCGCTGAACCTCGGGTGCGTCTCGATGACCTCGTCCTTGTCGGGATCCAAAAAGAAGGCGAGTGAATACCTATCCCTTCCCGCGGCCACATCGTTGGGAACCACCACCCTGTGAGCCGTGGCCCTCCACTCGTCGTTCGTCCACCTCGCGATGAGAGCGCCGGTGTTCACGATGGCCGTCGCGCCACCGCGGCTGATGGCATCGATCCAACCCGTGTTTGTGCCGGCCACGCCGCTCGCATCGTTGCCAGCTCCGGCATCGGCTTTTTTCACTTGCAGCCCCTCGCCCGCGCTCTCGGCGTCGTGGAAGAGCAGCGTGACCATCCCAAAATCGGTGTGCTCGCCGATCCTCAGCGCGTCGCCATCCCTCGTGCACTTGTCCGGGGAGAAGTCCTCCACTGGTGGGAAGTGAAGCATCCGCATCGTGGAGAAGTCAAAGCGTCGGAACGTTCGCTCGAAGAACCTCATGTCCTCCCTCGGCAGCTTCATGGCGAGCGCGCACGCTATGAACAGCCTCCTGGATGCCTCCTCCAACTTATCCCAGAATGACTCGGCGACGTCTCCAAAGCCCTCGGGAGTGCCCGTGTAATCGTTGGTGTAGTGCTTCCTCGACCGGATGTTGAAGCTCTCCTTGAGGTCAGGGGGCCTGAGGGTGTTCAGAGCCTCGGCGGCAAACTTGCTGAAACCCGTGTTCATCCTCGGGTCGAACTTGCTAAGCTTGGCCTTCTCCTCATCATTGAGCGCGAAGAGACGCTTCATGTTGTTGAAAACGACCCTGACATCCTCCTCGGAGACGCCAAAGTCCGTCAGGTAAAGAAAGCCGTGGCGTCTGAAGACCGCGTCGATTTGCCCGGCGGTGAGGCGCTGCTCGGGGGTGGGTTCGTCACCCACGACGCACCCGCCGCATTCTCCGATGAAAGATGCGAGACTCACTGTAGGAAGTTCCGAGTTTCCGCCGTTCATCTTCACCCAGTCACCGTGCCGGGGGCCCCTGTGTTCTGAGAGATGAGATTTCGACCTGTCAACTCACGAAACGTCGCGACTTGAGGGGAACCACAATCGATCGCACCAACGCCATGGTGTCTCCTGTCACCGTGATGATCACGGGCGCCGCTGGCCAGATTGGCTACGCGCTCGCCCCTCAGGTATGCCGTGGCGCTATGCTCGGCCCCGATACGCCCATCATCCTCCACCTCCTGGACATTCCTCCTGCCGAGACCGCGCTCAAGGGTGTCGCCATGGAGCTCGTCGATGCGGCCTACCCGCTGGTGAAGAAGATCGTCGCCACCGTGGACCTCGAGGAGGCGTGCAAGGGCGTCGACGTCGCGGTCATGGTCGGAGGGTTCCCCCGCGGTCCCGGAATGGAGCGTAAGGACGTCATGGCCAAGAACGTCGCCATCTACAAGGGCCAGGCGTCCGCCCTGCAGGAGCACGCCAGCCCCGACGTCAAGGTTGTGGTCGTGGCCAACCCCGCCAACACCAACGCGCTGATCCTGTCCAACTATGCGCCCAAGATCCCCAAGGAGAACGTCACCTGCCTGACCCGCCTGGACCATAACCGCGCGCTCGGTCAGGTATCCGAGCGCACCGGCGTGCCCGTCTCCGACGTCAAGAACTGCATCATCTGGGGCAACCACTCGTCTACCCAGTACCCGGATGTCAACCACGCCACCGCGGGGGGCAAGTCAGTGCGCGAGCTGGTCAACGACGACGAGTACCTCAACGGAGAGTTCGTCACGACCGTGCAGCAGCGCGGCGCCGCGATCATCGCCGCCAGGAAATTCTCCTCCGCCCTCTCCGCGGCGTCGTCCGTGTGCGACCACGTCAGGGATTGGGTCCACGGCACGCCGGAGGGGACGTGGACCTCCATGGGCGTCATCTCCCCGGGCGGCGACGCCGGGTACGGCATAGAGGCAGGGCTGATGTACTCGTTCCCCGTGACGTGCGCCGGGGGCAAGTGGAGCATCGTGCAGGGCCTGGCCATCGACGACCGGAGCAGGTCGCTCATGGACGCCACCGCCGCTGAGCTCAAGGAGGAGAAGACAATGGCCGAGGAACTCATCGCGGCGATGTGAACAGGTGCCATTGCCACGGAACCACCAAAAGTCTCGACGCCCTCAAGCGATGGGAAGAGAGACAAACGTGAAGCACGAGAACTTGTAATTTGAAAGCGATTTACAACGTAGGTCACGCCAACGCGGTGGCTAGACCTATCTGGAGGCCGTTCTTGACCCGATCGCCCGGTCGGCTGCGCAAAGTGTGACAGTAGTTGACCTCTATGTTCCCCACGGGCAGCGGGAACACCAGGCCCACACCGACGGATGCCCTGAACGAGTCTGCCAGCTCCCTCCCGCTCACCCTCTTGCGCTCGCCCGTGATCCACGGCATCAGCGTCCCCGCGTTGACGAAGAAGTGTCCGTAGACGCCGATGTCCCGCAACTTGCTCCACTCGGGTTCCAGCTGGTAGGAAGCAAACAGCTGCGCCAGCACGTCTCCGCCGAGCGCGTCGCGGGTGATGAGGTTCTCTCCGCTCGCCGCAGCCTTGGTGGGCGGCGGCCTGCGCTCGTCGCTGGGCCCCGCGCCGTGAGGTTCGAAACCCCTGAGAGACCCGATGCCGCCGAGGAAGAACCTGTCGGCGATGCACGTTCCCTTCTCTGGGTCCTTGGCGTTCTGACCCAGCGGCATCATGGCTCCCAACTTTGCGCTCGCGAAGAAGGTGACGCCCTCCGCGGGCGTGTGCGCCGCCTGGACCTCCGCCTCGTGCTTGAGAAACCTGGTCATCTGCGGGTCCCAGCCCACTCCGGCGAGCTCGCTCCGGACCCTCGCCAGGTACCCCGCCCCCGGTCGCACCGGCCTGTCGCGCTCGTCAACCTGGTAGGTGTACGATACCGACGACTTGAGCGAGTGACCGAGCTGGTGCCTGACCGACTTGGACGCGAGACGCGTTGGATCCGCGATCTCTCTCCACACGAGCGAGTAGTCCACGGTGGCGGGTCCGCCGCCCACCGCGGTGACGGAGATGCCCCGCGCCGTCTCGTCGAACGAGGAGAGCCTCTTCGAGCACGACACCTGCTGGAACGCGCGCGTGACGACGTCCACGTCCACGTTACCGACCCGCGGCTGATTCCACGCCAGTGTGCACGAGTTGGATCGCTCGTGGCCCTTGATGAACTCGACGTCCAGCTTCTCCGCGTACCCGAGCGCGTTGTTCAGCCCGACGCTAACCTCCATCGAACCCTCGCCTTGCTGCGATACGTACGCGCCGCCCTTGAGGTTGAGCTTCTTCTTCTCGGACACCTCGACGGTCACCTTGGCGCTATCGGGATGCTCCCTGGGGCCCGCGTCCATCTCGATATCTACCCGGTCGAAGATGTCGTAGCTGTTCAGCACCGCGTTGGCCTCCACGCATCGCACGCGGAGCTCGTCCAGGGTGGAAGCCCTGTACACCGGATCGAGCACCTTGGCGAACAGGCCGGGGCGGGTGCGCTCATCGCCCTTCACCTCCACGGAATACACCGAAAGAGGCTTTTGGCGGACGTGGCGGTACCGCTCCTGGTAGTCGTACGGCTGCTTCTGGCCTGCCTGGTCGGCCATCTGCCTCGGGCGTGGCCGTGTAGTGGGATCGTCAGAAAGAAGGCCCAGAACCTGTAAACTCTAGAATACTTTGGCTCCCGTTCAAAATGGACCGTGGGAGCCAGCGCAGATAGGCTCACTTCTGTCGCGCCTCGTTGGCTCACGGGCTCGCGCGAGGAAGATGGCGAAGGATAAAGGTGCCGATAGGCGCAAGTGAGTGCCCGAATATCTTGCTGCGACCTGTTTGCCCTCCGTCTCGGCCCCTCCCCTGGACGAAGCGCGCGAAAAAAGTTGTCCCCGCTCACTCACAGAACGCCCCTCGCCGCCCACCCGCAGGTCCATTTTCGGGTCCAAGACCCCCGCGCCCCAGGTGCCCCTGGAGCCGGTCAACGTAAACTCCACGCGTCAGGTGCGCACCAACACTCGCCCGCGACGGTCGCGTGGACCTTTCGTCCGCGCTGGGACCCCGCACGGCGCCACCCCTCCCCGCGTTTTTGGCAAAAATATTTGAACATCAGACTGATCCGCTTTCCCGCTCTCCGCGCGACGACAGGCGCAGCTGGCCTCGGAGCCGCGCGCGACTCGAGGCATGGCGAGGACGGGCAAGGAGGTCGTTGTCGAGGACGGATTCAAGTACAAGCGAAGGAAGAACAAGGACACGAAGGCTGCCGGAGCCGGCCCGGGTTCCAACTTCGCGGCGTTGGGCCGAAGATCCACGGGTGGAGACGAAGAAATCCTCTCCGAGGTGGAGAGGCTCCGCTCCTTGGACCCCGCCACGGTCTTCGCCCCGGACGATCCGGCCTGGACCCTCCACGAGAACATCCCCGAGGACCTCCCCGAGAGCGAGAGGCTGCAGATGCTCATAGAGGAGATTTGCGAGCTGGAGATGAAGCGCGAGCGCGACCGCCTCGTCGAGGAGCTCGGCCCCGAGGCGGGCGCCGAGGCTGCCAAGTCGCTCGAGGACGCCCTCAGCGAGTTCCAGCTCAAGGTGGAGGAGATGATCGTGCGCGGGGAGATCAAGTTCGCGAACGACAGCGACGCGGGCGCCGATCTGAAGGATGCCAAGCACGAGGCCATGGCCACGGTTCTGTCGCAGCTGGAGGATGAGAAAGCGCAGTGGGACGCGCTCGAGCAGGACGCGCTCGCTGGAGCGTCGGCGGATGACGAGGCCTCCATGGAGCAGATGAGAAAGGACGTGGAGGAGGTGAATAAGGCGGTCGAGGCTCTCGTCGCCGCGGAGCTGGCGGCTGAGAACGGCGAGGGTGGTACCGCCGAGGAGCTCGCGAAGGCTGTCGAGGAGGCGGAGAGGAAGCTGGCGATGCAGCAGGAGGGGCTGTCCGCGCTCGTGGAGGGCGTGGAGGCGCTATGCACCAGGGCTGAGCGCGCGGCGGATGTGTTCTCCAAAGCGATCGCGGAGAACGACTTCAAGGGTCTGCCGCACGTCAACTCGCCTCAGAATCTGGTCAAGAACTTGGTGCAGGGTAAGAAGAAGTGAGTTTGTTAGATAATGTTGTCGGATGACAGTTGTTCGCTACCTCACTCTTTCGTGATTGCCCTCACACCCTGCGTCGCTATTAAGCCCTTGGTGAGGATCACTAGCCTCGCGCGTCCCTTACCGTCATTGCTCTCGCAAACCAGCCTGGCACCGAGCACGGGCGCCTCGGCGGAATTTTGGCGGGCGACATCCCCTGCGGGAAGACCCCGAAGCTTCGATCCAACCTTCTCCGTGAGGTCGAATATCTGATGCAGACCGCTCTTGGGAGGATTTGGCGCCGGCGCGGGGGTCCTGTACACGAAGCTGGATCGCTTAGTCTCCACCACCGCCGCGCAGGTTCCGTCAGGGGTGGCCAAGACGAACTTCCTGTTGGGTTTTCCCTTGGCGACGTAAGAGAGCGCCTGGTTGGTGGAGACATGCCTCGCCGACCCGTCCGCTTCGACCGACACAGTCAGGCAGTGCACCCCGTGACTCACACCAATATGTAATCCGCCGTGCACGATGGCGCATGGTTTGTTCCTGGGCATGCGTGCGGTCGTCTTTACTTCGTCGGACCAGGCTGATACCATCAACACATGGAGAGGTCCGTCCTCTAGGTCTGCGTCAAACGGGTTTCGCGGCGCGGCGTCATCCTCGTCTTCGCTGTCGCCCTCGGCGTTGAACGCCTTCCACGCTGCCATACCCCTCCCGTCACTTGGCACCATTGCGGATCCAGGGTTGCCTATCCACTCCTCCGCTTCTTCGTCATCCTGCGGCAACCACTCCTTCACGGGCTCACCGCTTTTGGCTTTCACGCTCCTGCCCTCGTCCGTCTCCATGGCGACCACAAAGACCTCGTCGACCGACGATGATGTCGCCACCTTACACCACAGAGGCGCCGACGTTCCCTCCGCCACCTTCACAGCGGCCCCCGTTGGCGTCCATGCTTTTGAGTCTGCACTTTCCTCGACGGTCAGGCGAAAGAGCTCCACCGCGGCCCCCGCGCCGGTTGATACGGCCCACACGAGAAGTGCCATGGATCCCGGCCTATGCGTGACCGACTCGATGACGAACGGTCTACGCCCGCCATCCTCACCGAACGTCGGCGGCTCGCACCCGCGCACCGCGCCACCCTCCGACGCCACGGACAAGTCGCCGCCGCCCGTGGACAGGGCGAACGTGTTCGAGTTCGCCGCCCGCGCGATGGACGGGCCCATGCGTGGACCTTCCGCGGGATCTTCCGGGTCGACGATGGGAATCGAGTTGATGGGACTAACCTTGATGGGCTCGTCGATGCTGCGGGGTACGTCCACGGCGTGAAATACTCCGCCTTCGGATGCGAAGGCGAAGCAGTCGTCGTGCCCGGGATCGGGGCGCTGAATTCCGAGGTCGAAGAGCTGGTTACGTCTCGAAGCGGCCAGGTGTGCGATGCGTCCAAGAGTCTTGCCCATCGCCGCTGACGACTCCATCGCTGGTGTTTCTAGGACGTGCGCATCGGTCCGGTCCTCGATGAGGAGGTCCCTCGCCAGACGGTACCCGCCGAAGTTCTCGTCCTGCGTCGAAGATTACGAGTAGGCACCTGTTAATGGCAGTTCGTTTCGAAGGGAGCACGGGTGTGCGATATCGGTCGAAGAAGGGAAACGGAACGCACCAAAAGCGAACGATCGACTGTGAGCTCTGTCATCTCGGCGGAGGTCGGAGACGCGACTCGCGTGCCACGCCGCCCGTTTCGTCTGGCGGCTGACGACCGAAATCGAGTTTCCAGCTAGCTACGAGTTAGGTCAACGAAGAAGTTTCAGGCAGAGTCCGAGGCGCACCCTCACGGCACTCGCCGCGATGGGTTTCGGTCAGCTGGTCATCGGCCCTCCGGGTAGTGGTAAGACGACGTACTGCAACGGGATCCAGCACTTTTTCCAGCTCACTGGTCGGCCATGCGCGGTCATCAACCTGGATCCCGCCAACCACGATCCGCCCTACGAGTGCGCCGTCTCCGTCGAGGAGCTCATCACCCTCGAGGAGGCGCAGCGGGAGTTCAACCTGGGGCCGAACGGCGCGATGGTGTACTGCATAGAATACGTGAGTAAGAATCTCGACTGGCTGAAGGAGAGGGTCACCCCCCTCGTGGCCGAGGGCAAGTACGTGCTCTTCGACCTCCCGGGCCAGGTTGAGCTCTTCAACATGCACGATGCCCTGAGGCAGGTAGTGGCCGCCATCACGGGGCCAGAGTGGAACCTAAGGCTATGCACCGTGCACCTCATCGACAGCCACCTGTGCGCGGACCCCGCCAAGTACATAGCCGCGCTCATGCTGTCCCTGTCCTCCATGCTCCACCTCGAAACCCCGCATGTCAACGTCCTCTCCAAGGTGGACCTCATGGACAAGTATGGCGAGCTGGATTTCAACCTTGAGTACTACGCCGACGTCATGAACCTCGAGTACCTGGCGGACAGGATACTGGACGGGAACCAGGATGCAATCGGCACGGCACCGTCGCCGGGGCAGACGATGATGCGAAAGAAGTACGGGAAGCTGACCAAGGGCCTGTGCGAGCTGGTGGAGGACTTTGGGCTGGTTAACTTTACGACGCTGAGCATAGAGGACAAGGCGAGCGTGGAGCGGGTGGTGCAGCTCACGGATAAAAGCATAGGGTATTTCAACGCGGGGGGGTTCAGCGCGGCGGCGGGACCGGGGATGGAGAACGCCGTGGGTGGGACGGATTACGACGAGCGGGCGTTGGTGTCGAACATGATGGTTGGTTCAAATTACGAGAGGCACCACGAGGTCCAGGAGAGGTTCTTTACTGACAGAGACGAACAGGTGGTGCCGCCGTAGCCTTTAGGAAGCATTCGTAGTATCAATGACAACAAAGTCTAGCTAGCTAGTCAACGAACGAAGCATCGATCAATCCAAATCGGAAGCCGGCACCACCCCCGCGCGCTCGTCGGGAACCCACACGGCGACGTCGCTGAGATCCGCCTCGGGCGTCACGCCGGCGAATACGAGCATACCGCCGCCCGGCAGCACGTGTTCGCCGACGGGACACGACGAGTGCGCGAACCTCGGCTCCGGCGCGAACGCCATGTCCTCGCTGGATACCCCCTTATTGATCGTCTTGAGCGTGGTTCCGTCCACGGTGACCGTGTCGTTACCCCTGAGCGCGGCGCCCCCGAAACCGCCAAACAGGAGCGCGGCGCCCGATCGACCCAGCCGCCACGGAACCGCCGTGTGCGCACAAACCGCCGCGCCGACATCCCCGCGCCTCACCCACTCGAGCCTCTGGGCGTCCAGAACCACCGCATCGCTCAGCATGGACGCGCCACCTCTGCCACCGACGACGATGATCTCCCTGTCTCCGTTCCAGTCCCCGTCGCCCGGCGTGTTTGGCAGCACGCACGCGGCGTGCATCTCCCTCGGCTCGGGTGCCTGGCCGGTCACTTTCGGCCGGATCCACCGCTCCGCGCCCTCCTCCAGGTCCAGCAGGTAGACGTCCGACATGGGGCCAACCTCCGGCGACGAGCCGCCGTACACCACAAGCAACCTGCCGCCGTTGACCACGCACGCGACGTGCGAGTTCCGCGGGGGCGGGCTCGGGCCCGAGATCTCGAGCCTCGACCACTCCCACGAGTCGCAGTCCAGCACCACGACGTCGTTGAAGCACGTGCCCCGCGACGGTTCCTGTCCCCCGAAGACGTACACCTTGCGCCCCACCGCGGTGGCGGTCGCGCCCGTCCGCGCGGGAAGCGTTCCCCCGCCCCGCACAGTGGTGCTCTTCCTGATCCATCGCCAGTCGGAGGAGGACACGCCGTCGGTGGATTCGGGAGCCATTTTTAGGATCCAGACCTCGTCGAACGCCCGCGGCGATCGATCGGTGCCCCCGATGAACAGGCACATGTCCCCGACCGTCGCGGAGGCGCACCCACCCCTGCCGCTGGGTTGCGCGCCGAGAACCGCCGGACGGATCCACATGTTGCGCGTGGAACCGGAGTGAGTCCGTTGCGGTCAACAGATCTTGAGTTGAGTGGGCACCTTCTGTTGGATGGTTCAAATTTCAAGACTGGCTGTTTCTGCGAAGCGAGGAGCGACTCGGTCCACGGTAAACAAGTACCGTCGGCTTACACAGAAAGTGGCTCGTTTAAGTGTGTAAACAAGTACCGTCGAGGCACTATAGTCTATACTCGCGCCATTACTTCATGCTCATCGCACCACCTCCGGCGAGATAGCCGGGAGCTGCACACTCGCTGAAGATAAGTTTCCGATGACAAGCGCTGAAACCACTGTCCCCTTTGCCACCATCCCGGGACCCCGTGGAAGCTCCATGAGCACCTCCGCGCCCCTCATGCTAGTCAGCCTGGAGCTCACTTGCTTGCCCGTGCTGTGCGCTGCTGGTAGATGACGTGTACTCTTCACGTCGTCCGCCGATGCTCCGGGTGTGAATGCTCCAAGGGTTGTCGTTGTTAACTGCTCTTGCCAGTCCAGCGTCGCGCGATGATACTCCGGTCTCTCCGGGTCGAGCTTCAAATCTGAAGAGACAACCACGTGGACCCGCCGCAGCCTCGGATCGCGCCAACCCATCATCCGCCGTAAAGTCGGCACAACGACAAGGTGGAAGGTGACCGCTGCGCTGACTGGATTCCCGGGCAGGGCGAAAACGAGCATCTTCTTCCCGCCGCGGTCTGTTTTCGATTGCACCTCGGCGAAAGTCAGCGGCTTCCCCGGTTTCATCATCACCCTCCCGAAGTGCACCTCACCTTCGATGCCACCTCCGTGCTCTCCGAGCAAAACCTCCTTGAGGTAATCCCTGTCCCCCTCGGACACCCCCCCGGACGTGACGAGCACGTCGCATCCCTCCGCGCGCGCCCCAGCCACGAGCGACGCGAGGGCGCCGGGTTCATCCGCCGCTCGACCGAGGTCCAGCACGTCGTCCACGCCGGATGTCTTGGCCAGCGCCGCGAGCATCGGGCGGTTGGCATCGTATATCCTGCCGGACGAAGCGTCGGGCTCCACCTCTCCAGCCTCCGCGAGCTCGTCGCCGGTGGAGAGCAGCGCGAGCTTCGGTTTCTTGTGGACGCAAATCTCACCGCCGCCCGCCGCCGCTACGATGCCAACCTCGTGCGCACCCACCAGCGATCCGGCGGGCACCAGCGTCTCCCCAGCCTTGATATCGAACCCGACGGGTCGAACCCACTTGCCGGCGTCAACGTTAGCGTCGATCGAGACCGTGCCGCCGTCCACCCGGCATTCCTCGGATGGGACCACAGCATCCGCGCCCGGGGGGAGCGGTGCCCCGGTGGTGATGTACGCGCACTGTCCGGGTTGGATGGAAGTGTTCCCGGCGCCTCGCATGGGTGCACCCGCCCGAGATGCGCCTATGAGAGTCATTACGCCGGGGCAGTCCGCACTACGCACGGCGTACCCGTCCATGACTGACGCGGCGAACGGCGGGTGCGGACGAGGAGCGACGAAATCCTCGGCCACGACGCGGCCGACGGCATCGACGAACGCGACAGATTCTTGGGGAAGTGGATGAGCGCGGCTGATAACCCTATCCACCGCCTCGTTCATGCTAATCATGGGATACTTGTGCGCCATGGCGAAGTCGGACTGTCCGGACGCTCCCCCGCCCGGCGGGGCGCTTCGGTCTGTCACGCTTCGCCATCGCCAAAAGCACAAAAGCGCGTTGCAACGTCATCACAATCGTTATCCACGTTCCGACAGGCGATAACAATGACCCAGTCACTCCTCGCGCCCCGCGCGCTTGTATCTGCGCGCGTCGCATCGCCCACCATGAAGCCCAACCGCCGGGGATCCGCCGTCTCTGTTCGCGCAGCCGGGGATCCACCTTCCATCTACGGTTCTCCCGGAAGCCGCACGCAGATCGTGGAGTGGCTTGCGCTCGAGCTCGGTCAGGACATCAAGAGCGTGAACCTCAACCGCGCGATCATGTCCTCGCCCGAATACCGCGACGTGCACCCTTTCGGCAAGATTCCAGCGTGCAAGGCTGCGGACGGCACCGGGATCTTCGAGTCTGGAGCCATCATGCTGTACCTTGCTGACCTCGCGGGCTCTTTGCCAACCCCCGAGGCGAGGGGCGAGGCCGCCGCGTGGGTCATCTGGGCGAACGCCACCATGTGGCCGGCGCTTGAGGCGAGCAGGGGCAAGTGCAACCTGGAAAACTTGTTCGGGCCAGTAGACGCGATCCTGGCAGATAAGGCGTGGCTCTTGGGCTCGGAGCTATCTGTGGCTGACGTCGCGGTTGCTTCGTACATCAAGTACGGACAGCTGTTCTTTCGCATGGACATCAAAGCGTTCCCCAACGTGGTCAGGTACATGGAGCAGGTTGAGCAGAGGGAGGCTTTCCAATCGACCGTCATGGGAGGTTAAATGAGCCGCGGGGGCTTCGCGGGTCCGACTATTACTAGGACTGCAATTGCCCTATTTGATAACAGGTTCTACGTAGAAGACAGTCCTGGAAGCGCCGGTCCACGTTTTTGGAGCTTTGCTCACATCACGAGCTGAATCCATCTTCAGGACAGCCTCGGCAAACCTTTGCTTCACCGCCGCGTCACCAGCCTTCCCCCGCATCTTTCGGTTCATCCTCCATCCCTTCTCCCCGCTCTCCTTTGCCATCGCGCTGTCAATCTTGTCCACCGCGGAATAATCGGTGATGACATCCTTGCCAGCTGGAATAAGCTCCTCAAGCACGGCCCTACCCGTCAGGTGCCCGTCGAAGCCATCCTCGTCAATCTCCTCGTCTGAGAAAGGATCGAGTCGCTCTGGATGCGACGCGAGCACGTGCGTAGAAGCTGGGGTTAAGATGCCATGGAAGACAGCTGCGCAAGGCTCGTTTGCTCCGTTTGTCGCAAAGTGCGCACAAATGGATGAGAAAGCGACGCAGTCACCCGGCCTTGCGAGTACCACGGCGAGATCATCGTGCTTCAAGAGCGCAATCTCATCAGGGGTGAGAGGCCTATGCACAGGTGCGCTCAAAACACCGCCTTCCTCTGCTTCGCCGTCGTCTTTCCCACCAGCAGACAGCAAACCGCGCGCGCCTGCCTTGCGCAACAGCTTCTCACTTGAATTTCCCCATGGTGCAGCAGCCAGAAGTTTGGATCCCGAGAGCACGTGACAGAGCTCGACCTGACCGATGATGTCGTGGTGAACCACGGTGGTGGACCCGGCGTCACCGAAAAATATCGTGGAAGGTTCCTCCCGCCAAATAACGGCAGCGGTTGATTCCTCAAACACAGCTCCAGGCTCCTCGAAATCGAAAGTTTCCATCTCCGGATCTTTCCGCCGTAACAACGCCTCGGTCACCTCCTCCGCGATCATCTCCACCGCGTAAAGCCTCTCCGCTCCGGGCACTTTGGTGTTGAACTTGACTTCCAGCGGCCTTGGCCCGTCAAACTCTCCGTCGATTTCACTGAATGTCCAACTTTCCACGCTTTTTCCTCGGATGTGCGTGAACACCATGCCAGGCACCACGCCAGCCTCCGCTGCGGCCGAATCATCGTCGACATCCCACACTTGCGCACCAAACTGTCGCTCCCAGTCCAAAGGAGCGAAGCCGAGACCCAGGGACCCCTCAGCGAACGTCACGGTGACCTCATTTTCCGTAACCGCGGCATACGCAGATCCGACGCCTGCTCTTCCTCCATCTACCCCAAGCTGGATGCGTCCCCTGCCCGGCAGCTCGCCAGTGAGTCGACCGTTCGCTTCGGGTCCCGCACCGTTATTTACGAGCGCACTGAGAGCGTCTATCGCGTCCACTCCGTTGGCGGCTGAGGCAAGGTTTCTGAAGTTGCCCTGGACAGTTGGACCAACACCCGGGAGCCGCCATGCCCCGTGGGGGAAAATCACCGGTGTGGGGAACGCGCTCAGCTCCATGAGCTCCAGGAAGTACGACCCGTCCACGCATGTCACCGCGTTAGCACCGTGCACGCCTGCGCCGCGCTCGTCCAGGGAGGCGAGGAGTTCTTCCGGCCACTTTGGTGCAGCTGTCGATGCGGTCCATCTTTCCTCGCCTCTTCGGTATAGACGCGCATCGCCAAAGTCGTCGTCGAAGAGCGCTGCGAGGGCCATATCTCGGGGTGTTATCTCCTTGAGCGCATTGAGAGTGATCTCTTGCGAGTTCGCGAGGCGCACACGCCAACCCGGCCCATCTCCCTCTCCCGTGGACTCGAGTTCACCGGCGTCAAAGCTGACGTCGTCGCTCACCTCTTTCGCCGCACGGTTCCGCCCTCTTCGCCCGACACCACCCTTCGGTTGCTCGTCGGCTTTGTCGCATTCGCGATACAGCACCGTATACCTCGTACCGCAGCCGTGAAAGGCGAGGAAGCGGAGCTGCGCGACCCTTGCAGAGTCGAGGTCGAAGCTGTATGTGGGTCCATCGGCTGGTCTTTCGCGTGGGTTTCGACGAAGAAGGGGCGAAGGGGCGGTCGTCGATGAAGTCGCCCGGACTATGTTGTGCACGCGTTGTGAGCGCTTGGCGACCCAACGCGAGCTAGTAAAGGCATGTGCGAGCGTCTTGGCGGCTGCCCTCATCGGACAGCCACACCCACGAGGTGAAAGCACTGTCCTGAGTGAAGCACTTTTTGTGTGGGCACCCTGATAAACGCTATCTAAAATTCTGCGCCGACCTCACACTCGGCCGCACCATACAGGGCGATGATTACGTCGAGCTCGACGTCGTCCTCGATTCGTCTTTCTCCATATCGCCATCAGGGCGTGACTGCCCTCCGAGGCGCCAAAACCTCGGTCCCTCGCCTCCTCGGTCCCAGACTGGTGGTTAACATGGCAACTGCCGATCGGGACCTGACCTTCTACACGCACTCGCTTTGCCCCTACGCGCACAGGGTGAGCCTGTGTCTGGCGGAGAAGGCGATACCGCATAAACGAGAGCATATCGACCTGTCAAATAAACCACGATGGTACCTGGACCTGAACCGACGTGGGCTGGTGCCGGCGATACAGCTCGACGGCGAGGTCAAGACGGAGTCACTGGAGCTGAATTACTTCCTCGACGACGTGTTTGACGGAGCAGCGAGATTGACCCCGGATGGTAGAAAGGAAGAGATGCAAACGCTGATCGATTCATTCGATGGCTCATTCATCAGCGCGGGGCTTCAGTTCGTAGGCGGCGGATGGGGATTCAGGAGGGGCGCCCCGGGTCCTAGGCAAGTGGACAGGATGGCAGTGGAGTGTGAGAGAATCGAACGCATCATCGAAATCAACGGGAACGGTGGTCCTTATCTAATGGGTTCCGAGGTCACTCTCGCGGACTTGGCGCTTTGGCCGTTCGCAGAGCGTTACGAGCTCGCCATGAGGGAGTTCCAGGGCGTGGAGCTGAGGGAAATGGGTCCGACTGGCTCGTTAAGTCGATGGATTGACGCCATGAGATCTCGGCCGTCGGTTGTTGGACTCAGGCCAGACGATAACAAGCTGCTGGCGTCGTGGCGACGAACCATGCGGCTTGACTACTTCGATTACGAGACCGCGGATGTAGATAATCCGTAGAACGCTAGTAGCTATAGCATATTTGCACTATGACAACCTATCAGACACGCTTGTACCGGATGTAGTACCTATCGTTTTGCCGCCCATTTTTCCACATTTCGTCAAAGTAGGATCCTCCGTATCCCTCAGGCACCCCGCTCTTAAACGGCTTCCCCCCGTGTTCCGTGGGCTTGAATAGCCTTGGAACCTTGCTCAGTTCTCTACACATTCTCATGGCGTAGTTTGGGTCGTCGGTGACGAGCGTGAGGTGACCAACACCTGGTTTCAGAGACCGGTGCGCGTCGCGAAGAAACGCTTGGTCGACAAGGCACTGCGAACTACCCACCCACTCAGGGGGATCTGGGTAGTTGACATACACCTCCGTCAGTGAACCGCTTGGCACGTGCGCGCCCATCATCTCGTGGGCCATGCCGCACAGCAAGGCAACGTTATCCAGCCTTCGACGCACGGCCTTTGCCCAGGTCATCCTGATCCTGTTTCGACGCATCTCCAACGCAAGCCAGTTAGCCTTACCCTCGTCCCTCTGCGCTCGCTCCGTGACCCAGTCACCGTGTCCGCTACAAACCTCCAAGCGCACTGGTAGGTCATTCCCGAACACTTCCTTGAAACAAAGAGGCTTCTTCACATTCGCAGCACCCTCCACTATCAGCACAGGTGACGACTCGCTTTCTGGTCCTCGATTGACAACCGCAGCGACCTCCTTGACAAAATCATCGCCCAAGGCGAGGAACTTCTCAACCTCTTCAACTTGACGCAGCGCGTCGCTGTTGCGTAACTTGAGGAATTGCTGCACACTCTTGCTGGCTTCTTCCTGCTGCTGCTGCTGCTGCTGCGAATGCCTTTTGTCTTTCTTGTGACCTTTGACTTGTTCGTTTGCAGCCTTCCGCTCGTCGCTGTCGCTGCCGTACCCACCTCCAGACCCAAACAACTCGCCTGCGCCGTCATCCTCAACCGTTCCCGCACCGTTGTCCTTCACCGCCTGGCGCGCAGCCTCGCACGCCGATCTCGCCTTCTCTACATCACCCGTCAAACTCGACACGGTCGCGAGCGCGGCGTGCGCCTGGGGCGGAACCTCGAGATACTCCCGGTCCATGTCGTCAACCACCGCCCACGCTCCTTTCGCATCCATCGCCGCGCACCGAGCCTTGAGAAGGTACTCGAACGACGCCACGTCAGGTTTGACGTCCGCATCTCTCATGGCGGCGAAACACTGGTCAGCGACACCGGGATCCGCGTGCCGGACGCAGTTGCGAAGGAGCGTAGAGAAGGTCCGAACGTTGGGAGCGACGCCCTCGACGCCGGCGCGGGACTGAGCCGTCATGTCGCGCACTGTCCGAGCCGCCTCCGCGAGGAGCCCGTCCTGCGCGAGACCCTTGACGAGCACGGTGTACGTAACCTCGTTAGGATCGATGCCGGCGGCGATCATGTCGTCCCAAACCTTCCTCGCCCTGTCCAGCTCGCCGACGCGAACGCACGCGTTGAGAAGGTTCGTGTAGCTGTACACCGTGGGCGACAGGCCCGCGTCACCGATGCGCCGGAAGGCCTCCTCGGCGAATCCCATCTGCTTGTCGTTGCCGAAATCTTTGATGATGCGGTTGAAGAATTTGATCTCCTTGGTCTTAACAGCGCGCTTGAGCAGCGTCTGCGCGTCCCTCGATCGCTTGCGGTTGCTCTTCATGATCCTCGCCATCCCCTCGTCGAGAGCGGCGAGGGAGCTGTACGGGACAGGCTCGACCTCATCACCGGTCTTGGCCGCGCTGGGTTTCTCCTCGGGCTCATCGTTCGTGGCTGCTTCGGCGAAGGGAGGTTCATCTGGCTCTTCCACAACCTCAATGCTCGCGGGAGCCTCCCTGACCTTCTTCACTCCTATCGCTTCCGCGTCCAATCTCTCGTCGGCGGCGGTCGCGCTCCCTGGGAAATACCTGGCGATGCGACGCTTGAACTTTGCGCTCCGAGGAGACGGTCCCTCGAACGAGGAGCCGTCGAGCACTCTGAGCCTTTTCATGTCTCGCGAAACGTCGACTCGAACCCTCTCCCGGGGTTCGGTCGCGCGCGAGGAGCGACTGGGAAACCGCCGCTAAAATCTTCAGGTTCTAGGTCACCGTCAGACATTCTCGGCGACGCAACCAACCATGGCGCACGTTTCGACCATGATGTCGCGTATCTCGATCACGGCGCCGCTCCGCGCTTCTCCTCATCGTCCCGCGGGCGCCAGCTCGCGTCGTGCGGCGGTGACGGTTCGCGCGGGCAAGGGCAAGGGCGCCAAGTACCGTCGAGGCGCCGACGACCCGTACGCGAAGGAGAAGAACAAGGATAAGGTGGAGAAGCAGACCAAGGCGAAGCAGAGCGCGGAGGATGGACCGCTGAACTACGTGTTCTCAAAGGAGGAAGCCAAGGAGGAGTATTTCCTGTTCGTCCGTAAGCTCAGGGTCGACGGGTCCGGGGCAGCCGCACCCGCCGCCGACTCCGACGCCGAAAAGAAATCCGTCGACGAGGGAGAGTACTCCAGCGCCAATATCGGCGCCATGTTGGGCATGAAGGGGCCGAACACGGATGAATCCGGGTCCAAGATTTCCAGCCTGGGTAACTGGCTGCCATTGGGCGACGTGTCGATCGAAGCTGGCGGGGATCTCGACGTAGTGGTGGCGGAGCGTAGGCGGATGCTGGTGAAGTTCGCCAAGGTGAAGCATCTGAAGCTACTCCCGGTGTGCGCCGATGAGAAGCTTGAGTTCGGCGTGCGAGTTCAGCGAGGACCGCCTCGTGGCACCGATCCAACCGCGGTATTTCCGGTGGCGATAGACGCCAAACACGAGGAGCTGGTCTGGGACCATGAGACTATGGGCGAGGAGGGGAGCGTTCGCGCGGAGCTTCGGCTGATGCAGTCGCTGCCAAGCCTCGGCAAGGGTAAGAAGAACGAGATGCTATCCTCGGCGATGGACATGATCAAGAGGCAGCAGGAGCAGGCCGCGGCGATGAAAGCGGAGCGAGAGAAGGTGGATGACGCTTAGAGAGACCCGTATCGATATAGTAGGAGCCCTCGTTAATAGCCAGCCTTCTGAGGAAGCATCTTGACGATGATACAACAACAGTGGATTACACATGAGCCCGTCTATGTTAACGGCGATCCCGATCTCGCGGCTGCCGCATCTCCTCACTGCTTCCACCACGAGATGAGCCCCAACCCATCCGCGTTGATGTCGGCCATGACCACCATCGGCGCGAAAGTCCCATCCGGCGTCGCCCCTTCGAGCGCGGTCCTCCCCACCAGCTCGTCTGACGTCCTCGGCTGGTCCGGGAACTTAATCCCCTGAATGCGGATTCTGACCGGCTCCTCTAGGTCCATGAACATCTTCGCGTCCTCGTACATCCACACCCACAGTTGCTCGTCCTCATCGAACACCGAGGGCTCCTGCATAAGGTGCTCGGGGACGAAGATGTCGCTAAAAAACCCTATGTCGACGTACAACCCCGTCTTGTCCGCCTTCTTCAGCGTGCCCTCGATGATCTCGCCGACGAACGGACGGAAGACAACCACGCGAAACTCCACCTTGAAGTGCGCGCTTCCCTCGCCAGGGTACACCGTCCCACCCTCGATGCTGACGATCTCGTACAGCGTGATTACCAGGCCGAGGTCCTTGATGACCTTGTCTATGTACAGCGACTCGATCTCCTGAGTGATTGCCTCCAGCCGAGGCTTACCGAGGTTCTCGGGGAGGATCTTGACGTTCGCATCTTCGAGCCTGGATATCTGAAACATCGCTAGGATTGCTTCCGGACTGACTCGCGCCCACGCGGAGGGCTCCAAGCTCCCAGTGTTGTGACGAGGGCGGAAGGGGGGAATTCCGCTTTTTGGTTCGGGCGTGCGCGCCATACTGCCAAAATAACGGGAGTGCCCACCTCAGATGGGTGCAAAGTCTACCCTACTACCTTCGTAGTGGCTAGTCTACGCGGCACCTCCCGATGGTTTCCCTGGATTCACCACGAGCGGACACACCTTAAACCCCTTCGCCTCGCAGTCCGCGTACATCGCCTCTCGCTCCTCCTCGCTATCCGTCGCGCACAGCACCACGGCTGCACCGCCGCTGCCGGTGAACTTGGCAAAGGACCCCGCGCCTCGCGCGGTGTCGATCATCTCAACGTTCCTCGCGCCCAGAGCCTCGGCGCCGAACATCTCCTTCCTCAGGTTGAAATTGGCGTTCATCAGCATTCCGAGCTCGATCATGGGCTCGCCCGTCTGCTCATCTGTGCCAATCGACGACAGAACCTTGTACCCGCGCTCGGCGAGCTCCGCGATTCTGGACATCTTCAACCTGATGTCCGCGTCGCCTCGTTCCCATCGCTGCTTGACGTCGGCGTGCACCTTGCCGCTGTCGCTGGGATTATCGTCGTAGACTATGTGTAGGGGCGGAAGGCACGTCTCGGGCAGTCGTGTGTACAATCCCTTGCCCTGGGTTCGAACCATCTCCTCGTTTGAGAAGTCCATGTACACGACGCCCTCGTAGCACTGGATCACCCTGTCCTGAAGCCCCGCGTTGATACCCAGGTCGTGCTCGCAAGACAGCACGAGCGCGGGTTGGTCCTCCAGTGGAATATAGACGCGGTAGTGCTGCATGAGGCACTTCAGTCCGGCGACGATGATGGCGCTGGATCCGCTCAGACCCGCCTGCGTTGGGATGTTGGACTCGTACTCAAGCGTGAAGCCGCGCTCGTCGAGGTCGTATCCCCTCTTGGCGCAGTACTCGTAGAACTTGAAGCACAGGGCGCGCAGAAGGCGCACGCCGCCGTAGTAGCCGCTCTTGGCCGTTGTTACCGCCAACGTTTTGAGGCTCTCGAACACGGTCGAGTCGCTCGGCCCGGGCTCGATGGTCACGCGTGAGCTGAACATCTGCTGATTTGGGGTCAACGTCACCTCCGCGAAGAAGTTTTGAACCGAGACCGAGATGCACTTGCCGAAGTATCCGTCGCTGGGGTTGCCGAGAAGGCCAACTCTGGCATATGCGCGATGTGTGATGTCATCCGTCGCGTCGGGGCATATGTGGCCCACCGTCATCGTGAACCCGCCTTCGCGCGTTCAAGTGTACGGGCGCCCCGAGCCAAGCGGTCAAGAAAAATAACAAGGGCCAAAAATATCTGCCCCGTCAGCAAAGCTCCCGCCAGCCTCGGCAGAAGAGGTTTGACGAAACCCTCGGAAGACGCAGTGCTCCCGCGCGCGCTGTCGACCCTCACGGTTTTGCGCATGAGAATGGAGAAGGACGAGGAGGACGAGGCGCTGTGCCGATACTGCTTCGACGGCTCCGACGAGGGCGACCTTCTCAAGGATATCTGCGCGTGCTCTGGTGGTCAGCGATGGGTCCACCTCCACTGCCTTCGGCGGTGGCAGAGAATGGTGATGGTCTCGCAGCCGACCCACCCCGCGTTCTACGAGGACGACGTGCGCTATCACAAGTGCAACGTCTGCGCCGCGGAATTCAACATTCTCCCTCCCACAAGGCACGAGCTCATGCAGAGCTTCACCGGCGCGGAGATCGCCGCGCTCATTTCGGAAGGGTGCGTCATCGGTTCCCACCGGGTGTTCTCTGACGAGCTCGAGAGACAAATGGAGACCATGCACCCGATACAGCGGTTGATGACGGGTTACCCGCACTGGATCAAGGGCGTGTATCTCATCGTGGACGTGAGAGAGGACAACGGGCGGATATCGCTCCCTGTGCGCACCGACGCCAGCCTCGACCGGGTCCGCCAGAGGTTCCAGGCGGAGGCGGAGCGTTCGGGATACGACGGCATCTCTCTTGAGGTTGGAGGCAAGAAGCACACGATATTGGCGGGTGTGGGCTCATTCGAAGAGGTCAAGGATGGGGACGTCGAAGGTATAAAGGCGACGCTAGCCGCGCTCAAGGCTCCTGCGATGTTGGTGCTCGCGTCCGAGACAGAGCCAGACTGCGGTGAGGATTCAGTGACGGCGGTGAACATGTGCAGACCCGTGCAACTTCCACCCGCGGCTACGCAACACTTGGACGCTCTGATCGAGAAGAGCAACGGCGCAGAGCCTGACCTGACGGAGTG